>Ga0055584_100007877_pt1 | contig 10440 bp, 13 predicted proteins | sample OSDHelmetaG_FD_58716 | JGI IMG/M metagenome (GOLD analysis project Ga0055584, IMG submission 58716) | Pelagic marine sediment microbial communities from the LTER site Helgoland, North Sea, for post-phytoplankton bloom and carbon turnover... | ecosystem: Environmental > Aquatic > Marine >...
AATTTTAGCAAATATATGTGAATGTTACGATACAAGATTTACCATATCTGAGAACTGGGTAAATCTTTTACAAACACATCATGATACAACATTTCCATTCACATTATGGCCACTTACCTCTAGAAATAGTACTGTTATTGCGTCTTCATCTATATGTTCCCCCAGGGTTACTAATATATCGACTTCTTTAAATTGTAGCATTATTGTTAAACTTTACAAGTCTAATGAAGTTATAATAGTATGTTTTCAACATAGACACAACCAGGAGAATAGAGGTTCATTAGAACAATTAAAGTGTGATGAATGTTACCCTTGTGTTTTTGAAGTTGAAGATATTTCTAAACCTAGTAATCTTTTAAAAGTGTTTAAAAAAGTGAAGTCTAATACATCACAGAGGATAAATGAGATACTATTCGAATCAAAGAAAATGGGTGAAGATAGTAACATCGAATGTATCATCTTTACAGGATATGGTATAGGTGCAGCAATGGCTAGTTTTATGGCAAGAGAGACAGCTAAGACACAAAAGAAACAACAGAAACATTTGAAATTGGATAAACCAAAAATCGAAGTTGATTGTGTGACATTTGAGTTGTCAGTTGATTTGGGCAAAGATTATTGGTCAGACATCGATAACATTGTAGATAAATATCTTGACGTCCAACATCATTCTAAATTTGGTTTACCTACTATAAGTGAAGATTATTCCTTGGATAAAGAAGATATTATTCTTGTCAAAGATGAAGTACCAGATGAAGATAATATTTGTATGGAAGAATATATGAAAGAGATTGAAAAGAGAATATATACCTCATGTTGAATAATTAACTTAATGAAAAAAAAAATGTTGTGTTATTTTAATTAAATACTATGTCGACTACCATAGCTGATGTAGCTACTTTTGGTGATGTCAAAGGTCGTGACAACTATATGAGAAACCTTTTCCACTCTGTAAAAGGAGATGGATCCACAGCAAGCTCTCTAGTCCAGGGATTCTACGGTATCCCATCTACCACATCTACTGAGGCAGAATTCGCAAGAATCACTGTATCCGAACAGGCAGTAGATGACGCCGTAGCAAGAATGACATTCGGACTCAGCGATGGTTCGGCTCTTGTAGACTCTGCCTACGTAAATTCTGTAGGTCTTAACGCCAGTATCCTACAGAAGAATGACCTTGCTACCGGTGCACGTATTCTACTAGAAGACGATGCTCTTGAGCCATCTGTAAGCTTCGTGCTTGGAGACCTATCTGCAACCCCAAGCACTCCTCTTGTTATCACCGACGACACTGTCGCCGTAGACGGAACACTTACTGTAGGTGGAACCTCTCTTACTGACCTTATCACCGATGGATCCCCCTGGGAAACCACCGGTACCGTAACAAACTTGAAGACCGCTTATACCAGTGTAGAGATCAACGTCATCAACGCATACAGTACTTCCCTAGCCCTTGATGTAAACGGTACTATGCGCCTACGTGGTAACGACCTTCTATTCTACGATGAGCCCAACACCACACACTACAGTGCTCTTTCCTTTGACGAGGCCAGCCAGGAGATCCGTCTTAGAGCATCGAGAGCAGGAGACAGTGTTGTAATCGCCACAAGTAACGGAACCGACAACACTTACCTAGACAGACTTACATTCACTGATGGTCTAGGAACACAGAATGCCACATTCGAAAACGTAAATGTTGGTATCGGTTCCGCACCTTCTGGAACTTACGCTCTTGAGGTAGCTGGGTCTGCCAATGTAACTTCTAGCCTCACCATGGGTGGAAATGTAGACATGGTAGGTAACAACGTAGTAAACGTAACCCAGATCGAGAGCAGTGACACTCTAGCAGAACAGGTCCGTCTTGTTCTTACATCCCATGCCACTGCACCTCAGCTAGATGTATTCGTAGGAGACCTATCCGGAACCCCAACCACTGCTATGACTCTAACTGAGTCCGCAGCAACCGTCAACGTAGCAACTACTGTAACTGACAACCTAACCGTAACCGGTGACCTAACTGTTCAGGGTACTACCGTAACTCTTAACACCTCTGAAGTATCTGTAGAGGACATCAACATCGAACTTGCCAACGGTGCCACTACCCACACCCAGATCAACGGTGGTGGTATCTCTCTAGGTAGCGGTGTAACTGGTATCACCACACCAACCATACTTTACAGCCAGACTGGAACCCGTTGGGAGATGTCTGTACCTCTAGATGTAACTGGAGACATTAGCACCAGTACCACAACTATTGGCGCAGCTGGTCTAGAAATGTTGTCTGACACATCTGTTATCTACTTCGGTGCCACCCAGCAGTGGAGAATGGGTATCAGTAACGATGGTACCAACGACTTCTTCGAGATCTCTCACGACGACCTTGGTACCCAGACCACCTGGGAGACTAAGATGTCAATCCAGGAGTAATTTAAACAGAACCGTCTTCTGATAGTGCTTCTGTTGATGTTTCATTTATATAATTTCTAATATCTACTTGAAGTTTATATTCTATATATTTAATAGCCACGTAAACAATAATAAGCGATGCAGCAATTCCTAATAAAAATCCTACCAATACATAAAACAAACAGTTCATTACTCTGATAATGATTTATTATTTTTTCGTCCATTTTTTTATTTTATTTTTTAATTTAGTTCACTTTTTTTTTTATCAAACGCACCGTGTGTCTGTTCGCCAACTTTTTATTTAAACACAATAATAATATAGGTGTAAGTTATCAGACATGGCTGGTGTTTCAGGTAGCCTTTCTCTCGGTAAACTTGAATACCTCGAAGGAAGTTTAAAAAATATTGTAAATGAGATTGAATTATCACTCAATGCCAAGCTTGGCAATTCGGGAGACCTCACTAATTCCGATAGCATCATGATGAGTTCCACTACCTCTGGATCTGGAACATCCAACCTTTCAATAGCATCTGGTCTAGATCATAATGCTATATTCAAGAAAGAATCTACTGATGAAGATTTTGTATACGTTGGTACTTTGTCTAAAGGACAAATTTCAAACTTAACATATACAACTGGTACAATTATCAGATCTAGTAGAGGAGTATATGGTATATCAGGACCTTTTCCAACTCCTCTGTGTCCCAAAGGTTTAGCATTTAAAACATCTAGACTTTCTACATTAGTAGCATCAACTACTGTTATAGTGGCATCAACAGACATTAGATGTCACGTGACCTTATTCGAGTCAGACGGAGTAACTGTTGCCGATGGACCAATTACTCTTGAAGACAATGGAGTTGGTACACTTGCTTGCAATGGTACTGGTGAATTTGTAGTTTCATCTACTGCTAATATTGTTGGAGTTGTTAATGGGAATGGAACAGAACTTAGAATATTAGCACCAATGGCAACAAGATTGATTTGTTGGAATAACGGTAATAAAGTTTCTTCTATGGCTGGTACAGCAAGTGTAGAGTGGCACAGAAGAAATGGTACAACAGGAACAGTATCTGTGCCATCTGGGACACCTACTGATCTTGGTGCAGGTAATTCTAATGCTTTTTCAGAAAGTGGATGTGTTATTTTAAGATCAGATGTACCAATTAGTTGTCATACTACTTCGGATGGAGATGCGAACCAATCCATACCAGGTGTTCCTTTTGATATGCTCGCACATAATTTCCCTAATCCAGGATATCTTGACAACACAGATTCTTTTGTTGCAATCGGAAGTCCATTTGTAGGTAGTGCTAAGGTATATAATTCGTCTGGAACCATTGTAGCAACATTTCAAATAACTAGAAATGGGGGTACAGCAACAAGTTATGCGGATCAACAATACCCAGCAACTGGTAAATGGTCCCCAGCTGATGATGGTCTTACATCACTTGAAGGAGGTTTTATTAAAACAACAGTACCTTGTATGTGTATAATGAATTTTAAAGGTTCTAGTGTATGGACGGGTGAAGATGGTAAAGAGTGTCTTATTTTAGGTAATACACCACTTCAGTGTAAAGCATTATTTGTTGAAAATGATAGTGATATGCTTTACCATAGAACATGGGTTGGTAGTAGTGTTAACTGGGCAGTAGCTTAATTGGTTAAATCCATAAAAAATAAATTATACATTAAAAGTAATTTAAAAATGTTAAATCAAGATATACTATATAGTATACTATCTTATTGTGATAAAGATGAGTATATATTTAATATAGTTTCTAAAGACTGGTCAAACCAATACAAAGATATTTTCGGTTTAAAAACATCTACTAAAAATTGTATTTCAATGGAAAGATTATATGAATGCATCATATCATGTAAAATAAATCCGGATTGGTTTATATTCAATGATAATTATTTAGATAATGGTACTTTAAAAGAAGAAGAAAGTTCAATTGTAAGATATGTATTAAATCCTTTATACAACGTACCAGTTTACTTACTTATAGATGTTATTGATATTCTTGATAAAAATGATAATATAACATTAATGGAAAGATTAATAAAAAATTCAATTATAAATAAATCTATTACAAATGAAGATATTAAATATATGTTAAATATCTATCTTAAAAATAATCAATTAAATAAAGACTTAATCCTAGCATTGAGTCATAGAGCAGATTGTATATTATTTGACTATATTATAAGCAATTATAGTGATTATGAGCTTATAAATATAGATGATGTAAAATACGGTAGTTCATGGTATACAGGAAGCCAGTATATCGTAGATCTATGTATAAGAAATGGGACTAAAAACGAAGATATTTTTTGTGAATAATATATTATACAACCTGAACATAAAAAATAAAATGGACACGAATGCACCTGAAATACCTACAATAGATACAATTGTAGATACTGTTTCTCAAAATTCCAGACCTTTGCCTGATGGAAAATTTATTAGGAAAATGAATGCCATAGGTGGTAAATGTAGTATAGATGATTTTATAAACGTATCTGTAAAAAGAAAGAAACCACCCACAGAAAATTCTGTCGGTAAAAACAAAGATATTGACGATAAAAACAAAGAATGTGGATGGAGGTGCGAGAATTGCAACACTGATCTTATATATATGAAGAAAGAAGCACAAAGAGTATGTCCTTCATGTGGTAGTACTTCGTTTTTCCAAGAAATGAGTAGGAATGACATGATTTCACAGGGATACACTCCTACAACTACTTATCTTTACAAAAGGAGTAATCATTTCAAGACATGGCTAAAGAGAGCACAGGGATCTGAGACTACTAATATACCCGATCATGTAATAGCACAGATATATGAAGCTCTAAGGAAACAATGGATTGAACATGACATGTCAAAGGTGAATCATCTTAAGATAAGGCAGATATTGAAAAATTTAAGACTGAGTAAGTATTATAGTCACTCTGTACAGATAACAACTATAATAACCGGTAAACGTCCACCTATAATGACAGAAAATCAACAAGATATGTTGCTCCAGATGTTTGAACGTATTCAGGAACCATTTAACAAGATTATATCTGGTAAAGCGAGACAGAATATGCTTTCTTATTCTTTTATAATACATAAGTTCTTAGAATTATTATCATGGGATAAATATCTTTCATATTTTCCTCTATTGGTTTCTCCAGATAAAATTCAGATACAAGATGGTATATGGAAAAAGATATGCGCAGAGATAGGATTTGAGTATATTAAAAGTACATTTTAATACAAATAAATCAATAAAAATCTAAATTATTTTATGTTCTTTTTTGAATTTAACATTATAATATTTACTTATTATTAATGTTAAAAATGGATGGTGTTAAAAAGAAGAGAATTATGACACCAGCTATAAAAGGTATGACAGTTAAACAAGAAAGAGCATGCCTTTCAGAAATTAATGCTCGTGCAGATGATATTACTGATAAATGCCTTCTTAAAAATGGATGGACAGCTGGATTATTTTCATTAAAATATATTATGGGTCAGCAAATTAAAAGAAAATTAAAAACATCACAATATCAAAACTAATCAAAGTTTCAAAGTTTCAAAGTTTCAAAGTTTCAAAGTTTCAAAGTTTCAAAGCCTGTCTTACATCTTTTCCAAGAGAAACAATATCTAAACATTTTTCTACAAATGATACCGAAGAATACATTGAATCCTTAGATGATTTAATGGAATCATCTGTCTCCAATGAAAAAATAAATCGTGGTTCAGATGAACTTGCATCTTCCTTACTTTTACCATTCCATACTATTTCTAACTTAAACAAAAATGAAGATCTTTCCGTACAATAACTAAAAGTTTTAACCCTTGAAACTCTAACATTATTATATTTTTTAGTATTGAATCTACCTTTTGGTTTATCTAAAGATATTCTATATAGATTTAAGATACCCCCTGAAAACTCTGCATCATAAGTTAAAACTGAAGTTTCCCTTGAAACATTCGACTTTGTGTTATTAATATTGTCTGATATAAAAACATCACCATCTGGATGTTTTATTGTATATTTTACATAAACTGTCCAATCTTGAACATTTGACCAACAATTAGAACTTCCAAGATGATTATTTATATGAATAAGTTTATCATGGGATACACCAGTTATACCTATTTCATTTATAACTCCAACAACTTTTTCTGAATGAGATAACCCAGAAAATAACTTACTTATTTCAGGTAAAGAATCTTGCTCTTTTGGGGATCGGTAGAACATGAAAAATACAATAAATTAATAAAAATTATTTTGGTAGTATATACTATGGAAATATTATATTTTGTTTATAAATTACTGGTAATAATGAAAAAAAGTATAATACCAAAAGAATTTCCATTTTTTGATAACTGGCCAATGAATAAATTAGCATATATGAATAATATGGCATCCATTAAAACAGAGCGTAATTTCACAGTAGTGACGAAAATGATACAAAATGTAAATAATGGAAAATGTTATGTATGCCAAAACAGATTCATAATTAAGTTTGATGAATCACTAGAAAAATGGATTTATCTGGATTCCAGATATTTAATAAATAATCTTGTCGCACATGATATCTGTAGAGAAGTTTATTTTCACCAAGATGGACATATATAATTTTAATTTAAAAAGTATGTTAATTTGAAGATTCTAATTAAAATAATGTTTATAAAGTTTATAAAGTTTTAGAATGTTTACATCCTCGGCACAGAAAACCCTAGTAGTATCTGCCCTTGTAATTGTACTTATCGCATTTATGCTAAGAAAGCCTAAGGCACCCAAGGATGCCGAAGTAGAGCAACCAGTTGGCATCAGCAAGCTACTCAAGAGAGTAAAGAAGGCAGCCAGACCTCTACGCAGCAAGCCAGTCGCTCAGTTCAAGCCAACTGAGTACGACGCTATTGGTTCCAAGAACAAGAATGTACCCCGCGAGGAGAACGCCGGATGTGATGAATCGGCACCCCTAGACTCCCCTGAGTACAAGAAGTGCAGCGCCCTTGTAGGAAGCGCAAGAACCATTGTCCCCGGTGAACCCACCAAGAGTGCCAACAACATCAACACTGAATTCGTAAAGGAAAACTTCCAGGGAGAAGAGGAGAAGGTCGGAAACCCATTCGGCAAGAGCCTAAAGCAGTCTTTCTCTGACGAAAGCTTTTTAGGATCTGCCCTACTTAAGCCTAAGACCGATGAATCCGAGGACTCTATCCTAGGAGAGACTCTTATCTCTAAGTCCACTCTACCAATCAGCAAGGATGGCAAGAAGGCACTACCTTTCGCCAAGAAGGGTTCTGAGCGTGACGGTGGTCTAAAGAAGGCCCCCTTCCGCAGCACCCTAACTCTAGGCGAGGCAGCAGTCTCCCCAGTTGGAATGTCCCAGGAAGAAGTTGAACAGTCCGCTAGACGCCTAGACGACGTAAACATCGTACAGCAGACAACCGGTGGTCAACTAAACCTTCTAGTACACCGCGCTTAAATATTCTTTTGGTGCTATAATTAAATTTTTTTTTTAGGGTAAAGATTAACGAATTATTTCACAGACACTATGAATCATATTGAATATAGAAAACGTACTTTTAAGGATGATATGAATTCAATTCTGCATAAAAAGGCAGATATTAATAAAAATGGAAAAACAATTATTTTACCAGAACAACCTATAAACCCTCTTATTTTTTGGAAAAGAGATGATTCTAATTCACTGGAATCAGAAAAATATAAACCAGAAAAGATAGACGATATGATATTAAAGTGTATTACATGGCCATCTAAAACGACATCTTTATGTCATCATTGTTGTCATAATTTTGATACTGTTCCAATACCTATACCAGAAACATATGATCACCTAAGGAAGATATATATATGTAAGGGTTCATTTTGTTCATGGCAATGCGCAAAAGCATACAATATATACAATACGTCAAGAGCAGGATGTGGTAATAGAAATATGAATATAGCTATATTAGCACATAAAATGTGGATTAAGTATCAAAAGACAGATGATCAAGATAAAGATCATCTTATTAAGTATTCAAGAACTATAAAACCAGCTAGAAATAAGAATGAATTAAAAGTATTCGGTGGTAAACTGAGTATAGAAGAGTTCCGTGAAGGGTTTTTCGGAATCGTACCACCAGAGAAAGCTAATACCGGTAAACCATTTTTAAACATAAGACAAGAATTGGCTCTTCCATTTGTAGATGGTGAATCTATAATAGAAATAAAACCCGTAGATACTTCTAGTAATCTCGGCACTGGTATAAAGAATGATAATCTTCGTAATATGAGAAAAACTCAGAGGATGGAAACATCTGAAGATCACGAAGATTCAAATAGGTTCTGTGATTTATTAAATAGAGCTAAAGGTGATTCTTCTGTTATGAAGAGAAAGGCTAAAAATCCAGCTAGTAATAATTTACTTAGTTCTATGGGTGTTACCATATCTAAGAAAATTAAGCATTGATAATAATTAATATATTTTATTAATAATATACACAAATCAAATATGGATGGATCATTATCTACATCTGGGGTTGCTCTTATTTCTGGTTCCGGTATCAGAGCAGGAGATAGTATCACTCTATTTTCAGGAGCACGTGAATGGAGAATGAGAGTACCAAGCTCCAGAGAATCTGCAGACAACGTACTTTTTATTGAATATAAATCTGGTGCAAAATGGTATAATGGACAAGTTTTCATATTACCTCCAGTTAGAAATTAAAAAATGATTATTACCAAATATGTTTTTTAATTTTAGATTAAAATTAAATATAAAATTATCTATTAGATGTATTCTTTGATATCTGATCAAGAAAGATATTTTATAAGATCATGGTGTGAAAATAGACATATAGATGATATATATTCCATAAGGGCAATTTTATACTGGATTAGAGTTAAAAAGAATATTCAATATTCATTTATATTAAATACCCATAACCGTGAATTGTATATGATTATATGTATACATATTTCTTTAAAATTCGACGGTTATGATGAAATGTTTTTATGTAATTTTATTAAGGATCTCAAAGAGATAAGACCTGATATAGATTCAAATTCACATTTCAATATGGAATTAGAAATACTTAAACATTTAAACTGGGATCTTGGGTCTTAAATTAAAAATCTTAAAAAATTGTATTAAATCAATCTTCCAACTACAAAAGATGCCTTGTTAGTCTTAACTACTGCATCTTCCTCCATATAATTCTTAACAACTGAATCATGAACACAATCATTGTAGAAATTGCAACGCAACCCTGCACTCTTTCTAGCCATTTCAATAAATTTAGGATTCTTTTTGTTTTCTTCATGATCCATTTCAACACTCCTCACTTTGGGTGCAGAAAATCCAATCTTTGCTGGTTCATCAATTGGATAAGGTGGGAAATTAATAGATATCTTACTGTCTAATTTTAAATCATATACAACACTATATGTACCAGCTTCAGTTTTCTTTAGAGGATTACTGTGACCCTTATAGGTGATATGAAGACGCCATCTATCGTGGATGTAACCAAGCATTTCAAAGATATCAAATATACCTAGGAAAAGAGAATCTTCCTTCTGAACATCATATTTCTCCCACAAACTTCTTAATTCTTTTGTTACATTTAAATACTCCTGTTCATGCGAAGCCACATATGCATTTTCAATTGAAATACGATTCCTGGGATCATGAGAGGTATTTAACTCTGCCCAATCAGGATCTACGCCAAAAATTTTATCAGCACAATTTGCTACGATATCCCCAACTGTATTGTAAGGGATATCTGCTCTAATTTTCCATATATAGTTTGTTCTTGCTAGTATGTATTTTTTACCAAGTAGCATAAGAATCTGAACTCTTCTTTTTGAAACATAGTAACACACATAAATAGTGGCAACTGTAAATAACAAAGACAACAAATTCATAATTAAATCCATTAAAATTAATTAATTAATTAATATTACCATAATATAATATTATTTTAAATCTATTTTAAACTCATTTTATTTTAAACTCATTTT
>Ga0055584_100007878_pt1 | contig 10440 bp, 6 predicted proteins | sample OSDHelmetaG_FD_58716 | JGI IMG/M metagenome (GOLD analysis project Ga0055584, IMG submission 58716) | Pelagic marine sediment microbial communities from the LTER site Helgoland, North Sea, for post-phytoplankton bloom and carbon turnover... | ecosystem: Environmental > Aquatic > Marine >...
GATGAGTAAAGCGTTGTGTGAGCGCCCTTGACCGAGCGGTCAAACTCTTTGCCGTAAGGCATGTGACAATTTCCACACGAGTCATCATTTTCCTGCGGGATCCCGCTTGCATGACCTTCACCCGTTTCCCAATTAACCCAGTCGTGACATGCGCCACAGGCTTTACGGCCAGGATTATCCAGCCAATTGGTATGATCAATACCAGCTTCACCTACAGCTGCACCGGGGGGGTTGCCAACACAGCCAAAGCCGGTTGCGTTAACCTCAAGACTCTGGAGGGTCTCGCCAGAAGCTTTATCTACCAGTACGAAAGTGGTTCCATCTTTAACCCACTTACCGGTCATTGTTTGGCCTGCGCCTGACGTTGCGGCAAATAACGTACCATCGGCTGTATCCATGCGGATCTCGAATGAATCGAGGTCACCCCATTCCAGCAGCGTTGCACCAAAACGGGACGCATCACATACGGGTACAGGATTCGGGCTTGCTACCAATGGGAAGTTTTCAGTCGGTGTACCGCCTGTATGGCAGGATTCACATTCAATAATCTGCGCAGGGTAAACAACGTCACTGTAATCATGGTTAGATTGACGATAACCGATGATGTTATAGCCATTTGCCAGTTCGGCGCCCATGTGGATCTTGTGGACCATCAATGGCATATCCACTGAGTTGCCGGTATCCGGATCGATGTCCTGGTACGGGTTGTGGCAAAGAATGCACAAACCGACTTCCTGACGCGCGCCGCCATGTATTGCGAGCGGATCATGGCAACGGCCATTACAGGTTTCGGTGGTAACGATGTCACGTGGCTCCGGCATGGCCGAACCTGAAGGGACAAAGTGATAAAGTGGATTGTCTACATAACGATCCAGTTCAAACTCCCTCAGGTCGCGACGTGCATAAGAGCCCACTGTGTGGGTCACATCCATATCGTAGCCTTCCGGCAGTACCGTACCAAACTTGTACACGTAGTGTCCGATGGCCATCTCTGTATAGGTGCCGCCTGAATCGGAGGTTCCCTGTTCAGCAGAATCGCCGGTGATCGGGCTGGTTTGAATGCGGTTGGTGTAGGAATAGTATGCTTCTTCACCTGCTGGAATATTTGCGATAATGAAAGAAGTGCTGACTGGTCCTGGCGTAAATACACCGTTTCTGTCCAGTGGCAGACCTTCAGGATCGGAAAGTGTAAAAGTGACTTCCGCTTGACGGTCAGCTGGAATAACAACATTGGTTATTTCCATGACCAGACCAGGCCTGATGAACAACAACTGTTCAGGAGTTAAATAGAACTCACTGTCTTTTGCTGTGTAATGACTACTATCTACTGACTTGGCTGCGAGATTGGTAGCACCACATAAACATGAGATACTGATCAAGAGCGTCCAAAAAACTTTACTCCTCATGACATACTCCCTTGTGCCCGTCATCTCATCGATTGTAAGAAAGACGGCGCTTGATTGCTGAAAAGGATACTTTTCGTTCGTTACCGTACCCATGCGACAATTTGTCACAGGAACCAGAAGGATTCATTGACCTATATCAACGAATGATGCGACACACCCAAACTACTGGGCATTCGGGGTAATTACAAGCTGAAATCTCTGCTTTTGAGCACAAAAAGCAAATGATTATGAATATCGCAAAAACTTCAACATGTACCCTTTCAACGGGGAAAGAATAAGCTAGAATGGAGATAGTTTTTCACATTGGGAATTGATATGAGCAAGCGTACATTAAAGCCGGGTGTCGTTACCGGCGAAGGATACAAAATACTGGTTGAAGCTGCCAAGTCCGGTGGCTATGCGTTACCCGCGGTAAACGTGACCGGCACCAATACCATCAATGCCGTTATGGAAGCGGCAGCGAAGACGAATTCTGACATTATCATTCAGCTTTCCAACTCAGGTGGTCAGTTTTATGCCGGAAAAGGCTTAACAGATGCTTTTAATGCAAAGGTGATGGGTTCCGTCGCCGCTGCACAGCATGTACACCTGCTGGCCGAGCATTATGGTATTTGCGTCGCCATGCATACTGACCACGCCAACAAGGCGTTGATCCCCTGGATTGAAGCCCTGCTCGATGAAGGTGAGAAGTATTACGCAGCCCATGGCAAGCCGCTATTCAGCTCTCACATGTTGGATCTTTCAGCTGATCCCATTGATTTCAATCTCAGTGAATGTGCCCGGATCCTGGAACGTATGGCCAAGATCGATATGTCACTGGAGATCGAGTTGGGGGTGACAGGCGGTGAAGAAGATGGCATCGGCAGTGATTTTGATGAGGGTGCAGACAACTCGAAACTTTATACGCAGCCCGAAGATGTGCTGCGTGCCTATGAATTATTGAACCCGATTGGGCATTTCTCCGTTGCAGCGTCATTTGGGAATGTTCACGGCGTATACAAACCTGGCAACGTAAAATTGCGCCCGGAGATTCTGAAAAACTCGCAGACCCTTGTTCAGGAGACCTGTGGCACCGGAGATAACCCCCTTCACCTGGTTTTCCATGGTGGTTCCGGTTCGGAAAAAGCCAAGATTCACGAGGCTGTCAGTTACGGTGTATTCAAAATGAACATCGATACCGATACCCAGTTTGCTTTCTCGCAACCGGTTGGCCAGTTTGTCAATGAACACCCGCGTGCTTTCGAGTACCAGATCGATCCGGATGATGGCACACCTTACAAGAAGCAATATGACCCCAGGGGCTATTTGCGTCTTGGTGAGGAAGGCATCGTTGCGCGTTTGCAGGAAGCCTGTGAAGATCTCGGTTCGAAAGGCAAGTCTATAGCGAGTGCCTGAGGATATTGGAGCCTGTCGGGTTTGACCGATCGTAGCGAGGGTAAGTCAATTTGAGTCAGATTTTTCGATCTTTTGAGGCGAACAGCACCGCTATTTAACGATAACGAGCGGGAAATCTGGTCAAACTTGGCTTTTCCGCAGTAGATCATGTTAAATCTGACAGACTCCTAGTAGTATTGAATATGACCGGGTTTGATGACCCGGTCATTTTTTTTGATCATCCGGAGCTAAACACCAAGTATGCCGTTAGTTGAACACCTTGAGCTACCCACGTTTTCGCGACTGCGTCAGCAAGGTCATGAAGTGTTACCGCTGGACCGTGCGGTTCACCAGGATATCCGCGAACTGCATATCGGTTTTCTGAACATGATGCCGGATACGGCACTGGAGGCCACCGAACGGCAGTTCATTCGCCTGGTGGGTAATTGCAATCGAATTGCACAGTTTTATGTGTATCCGTTCTCCCTGCCCGGATTACCGCGTAGTGAAAAAACGCTGGATTACATCGAGCGCTATTATTGTAAATTTGAAGATTTGCAAAAGCAGGGTCTGGATGCGCTGATCATCACCGGTGCAAACATCTCCAACCCCAGGCTGGAACAGGAACCTTTTTGGGAACCGTTGATGGAGGTTGTGCGCTGGACTCAGAGCAATGTTGCTTCAACGCTGTGCTCCTGCCTGGCCACGCATGCCTTGCTGATGTATCGGTATGGTATTGAGCGGCAGGCACTGCCACGTAAACGCTGGGGCGTTTACAGCCACCGGATATCCAGCCCCGGACACCCCTTGTTAAGGGACATCAACACACGTTTCGATGTGCCACACTCGCGCTACAACGAGATTACCAGGCAACAACTGGAAGGTGCTGGTTTGACCGTGCTGGCGGAAGGCGAGGAGGGCGGTGTACATATGGCAGTCAGCCCGGACCAGTTTCGTATGATTTATTTTCAGGGCCATCCCGAATACGACAGGAACAGCCTGCTGAAAGAATACAAACGGGAAATTTTGCGCTACCTGGCAGGTGAACTTGATTCGCCACCGCCTTTTCCGAAGCACTATTTTTCCGCTGAAGCCGAAGCCATTGCCGAACAGTATCTTGAAAAAGCGAAACGAGCGCAGGCAGAAGGCAAGCCTCTTCCCGGTATGCAGGAAGAAGTAATTGAGGCCCTGCTCGACAATACCTGGGGAGACACGGCCAAGGCACTGGTAAATAACTGGCTCGGTCTTGTTTACAAGGTCACTAATCTCGATAGAAACCTTTTGTTTATGGAAGATATCGATCCCGAAGATCCACTTGGTTTGAATACCTGACAACAGTACATCAGAGGAATCCATTGATGAAAGACCAGACACTCGCCATTCACGCCGGTTTTAAATCCGACCCAACCACCAAAGCGACTGCGGTGCCTGTCTACCAGACGGTCGCCTATGAGTTCGACAATGCGCAACATGGCGCCGACCTGTTTGACCTGGCGGTACCGGGAAACATTTACACCCGCATCATGAACCCGACCACAGATGTACTGGAGCAGCGCTGTGCGGAGCTGGAAGGTGGGATTGCAGGCCTTTGTGTCAGCGCAGGTAGCGCGGCGATCAATTATGCCGTGCTGAACATTGCAGAGCAGGGTAATAATATCGTTTCCGTACCCTTGTTATATGGTGGCTCCTACACCTTGTTCAAACACATGCTGCCACGACAGGGTATTGAAGTGCGCTTTGCTGCCGATGACAGTGTGGAGGCCATGCAAGCTTTGATTGATGAGAAAACAACCGCCATTTTCTGTGAGTCCATCGGTAATCCGGCAGGTAATATCGTAGATATCGAAGCACTGGCCAATATGGCGCACGCACACGGTGTACCTTTAATTGTTGACAATACTGTGGCCACACCTGCCTTGATCAAACCCATTCAATACGGTGCTGATATCGTGGTGAACTCGTTGACGAAATACATGGGCGGGCATGGTAATTCACTGGGCGGGGTGATTGTCGATAGTGGCCAGTTCCCATGGGATAAATACCCCGAAAAATTCCATATGCTCAATGAGCCTGAAGCTTCGTATCATGGTGTTGTCTACACAGAAGCCATGGGTCCGGCAGCCTATATTGCCCGCGCGCGAACGGTTGCTCTGCGTAATACCGGCTCGGCACTGAGTCCGATGAACGCTTTCCTGATTCTTAACGGTATGCAGACACTCCCACTGCGGATGCAGCGCCACTGTGAGAACGCGCTGGCTGTGGCCAATTACCTCAAAGGCCACTCAATGGTTGACTGGGTCAGTTACGCCGGTTTGCCTGAATCACCCTATTATGACCTGGCGAAAAAATATACCGATGGCAAACCCTCTGCCTTGCTGACTTTCGGCATCAAGGGCGGTTATGAGGCGGGCGTAAAGTTCTATGATGCTCTGGAGATGTTTCTGCGCCTGGTCAATATCGGCGATGTGAAATCATTGGCAGCACACCCTGCATCTACTACCCATCGCCAGTTGGAAGGTGCTGAACTGAAGGCAGCCGGTGTCACACCCGACATGATTCGTCTATGCATCGGTATCGAGGATATCGAGGATATCATCGCCGATCTTGAACAGGCTTTGGCCTTTGCATAGCGTAAGCAATTATACGTCTGTCGAGCCATGAGAACAGTCGACACTGTCTGGTGAAGATGTGCAATCGTTGGCCGATTTGGCGAAACAGCTGTCTACGTCTGTCCTGACTCAGGCTCCGAAGCGAACTGAAAAACGGCGTTTGACAGGGTAGGGGAAAACATCGGTCAGTTCACCGGCTTGAATGGTGCTTTTCATCCCGTTCCACCACGCTGCGTCTAACAGGTCTTCATGGTCCTTCCTGAACAGGGCCATGTCAGCGGGGTCGGAAAAAAAGAAAGGCCCGAAGGATTCGGGGAATACATCGTTCTGTCCGACGGAATACCAGGGTGTATCGGATATCTCATCCTCGTAACTTCGTGCCGGTGGTATGCGGCGGAAGTTGCAGTCGGTGATGTAACAGATCTCATCATAGTCATAAAACACCACGCGCTCGTTTCGGGTAACACCAAAGTTTTTCTTTAGCATGTCGCCCGGGAATATGTTGGCGCCAACGAGATCGCGAATGGACTGGCCGAAATCCCGTATTGCACGTCGTCGTTTGGCTCCGGAGACCTGTGAAAGGTACTGATCCAAAGGTTCCATGCGGCGCTCAATATAAATGTGTTTAATGATCAGCGTGTCACCTGTTTCCTCGATCGAGTCCGCCGCAGAGGTGCGCAGTTCCTGTAAAAGCTCGGGGTCGATACGATCCAGGGAAATAGCCACATTCGAATATTCCAGCGTATCTGCCAGTCTGCCAACCCGGTCGTGGTACTTGACCAGTTGGTATTTTTGACGGACATCCTCTCTCGACGAGGTTTTGGGTGGGTCAAAACGATCCTTGATGAGTTTGAAAACAAATTGAAAAGACGGCAGGGTAAACACGAGCATGACCATTCCACGTACGCCGGGTGCTACCTGAAAGTTATCCTCGGAATGTCGCAGATGGTATTGCAACTCGCGATAGAAAAGGGTTTTGGCCTGTTTTTGTAATCCCAGCATTGCGTAGAGATCGACGGATGACTTGCCGGGCATGATGGAGAGCAGGAATCTAACATAGGTGGAGGGTACTTCCATATCGACCATGAAATAGGCGCGTGAGAAACTGAAAACAATGGTGACATCCTTGCGGCGCATCAACGCTGTATCCACATATATTTGTCTTTCAATATTCTGGAGCAGCGGAATAACCAGGGCCTGTGTGCGGTCGCCATTGATGATACGACACACGACATAGGCCGCTTTGCTGCGGAAGAACAGGGTGTCCAGCACCTGGATCTGATAATTGGGTTGTGCTTTCCAGCCTTTACCCAGGTGCCCCAGAATAGCCTTCTCCAGGCGGCGTATATCCCGGCGAAGATTCTGGAATTTATTGCTGAGTTCAAAACCCGTTACCATTTTCAGCAGGCAGCGGCGCAGGCCCTGACTGGATGGATAATAGCTGTGATAGGAGGGGCTTGAACCATGCAGGTGTTCGGTGCTGATGGCCGGTCGCCAGAATATATTTTCGTTATTATAATAATTTCTATGCAATACCCTACAAACAACTGAATTATAGAATGTTTCAGCGCACTCAGCCTGGAGATGATTCAGAAGAAGGGTGATATAGGCGGATTTGACCTCGGGCCATAATCCGGAATTTTCTGCAAGCCCTGGAAACTGCTTGTTCAGGATGCTGACGGTTTCGGTGACGCGTGCTTCGTAACCGAGAATACGCTCTTTTCGTCCTTCCTCAGCACGCGACCAGTCGGCATGTTCAAAACAGAACTTCGCCTCATAACCAAATCTTCTGAAAAGGAAATAATGCCGGTCGAAACCATCGAGAATCGTCTGTGCGACGAGCTTGCCTGATGGTGAGCTGTGGTTCATTTCAACCCCTGCCTGAAACTGACTTGTGTAAGGAACCGCTGATCTATTCATGAACTTGTATATTGTGTCCAAAATGTCCAGCTACTGCGTAGCAAATCTTGTCAAGAGCTAGCTATTACCTGCGATTCGCGCCTCGCCTAAAGGCGCCTACTCTCGGTGTATCTGGACATTTTGAATCACAATCTACTTCGCCCAGAATAAATCAGAGGTTCCTTAAGTTATCAGCTTCAAATCTTTGTGCAAGCTCCCTGGCCCAATTCCCGCAAGATTCTGCCGAGGGATGAAAACCATCCTCACAAAAATCCTGTTCAAGCGGGTTGATATCCGTGGGGATATGCAGCATGCCGGCTTGTTGGGAAATGATGTCGGCGGCAATCGTATCCAGTGTTGTGGCACGCTGGCCCAGCGTGAAGCGCAGCGGTTGTGGTGGCAACGGAAACCGACCCATGGGCGGCAGACCGGCGAAGATAACACCCGCCTGCGGCCACTTTATTCTCAGTTCCAACATCAGCTGGTTGAGCTGAGAACGCCAGTAGCGGGTGCTGCTCAACCCGGTGACATCATTGACGCCTATTGAAATCAATATCACATCGGCTTGTTGTCCGGAAGGTAACTGATTGATGCTGTTTCTCAAATCGAATATGTCTGCGCCGTTTGCACCCTTAATGGCCCAGTGCACACTGCACATCCTGGCTTCGGCGATCGCAACCGCAAACTGCACTGGCAGTGATTGTTCAATGGTACCGGTGCCGACACCGGCAATAATCGAGTCGCCCATGGCCAGCAGGTGAAGTCTGTTTCCCTGGCCGGAAACACCGGACCTGGTACCGATTGCCTCTGGCAGGCGAACGGCAGTGCGCCGCAGCCACAGGCCCTGGGCTGCGGATACCGGCAGTAATAATAAGAACCCCAAGCGCTTGAGGATATTTTTCATGAATGGCGCTTCAAATCCATACCAGTATTTGCCTGATCAGAAGTTAAGGTTTACCCAAAGTCCAATATTGCGTCCGGGTGCATCAATTCCTGACCCATGCTCCCGGTACGACTTGTCTGCGAGGTTTTCCAGACGCAAACCGAGTTGCAGCGTTGGTGTTGCCTGCCAGTCGATCAACAGGTTCAGAGTGCCCCAGCCAACTGTACCCAGCGGGTTGATTCGGGGGTCTCCGACATCACGGGGACTTAAACGGTCCTGTTGGCTCGCAAATAGTACATAAGGTTCGATACGCCAGCCATCACTGAAGAAATACTCCAGTCCCACCTGTCCGTTCAGAGGCGGAATCCGGTCGGCAGGGAAGGCCAGGTCATTATCATTTTTTTCTTCACCATGTGTGTAATTGAGCACTGTTATCAGACGCAGATCATCCAGGATGGACCAGTACAGACCTGCCTCCAGTCCATATATTTCTACACTATTACGATTTTCACTACGGACAATAAAGCGGCCGTCCCCGGTCGTTTCCCCGGTGAATACCGATGTGATCTTGTCTGAATAGTCGAGGTAGAAAGCGAAAATTTCAAGTTCCAGGGAATCGGTCTCAGCCTTAATACCCAGGTCGTAACTCCAGACGGTTTCCGGATCAAGATCGGTGTTGGCAATATTAAAACGATTCCCGGGACGGGGACCAAGTGCAGCCAGATCAAAAATGTTCGGTGGGCGGAAACCATGGCCAAGGTTGGCGACCAGTTTTAGGTTCGGGTTCAACGAGTAGACGGCATGAATATCGCCGGTCAGATCAGAGGGCGTCAGATTGACATCGTCATGGTTTTCATCTTCAGGCAGGTGAATGTCAAACCAGCTGTAACGAAAGCCGGCATTTAAATTAAATTTATCGCTGTTAATCCATTCACCTGAAAAATAGACTGCGGCGCTGTCCATGCTCGAAGCGTCAGGAAAACGGCTGCGTACCTCGACCTCGGAGTCTGAACCCCCGTTTTGTCTGAAGCGGCTGCTGTCCACCGCGTCCGTGTAATACTCGGCACCCCATACCAGGGAAATGCCGGATTCGAAATTTGAATTGAACTGCAGGGTAAGGCCATCCAGTGTGCTGCGGTTGTTTTCGGTGACAATTACAGGGCTGCCATAATCCTGGGTCAACCTGTCATCGGTGATGACCTGGCGGGCCAGGTGGGCTTCAAACTGGTCAAACCAGTCGCTCTGTCCATCATAATTGAAACGGGCATGGATGAAGCTGCGCCGGTTTGGTTTGAACAGGTACTGTTCAGATGAGGGTTCCTGCTGACCATAGCCGGGCACCATTTCGTCGTAACGGGGAGATGATGGTTGCTCCATCACCTGTGCGGCAAACATCAGGCTGGAACGCTCGCTGCTGTCGATGACAAACTTCAGGTCAGCTGCCTTTGACGTATATGCAGAAGGCACAAGTTTCTCACCGCTGCCGGATTGCCGGGATGAATGGTCCTGGTAGGTTGCACCACCGGTAAACCCCCAACCCTCTTTGCCACCCTGTGTGCGGGCGTTGATAACCCAACCGTGATCCACACTATCGTAACTACCGTAGAGTCTGCTCTCCTGTTGCCAGAAGTTTTCATGAAAATCAGGCTCCGGCGTCAGAATATTTAGTACACCGCCCATGGCATCAGCGCCATACAGTGTGCCCTGTGAACCGCGGACAATTTCCATACGACTGGCCGCATAGGAATCCACCAACCCGAGGTATTGATTTGGGGCATTCCGGAAAAATGCATTGTTCAGTCGCATACCATCGACCAGATGCAGAACCTGGGACCCTTTGAGTCCGCGAATAATCGGAATACCCTGACCGGGTGTTGTCTGCTGAAAAAAAGCACCGGGCTGACCACGCAACATCTCGGCAACCACATCCGGTGCCAGCTTGAGCACTTCTTCCTCATCAATGGCTGTCACCGCCGCCGAGATATCAATATCACGTTTACTGGTACGTGTCGCGGTCACTTGCACATGCTCCAGTGTATCGGTTTCGTACAGGTCATCAAAAGGCCCGTCATCTGCACGAAGCGGGTTTTGAATTGTCAATATAATGAGGGATGAGGCGAAAAATCCCACCCTTAAAGTAGTGGTCATCAAGATAGTCGAACAACATGTGAAAACAGCGCGCATTTTGCCACAAATCCTGCATAATTGGTGAGAAAACCGAATCAAAATCGAAGTTAGCGGCAGGGAAGGGGAGATATAGTAATTTCAC
>Ga0055584_100007880_pt1 | contig 10437 bp, 7 predicted proteins | sample OSDHelmetaG_FD_58716 | JGI IMG/M metagenome (GOLD analysis project Ga0055584, IMG submission 58716) | Pelagic marine sediment microbial communities from the LTER site Helgoland, North Sea, for post-phytoplankton bloom and carbon turnover... | ecosystem: Environmental > Aquatic > Marine >...
GGGGTCGGAGCCTGGGTCGGAGCCGGGGCCGGAGCCTGGGCCGGGCCAAACCCTGTGCTCGCATCGTAGCGCCGGCGGTATTCATCCACGAAGCCCTTGTCCACATCACCGGCCCGTTGCAGCACCACAAGGGTATTGATTATTATTTCTGCTGATGTTTCTGGTTTCTCGACCCTACCATACAGATTCATAAATAAGGTGCTTGTAAAACCCGACAGAAGGAACGCATTGTATACAACCGGCGGGTAACCACCATTCGCTGTATAGATATTGTTACCTATTTCAAGCGTAACGGCATGGTTCCCTATTGCGTTGAGGATGAGCTCCTTCCATGTTTCAAGCGTCATTGTCATGGCCCGTTGGGCGGGCTCGGGTGCCGGTGTGCCGGTGCGATGGTTCTTGGCCGGAACGATGGGTGTCTTGCCGGGCTGCAGCCACTCTGGCGGTGTTTGGCCCGTGTTCTTGTATATAAGAAGCAGTGAAGACCGAAGCAGAAGGCTCCACGAGTCGCTGGTAAGAGAGGCCCTGAGAACGTCCAATAACGCCGTGTCGGCCACGATGTGGAGTTGCGCGTTGTGGTCATTTAGAACCTGGGAATCGTGGTTCCTTATCAGGGTCTCGAGATCGTTTATTTGCTGCTCGTTCATAACAGTGAGCGGTGTGGCCGCATTCTGCTGGACCGTGGGTAGCTGTTGCGTGAAATAACCGTTGACCAGCTCCTCAAATTTCTGTTTCTTCTGTGTCTGTGAAAGACGTTGCTGCGCACGGAACATGTGGTCCTTTTGCACGGGGTCAGAATAAAGAAACTGCTTGTACACCGAGGGTGGTCGGGTGATTTTTAACCCACCACGGCCGTGTGGGTCGGTCTCCTTGTTCTTCTCCACGAGTGGTTTCACATTATCGGCAAATCGTGATACGTTGCGCTCCGGATCCGTATCTCTGGCCTCGCCAGGAAGATACAGATCTATTCTTGAGATCTGCTGTTTGGGTTGCTTGAGCATTTTACACACTATGGCAGATTTTTTTAAAAGGTGTATAGCAAAAATGAAACTGCTGAGCATTGTGCGGTACAAAGGGCCCTCCAAAAAGCGGTACACAGCCAAATTTGAGATGGGCGATGGGACCACCCGCACGACGCACTTCGGCTCTCAAGGAGCTTCATTTATAGATCACGGCGACCTACAGAAGAGGCATGCGTATATAGCCAGACACACGGTCAACGAGGACTGGTCAGACCCTAGGTCTGCCGGTGCTTTGAGCCGGTACATTCTATGGGAAAAGAAAAGCCTAAACGAAGCCACGCGTGCGTACAAAGAACGCTTCAATCTCTGATTTTGATACGGGCTCTTTTTTCGTCTTTCCACTCCTTCTTGACCTGCTTCATAGGCTGTTGTTTGATGTATTTCGACGGGTGGTAAACCATACCGGGCATCGATTGTGTTATAGCATACTCAAGAGATTATAATTCCACGATGCTCCCGTCTGGCAGCCTCATCCGTGTGCGTTTGGGTGTATGTTGCCTGTCAGGGTCGCCCGAAGGTCCTCCCCCTTCGGTGGCCTTTGAATCGCCCGCTTCCCTGCCCCTTCGGGGGCTTTCGTCCCCTTCTGACGTTCTCCGGTCTCTCCGGTTGGCGTTTTTATACAGGGTTTTGCGCATGAATGCGTCGTCGACGGCCTGTTTTATCATCGCTGCCATCCGTTGTTGTTTGAGCTCTGTCTTGTATTTGCTGTCGACCATTGCTTTCTTTTTGTCCCGCACCTCCTTCTTTAGGAGCGGTATGTCCTCGTTGGCCAGGATCTCCTTCTCCTTCTCCTCGAAAACGACCGGCTTGTAGGTCTTTCTCCGGATGAATTTCTCTGGCACGGGGTCTCGCGCGCCCAAGCCGAGCTCCTTGCGTATTTCACGATAATACTGCTTGCTTTCACGAGCCTGTGTCCCTCTTTTGACCGGGCACGCCGGTGGTTCCTCCTCCTCGGTTTTGGGTTCGTCAACGTCAGACATTTAGTATACAAAACACATTTTTTTTAAATGTATTTCTACAAATAAAACGACAGACAAGCATGGAGTTTGCACCCCTATCGACGTACTCCGGATGTCCGCACCTCTCGAACGAGCAAAGGACCCACTTTCAACGGTTGAAAATCGAAAATATGAATACAGTTTCACCGTTGTTCGATAACGAGAATTATAACGCCTTGTTTGGGCAGTTCTCAAATTTTCAAAAATGGCGTGTCATCGACCTGTGTGAGCCTATGATACACCCCATCCATCTGCTTCATCTGACAATCCAGCACAGGCTTGAGTACCTAAGGGACGCATCAGAGGAGCTCGAAAGAAAGAAAGCAACCGGTGAGATAACCAGTGAAGAATATGCCGATCGCAAATCGGAGCTGAATTACCACAACCTGGAGGCCTGGAGCAATGTAGACCTGGGCATAAAAAGGGAGCTCAGAAAGCTCAAAAAAAATGTGCGCATGCATACAAATGTACCTACAAACGAACGTGCTGCTGAGGGATGAACCCATCGTGTCACACACCAAACTGTCCCCTCCAGCGGCATACGGGTCGCTGTTGAACCACAAGATAATCACGCCGCACCGTAAAATAAAATCTCAACGTAAAAAGTAAAATGGATTACTTCGAGAGTGACGCCCCGAGCCAGCTGGCCAGCATGCTCACCAAACCGAGCGACTTTGACGCCGCGATCGTTTCGAAGTCGACCGTGAAGTTCCGACCTCAAGGAGGTAGCGTGTACAACGACAATAGCAGGAACATACAGTTTCGTCTGTCCTCATCCGACTACGCGGACCTGTCAACGCTGAAATTTGGGTTCAAGTGCACACGTGCGCTACGGTCGCAGATCCCTGAGGATCTATACGCATTGACCTGTATCGAAAACATCATGGTCTCGTGCGGTGGGGTGGTGATTGAGGATATCCGAGGGGTCCGTGCGCTAAAGCCCCTCATATACGCTGGTGTTGACGCATCCTACCTACAGTCCGACCTCACCTTCGCTGGCTCTTACAAATACGTCCCCACCTACAACGGGATACTCTCGATGAACAGATATGCTGAAGGGCCAGACGACGTTGGGGGGACGGGTACGCTCGGTTCCATGGACACCTTCAACAACGTAAACGTTCTAGCAAATGGCTCAACCTTGGTCCAGGTGGAGACAAAAATCAACGAGCTTCTCGGACAACGGGCCAACACTCCTTATGGCGTTTTCCTGGCCCATCCAGCGTCTACGACCGCCCATGGCGGCTTGGACTGTGGAGCCGCCGGTATCAAGGTGCCCGGGCCAGCCCAGTCAGCATCGACCAACTATACGGCGTTTAATAATTACACCGCGACCGGTTATTTCGGTTCGGCTGTCCTGCGCAACAGCATGCCTTTGTATAGGGGTAGTATAGAGTATGCAGGCTCAGAGGATCTCTCGCAAACCTACGAGCTACCGATGAAACTTCTGCTCGGACTTTGTCGCCAGGGGAAATCTTATTTCCCGCTGCGAAACGTTGGTAGTCTGACATTGGACATCGTGCTGTCACCATACAAACAGCAGTGGATACACGTCGTAGATCTTACGCAAGACCCCTCCGGAAAGGGTACCAATCTCAACGGCGACGCGGCCCAAGTGACAGCCCGGGCGAACGTCACAAACGCAAATACGACCTATACGTTATCGAACCTTTACATGTCGTGTGATATTGTGCGGGCCTCTGACGCTGTTGTTTCACGTATCGATACCATGTGCTCAAGCGAACAAGGGTATAGCATACCGTTCGATACCTATAGCGTCATCACTACACCGTTCTCGTATGCAGAGCAGGTAAGCTTCACGTATACCAGGGCGTTCTCCAAACTGAAGAATATCTATATCTCATTCGTGGATCAGACCACCTCGCAATGCACGCAGCTGTCTAAGTCAGACACCTACCTCGGCTCTCGATATGTGTCGTCTGATCTGCAGGTTGGTTCCACCAACATGCCCGTTACCCTCATGACCGGCCCGGCCGAGGCCTATTCGGAGCTCATGAAGGCGCTCGAGCATATGGGGACCACCCGAGGCAGTGTGGTCGACAGGTCTGTATGGCTAGGAAAGCGAAGCGAGTTTTGCGAGCAGTCGTTCTGTATGGCGGGACATTTCCCCAATATCCTACAGCAGAGCGCTAACGACGAAGCCGCACTCAAAGCAGCCTCGGGGCTGAACACCCAAGCACCTTCATGTGCACTGTGGGGGCACAGCCTCGAGCGGGTGCTCGCCCGGGGTGGCATGACCTACGGTTCGGGCATTTCAACAAGGGCTGCCGGTATGTCTGTCACACACAACTTCACGTTCAAGAAGTGGGAAGATATACCTTGGTATGCTAACTCGGACGCACCTACAAACCCCCGTTTCTTGGACGCCCACTTGGGGGCTGGCTCTCGCATGCTCGCACAGACCGTGTTCCACGTCGATGGTCTGTTGCGCATCGCATCTGACGCCGTGTCGGTGTCGCACTGAACAAAAATTATCTTCATCTTTCTTTTAAAATGGCATTGCATAGGGTGTTCATAAACAGCGATTACAGTGCTGACCAGACCTCGTCTGATTTCAGGTTCTATTTGAAACCGTCTCTCACAAACATAACCAGAGTGAAAGTCAATAGTGTTTCAATCCCGATGTCCCAGTACATGTTCACCGACGTTCCCGAATCGGAGCGTATTTTCGAGGCCTATATTGATGCGGGAGACCACCGCAAGGCCTCTGTAACCTTCCAAAACGACCGCAACTATACCAGGAGCGAGTTCGCCAAGGAGATCTCGGACGCGTTCCAGAAGGTCTCTATAAACGTCAAGGTAGAGAGCGACACGTGGAGCGGCAGCGCCATCACGTTCAACTCATATGAGACCTCTATTGTGATCATATCGAAATTCCCCCGTCAAACAACCTTCACACTCCCACAGGACCTGTCCCCGGCAAGGGGTACGCTTTACAAGGACCCGACACTGCAGCACGATACGCAAATATACCGCACTTTCCCCCACGTCAGTAAGGTCGACCACATCAGTTTTGAAAACAATGAATACAGCACGAACACACTGACACTGAGTGCGGCAACGTACACAGACTCTTCTCTATACAACGAAATAAATTTCGCATGGGGCAGTGTCGCAACGTGGACGCTCGTGAGCGGGGAGCTCAAAGCAACCTACGCCGCAAGCACGGCTGAGCGGAAGATACAGATGGTCGTCTACGATGAGAACGGCAAAGTGACAACGACATCATACCTGAATATCTCGGCACCAAACCACACAATACACGCTGGCGGTCAGCAGGTGGCCGTTTTCAGTACCTCACTTGTGGCCACCAACCACGCCGTTTTCCCTAGCGATTATAGTCAGGCGGCCATGCCCACTATAAACCTATCTTCACACACCGTATATACATGCGCAACGCTGGTAGCGGCCCTGAACACAGGGTTTGGGTCGACAGTCGCATCCGTTATCTCTACCAACGTGTACCGTATAACCAACCCATCGTCGACATTCAAAATGCTACTGAAAAGAAATGAAGAGCTGGGTATTAGCGGCGACACACAGATCGCACCCTCTGGCACACAGGACTTTACCGTGCTTCACTGGATCAATGTTGGTGAGACATTCACCACGGGTCCGTTGGACTTCGGATCGAGGGTTTCGAAGGTGTGCTATCTGGCACTCCCCAACATTATCACCACCTCCAGGTGCGGTTTTGGCCACCAGAGCATAGCAACATCGGTGCTGAACCAAGGGTCCTCTTCTTACGGTGCGTACAGCCACAGAACGGACGACAGCGATGCGTACCACCTGACCAACAAAAAGGATATCGACGAGGTACATGTGCAGATACTCAACGAGAAACATCAAACTGCAGATCTCGGCTCTCTACCCGTGTTTGTGGAGCTCGAGTTTGTATGAGAAGAAAGGCTTTTTTTATCTTATATCATAGAATATATGGAAGCAGAACAATCTCTCGAGCAAAAGCGCGCGGAGGTGGCCCGGAAGAGGCGAGAGGAGTATCACTCCAAACCCCAAGTGCGAGAGAACAAAAGGCGAAAAGCGCTCGAGAGGTACTACAAACTGAAAGGCACACCTGAGAACACCGACTGGGAAGAGAAAAATAGAGAAAGGGCGCTTGCCCGCTACTATCTTTTACGTGCGTGAGAAGAAAAGGGGTGTTTTTTTTTCTTAAGCTATGGATATATGTCTTCTCGAGGTGTGAATTTAGCCCGTACGAACGACACTTCTGGAACACCACCCGGTAATCCACCTGGACTTTCCAGAGAAACCAAAAGTAGGGTCAGGCGGGGTCTGGAGATGCTCCCGGACACGTCGCCGTGGTATTACAACCAGCAAACCAACCGTTTTCTGCTCAGGACATCCGTGTTTAAAAAGGACGGGTCGAAACGCAAGGCCCATGCGTCCACCAGCACAGAACCGGTGAAGCTCACCAAACAGCAACGCAAACGCATCCGTAGCGGTGAAGAGACACTGCCAGACACCTCGCCATGGTTCTACAACAGACAGACCAAGAGATTCGTTCTGCGAAGTTCGGTTTTCACCCAGGGAAACCTACCCCGCGAGCGTTACCGGCAATCGCTGGTTCCTTCGGCCGCATCCACAATCCAACGGCTCTTTAGAGAGAGGCAGTACCGACCGCTTCTTTACAAGCCCGAGCAGTTCAACTCAAACTACGTGCTCGGTCGAGAGCATGTGACATACAGACTGGAGAACCCGATCGAAACCGGTCAATCACAGGCTCTGCCGCCGAAATGGGGCCGCTTCGCGGAGGATTTGGGTGGAGGAATTAGCGAGAGCAACGATGTTTTGATGTTTGGACGGTTCGTGGTCGGTGGTTGGAAACCAAAACAGCAGGGTGACTACAGGCACCAGTTCGTCTTCCAGGTGCAGCAGGTTGACGACAACACGAGGGGTGTGAGCCGGTACATTCTCTCTACCAAATCGGCTCGCACGAAAGACGAGGCTCTTGGTATGCTCGGATCCCTTTTGCAAAAGACGGCGTCACAGTATTTGCAGGTGAATGTCGAGCTCTTGACCCATCGGGTGTGGCGTCTGAACGCAGAGGTGGGGCAAGGGTACAGTGAGGCGATCGAGCGTGGGCATGAAGAGTGGGTTCCGATGTCTGCAAAAACATTCACAAACTGCCTCTATGCATCGTTTTGCATGGCCACAAAGCCGGAGAAGGTGGCACAATACGAGGCCATACCCCGTGTTTTGGAGGAGGACAACAAGACCCTGAAGAAACGGTGCAAACCAGAGAACGCGGTGGCTTCCGGTCCGGCGGAGGTGCAGAACCTGTGCAACTACAGCAAGACACCGATCACGGTTCGAAACGAGGTTTTTGAGATCATCCGAGAATACACCCCGGCCAAGATATGCAAGAGCAAGCCAAGAGACACGGTGCATTTGCAGATCGCCGACGGTCATTATGTGGCCCTTAAAAAGAAGGAGGAGGGTGATGAGGATGTTGTGAACATCGCACGGCCCGATGTATGCAGGCCGATCATGGCACATTTCAAGCGTCCTGACGGTGTGGATACCAAGCTAGTTGCATGGGACCTGGAGACATCGTCGGATAACAAGGGTATCTCCAAAGCGTATGCAATGGGTATGGCTCGTGGTGGTGAGTACCGGTCGTTTTGGGGGTTGGGGTGTATAGCCGAGGCATTCAAGTACATCCACGATAATCTCGAGCTTTTTGATAAGCACACATTCTATGCACACAACAGCGGCCGATTCGATATCCTGTTGGTGGTTCGTGAGTATCTGCTCAACAACCCGGCTTGCCTGTTCAAACTGCGATCGGACCGGTGCGTGTGCAACAACGGTAAGTGGCTCAAAATGGTTTTGTACGCAAAAGTGAACGAGAAGACCTATAAGCTCACTTTCCTCGACAGCTGCGCGATCCTGCCGATGTCTCTAGAGAGGGCTTGTATCGAGTTTCGTACCGAGCACCAGAAGCTTACCGAGACCGTATCGCACGACGATATCACGCTTCAGAACTACGACACGTTCCCTCAGCTTAAAGCATACCTCGAGCACGATGTGTTGGGTTTGTACGAGGTCATGTTGAAGTTCTCTCAGGCATGCTACGAGGCGTCCAACGGCAACCTAAACATGACCCAGTGTCTGACGGCCTCGACGATGACCAAGAACATATTCAAATACTCCTACTACAAACCGAAAACACACCCGATCTACCAGCCCCCTAAGGATGTGGATCTGTTCATTCGCGAGGGATATTTCGGGGGTCGATGTGAAGTGTTTGTCGAAGCGGGAACCAAGAAAGAGAACGTCTTCTATATAGACGAGACGTCGAAGTACCCAGCGGAGGCGCAAAAGGACCTGCCGTATGGCAAGCACAAGATGGTACCGGGAGAGTCGATCGATATCGGCACCTTCTTCGGGTTTATAAAAGCCCGGGTCAAATCCGTCGATTTCAAGCGCAAGCCCCTGCACGGATGCAAACACCCAAAGACCGGTAGACTGCTGTTCAAGCACCACAAAACATGGACCACGATGAGCCTGTTCTCTGAGGAGATAAAGATGGGGTTGCAGGAGGGTTTGTATCAGTACGAGTTCCTAGAGGGGGTTCAATACAAGCAAGCACCCGTTCTGCGTGACTACATGATCGACTGTGTGCAACGCAAGGCATCGGCCCGTGCAGACGGGAACGATGGGTTGGCTGGGGTCTACAAGCTGCTGGCGAACGGTGCATACGGCTTTTGGGCGTTGAACACTCATGACCGCGATGGCTGTGTGATCGGGGCTTCGAACGAGGTCAACGTGACAAAATACTTCAACAGCGGGTCTGTCGTGGATTACACCGAACACGGCGATCAAGTGGTGCTCAAGATCAAGGGTGACATAGAGGTTAAGGACACCTCGGTGGGTATCTCCGCGGCCATCACTTCCTACGCACGCACCTCCCTGTGGCAGCTCATGGACAAGATAAAGTCTAAAGGGCATCATGTGTACTACTGCGACACCGACAGCATCATGACCTCTTTGAATCTGAACGACCACCCGGATCTGATGGAAACCTACTGCTGGGACGGGTCTGGGGATGCGCTGGGCTCGTGGAAATCGGAGTGTTTAGACGCAATAAAAAAACATTTCACAAAACAAGCAAGAAAGAAGCATGGATACACGCCTCTTGAGCATCTCTCGAAAGAACACAAAGCTGAGGTGGCACTTTTTGTGAAAAAGCAAATCGAGGCATCTCCGTTATGTTTCGACGAGGTGATTGTCTGTGGGTTGAAATACTACAGCCTCAAGAAGGTGCTCTTCAATGGCGACACGATCGAAATAAACAAGTTGAAGGGCGGGAAGGCTCCAAAGCATAGTGACTTTGAGAAGGCGAGAGAAACAAAACAGGTGGACATGACCGTTACACAGTTCAAGTGCGGTGTGACTTCATACATGGATAAAAATGAGCCGTTCGCTATCCGGATACAGGACGTACACAAAACGTTCGCGGTGCAATATACAAAAGCACAACCCCAGGAAGGCTCGGACATGCTCATACCATTTGTGGAGGACGACGGTTCTGCCTATGAGCCCAGCCGCATCGTTGAATTTGCCCCGGAGAAACAGACAAAAATCCAATTTGAGGAGACTGCCGATATAAAAGCAACCGAGTGGATTCACAAACTGTCAAATGACGAACTTGACGGTTTAAATTATTCGAAGGTCGGGGATGACCCTGAGGCTTTGAGGGCAAAACGCTCCATGGTTCGCTCGTATGTGAAAGAGATGCTCGAAAACAACGGTAAAATGACCGTGGAATACGATTTCGCACGGGGGAGGTCCAACGGCCGTTTGTACGGTATAGGACCGTGCATGCAGAGGATGCCTTCACATATCAGGGGTCTGCTTCTCCGCACGCAGGGGGTGTATGACGTCGACATGCAGAACGCCCATCCTACACTCCTCCTCCATTTCGCAAAACAGCAGAATCTACAAACCCCAAATTTGGAGGCATATGTCCAAAATAGAGAGCAATTTTTACAAAACTCCGGGGCAAATAAGAAGGACGTTCTGATTGAAATGAACCGTGATCGACCGACAAAAACCGAGGCTTTGCGGGCTTTGGACTCGGAGTTTAAAATGATCCAAAATCATGTGTGGAACATGGAATTACCGAACTTCGAAACGAGCAACACACACAACCCCAAGGCATCTCGCATGAACCAGGTCCTGTGCGACCTCGAGAACCGTACATTGAACCGGGTCGTCTGTAAATATAAAGAAAAGGTGACCGGGCTGTATTTCGACGGCCTCATGCTCTCGGAAATGCCCGATCTCGAAGAAATCAATTCTATAACGGCAGACCTCGGTATAAAATGGACTCTCAAGCCGCATTCGACCCGGATAGAGATGCCCTGAACCCC
>Ga0055584_100007882_pt1 | contig 10436 bp, 8 predicted proteins | sample OSDHelmetaG_FD_58716 | JGI IMG/M metagenome (GOLD analysis project Ga0055584, IMG submission 58716) | Pelagic marine sediment microbial communities from the LTER site Helgoland, North Sea, for post-phytoplankton bloom and carbon turnover... | ecosystem: Environmental > Aquatic > Marine >...
AGAAATTAATAAGCCGAGACTAAAGACGGGATCGACAATAGAAATAATATTCAGAGCTACACGTGTATCAGTCAAAGGCCAAAATAAGTGCGTGCCATAACTGGTGCAGGCATCCAGCACGCCACTCATGCTGTAACCGGCTAAACAAAAAACATAAAGTCGTTGCCAGGATAAATGACGACGTAGAAAAGGCCATAGCAGTAACATGGCAATGGCTGCGCCAAAGGGAATAAAAAAGAGAGAATGAGAAAAATGCCGGTGATACTCGATATTCAACATCGGATCAGTGGATGAACTGATTAAAATATCTGCGTCCGCTAATAATCCTGCCGCCACACCAACTAACGTGGCAAGTTTCTTTTCTTTCTTATCGGCAACAGATTGCGCCAACACCCCACCGAGCAAGCCTTGTGTCAGGATATCCATCAGATTAGTTTATCTGTTTCATATCGAAAACGAGTGTGTGACTAGGACAATTACCCTTAAAGATTTTTGCCATAAACACAGGAAATTGTTGAAGATTCACGCAATGTCGTGCAGGCTGAGTCTTATGAAATTGTCTCACTTTGATTCTTTTTCTTTAATACAGTCTTTTCCTTTCGTGAATAGATTTTATCACTATGAGTGGGCCGCTGTTTTTTTTCTGTTCATCGCCTTTTTTCCAACTCTTATATCCGCCAATGAACCGCAGTTGACGATAACTAAGATCGATACGCCACCTAAGATCGATGCTGTACTTGATGAGGCTTTCTGGAAAGATGCAACCCTGGTAAAAGACTTTTACCAACGCGTACCTAATCATGGAGAACCTTCCAGTGAACGAACACGAGTCCGGCTTGCGTATGATCGCGACACTATTTATATCGGTGTTCGCTTAGATGATTCGGATGCTGACGCTATCGTTGCCCGGGAATTGAGAGAGGATGAGGACATGCTCGGCGATGATTTTTTCAGCGTGTCGATTGATTCGTTGCTGGATCGCCGCAATGCCTTTCTGTTTTATATGAATTCGCTCGGCACAAAAGCTGAAGCACGCATAGAAGATAACAGTAATTTCCGTCAGGAGTGGGACGGCATTTGGTACGGCGCAAGTAAGCGCGATGACAAAGGCTGGACTGCGGAATTCGCTATTCCCTTCAAAACATTATCGATGGATGCCGATAGCAAAGTCTGGGGACTGGAGCTGGAAAGATATATCGCAAGACGCAACGAATTTTCTTATTGGGCAAATTACAGTCAGGACAAAGACCTGACTTATGTTGCAGCCTATGGTGATTTGCTTGGACTGGAAGATATTGATCAGGGTAAAGGTCTGGACATCCGACCACTAATGGCGACTCGTTATCGTCGAGATTTTAACAGTGACGATAAAGAATTTATCGTTAAACCGGGTATGGAAGTTGTGTATAAAGTACAGCCTTCTCTAAATGCTTCGCTGATCATTAATCCGGATTTTTCAAATACCAATATAGATGACATAAAAACCAATCTGACACGATTCAATTTATTTTTCCCCGAGCAAAGAGATTTCTTTGTACGTGATGCTGATATTTTTCAGTTCGGTGGTTTAAATGAATCAAATGGTATTCCCTTTTTCTCGCGACGTATTGGTTTGCCTTTTGACAGAGAGAATCCCGAACCACTGGATCTGGACGTGGGAACAAAGCTAAGTGGTCGTGTTGGTCGTTACACCATGGGTTTACTCAACACGCAAATCGGATCAGGACCGGGTTTAGATTCAAAAAACCTTTCGGTAGGGAGGTTTACGATGGATGTGCAGGAAGAATCCCGGATTGGGACCATGCTCACCTACGGTAATCCAACCTCCAATGATGATAATGGTCTTGCCGGTGTTGATTATCGTTATCGCGATAGCAAAGTGTTTGGTTCACAGGCATTTGTTGCGGACGCCTTTATGATGAAGTCCTTCAGCGAAGGCGTCGACGATAAGGATCTGGCCTATGGATTGACGCTCGATTTCCCCAACGATAAATGGAATGGCAAGCTCAGCTACCTGGAAATTCAAGATAACTTCAACCCCGCACTTGGATTCGTGAATCGAACGGGTATCAGGCAGTACCAGGGCGAAGTACGCTATCGTGTCAGACCAGATGGACACAGATATCTTCGTACAATGGACTGGAGTGTCGAAACAAGTTTTACCACCTCAACTGATAATGAACTGCAAAGCGCGCGCGTGTGGGCCAGTTTATTCGAACTGGAAGATCACGTAGGCGATCAGATAACGATATGGGCAAACTGGGAGCATGAAAAGCTCGCCAGACCATTCGAAATTCAGCCCGGTATCGCCATTCCGGCCGGGACCTATGATTTTTACAGCATATGGTCAAGAATGACGACATCGGACAACAGACCGCTCGCCGTTGAGATCAAAGCCAAGTTGGGTGAGTTCTACAACGGCACCATTGCGGACGTAACAGGTGTTATCTGGTGGCGGCCTAATAAATATATTTATCTGACTCTGGCACATCAGGTCTTTAATATCGATTTACCCCAGGGTGATTTTGAATTTGAAATAAATCGCTTCCGCTTGAATTTTAACTTCACACCGAAGTTGTCCTGGACCAACGAGATTCAACAGGAATCAGAAACCCACGTCATGACAATGCAAAGCCAGCTACGCTGGATCATGGAACCGGGAAGCGAGCTGAGTTTAACCCTTAATCATGACTGGCGAGGGGAGCATGGTTCTTACAAAAGCACCGAAATGGATTTTTTCGTTAACCTTTTCTGGACACATCGTTTCTAAATATATAAAGCCGGAGTAATTTCGTGTAAATCACCCCGGCTTGTGTTAAACGTAAACGCTGTTAAATCAGTTTGCGTGCTATTTTCGCTGCTTTGACAATTTTGGCGACCTGTTTTTTCTCCCAGCGTTCTCCAGCCGCGAGCATTTTTTTTGCTTTACGTTCGCTGATTTTCAGCAGTTCTTTTTCGCGCTTCAAGGCCGCATTCAGATGGTCTTTCAGGATGCTAATTTCATCTTTTGCGGCAGCCTTGGCAACCTTCACGGTTTCTTTGGCTTCTTTCAGATCCTTCTTAAGCTTTTCGACGAGTTGTTGACGACTTTTGTCTGCCGCCTTACGTTTCGCTTTTGAAGAATTTTGCGTCGCTGTAGCTTTCTTTTTCGTCGCAGGTTTCTTACTGGTACCAGGCTTTTTCGCTACAGCTTTCTTACCGGTACTAGGCTTTTTTGCCACACGTTTTTTGGTAACAGCGTTCTTTTTTCCACTCGTCTTTGTGGCAGCAGGTTTGACTTCTGTTACTTTGCGGTCTTTCGACTTCTTTACCAGTGGAGTCTTTTCGCTCACGGCCATCCTCCTAATTTAATTCACTTATGCGTTTAATAACCAAGTTACTGCTCTAACCAATAAATATTGGGTCAATTATCCGATTTTCAATTACTGACAGCGCACTAAAACACGTAGGCTCGAAGTAAATCTTGATTCAAATCAACAATAGACACTGATTTTGATTTTATAACCAAATAGTTAATAGCTAAAACGAAAGTTCCCGTCTCTGGGGGTCGCTCCGGATTATCTCTATTACGACGCTGACCAGACGATAGAACGATGGCGTGTTTCCCTTTCCTGATCAGGATCGTTAGTGGCAGTAAAGGATTGAATGTGAGCAATGTAATCCTGTGGAAAACCCTGTAGATGGGCACCAGCGATGACAATGTCCTGATACCAGCTATAGGGCTGTAAGCCATCATCAATGCCGTCTTTGGCAATATAGACCAGTACGTTTTTAAATTCGCCTAGATCCATGCTTTCCTCTTCATAACCGGCTTCTGCGGCGTCGAGCACGTCTTTCTCATGGGCATCGAATTGGTACACCGCGCCATGAATCACATCATCAGCAGAATCCGAATGAATAATATTACACTTACCGGAATCATCAACGCCGCCCTTATGAAAATGCAGATTCAGGTTCGGACAAATCACAGTGCCAAGTATTTCAGCAGAAGGCGTACGACTACGTAACCAGTTAGGGTGCAGGTTTGAACCATAGGCAAAATAAAGAAGTTTACTCATCTTAACCGTGCCTCTTCTCAAACTCATCCATAAACACCACTAGCGCATCCACCGCAGCTTCAGGCACGGCATTGTAAATACTCGCGCGCATACCACCAACCGTACGCCAGCCATTTAGATTCAACAGACCTTGCGTTGCAGCTTCCTCAACAAACACATCATCCAGATTTTTATCATGAAGCTGAAACGGCACATTCATCCACGACCGACAATCCAACTTTACATCATTGAGATAAAAATCAGTTTTATCGATAGCGGTATAAAGCTTCTGCGCTTTACGTTCATTAATCACCGCCATGGCTTCCGGCCCGCCTTGTTCTTTTAACCATTTAAACACCAGCCCGGTCATGTACCAGGCGAAAGTAGGAGGGGTGTTGTAGAGTGAATTATTCTCTGCCTGAACCTTGTAATCAAAAGTGGTCGGCGTGCTCGGCAACGCATTGCCGAGTAAATCATCACGCACAATCACAATCGTAATCCCGGAAGGACCGATATTCTTTTGCGCACCAGCGTAAATAATACCGAATTGTGAAACATCAATAGGTCGCGACAAAATATTCGAAGACATATCGGCGACCAATGGCACATCACCCGTCTCGGGCACAAAATTAAATTCCACACCGCCGATAGTTTCATTTGGTGCGTAATGCAAATACGCGGCATCAGGATCAAGATTCCAACTATCGAAATCCGGAATGTAGTTATAACCCTTGTCCATAGTATCGGCCGCAAGGTTCACTTTACAAAAAGGCTCGGCCTGTCCCACTGCCTTGTTCGACCAAATGCCGGTACGCACATAATCCGCACTAGTCTTTCCGTGTAACAAGTTCATTGGTATCGCGGCAAACTGGGTACTGGCCCCGCCTTGCAGAAACAAGACTTTATAGTTATCAGGAATATGCATGACATCACGCAAGTCCTGCTCAGCATCCGCAGCGATCTTGAGGAAGGCCTCACTACGATGGCTCATCTCCATAATCGATGCGCCGATTTCGCCCCAGTTTAATAATTCTTCTTTTGCCTTCTGTAATACCTGTTCCGGAATCGCAGCCGGACCAGCACAGAAGTTATAAGCACGTGACATATTCAATCCTTCTCTATCGTCATACTGGCAACTGCCAGTATCCAGTTAAAAACTCTGCCTTCGGGCAGTCCTTAACAAACTCTCACATCAATTCACTACAATTTAACATCAAAAGCCTTACGCTTACGACTTCCCCTGTCTTTTCTTCCTCCCCGATACTCACTACCAGCATACATATCAAAACTGTATTCACCGGGTAAGAAGTACTCAAACACTTCAACATCATCAACAGCGTTCCAACCTTTCTCAGCTGCTAGCTTTCTTGTTTTGACGATGCCAGTTTCCTTACTGCTAAACTCGAACACTACGTATTGGCGTAACAATTCAAATTTTGGAGCCTTCTTTCGAGCAAATTTGGCTCGATAAGAGGCGAACAAAGCACCATCGCGTCTCTCCAGTAAAACGCGCAATACCAACGTTTCCCTGTATTCCTCATAGTCCTTGCCCCAGTACACGGTGCCCCAATGTCCGGGAGGCACGGCGTTTAACTTAGACAGCCAGATATTAGCGACGGCGAAATTATCGTTGTCGATATCTTGTGCCTGCTTTAACAAGACCGGCAAGGTAAGATATTCCAGTCCTTGTTCCTGAAGACCATATAGTATGTCATCAGACTTAGTATGACCTTGTTCCAACAGCGTTAACCATTGCAGATTTGAATTTTCCTCTAAATCATCAATAGCGAATTGTCTTTCCAGAGTCGTCGGTGGTGAGATCAAACGAAACAAGGCAGGCGCAGCTTCAAGCTGCCTGTTTTCCAGTTGCGCTATATTGCTCCAGGCAAAAACAGACATCCATGCGCTCATGAGGATAGTAATAAATACTGTCATCCAGCCGCGATGGATAGACTTTCTAAACAAGGCCAATAACTCGTCCTCGCTGGTATTGCTCAAAAAGAACAAGTCATAAAAATTAGGATGCAAAAAAGATGAGGCTTTAGGTTTAATAATGACGGTATCGTCGGGAAAGTTTTGTTTATACTCCTGGTCTATAACCTGCAAGCTACCGAGCACATAAACCTCATCACCGGGCATCAAACGACTTTCCTTAAATTCATTTTTTTCCTGCTCCGACTTCAACACGGCATGGTGTAATTTAACTTCAAAATAACTGTCGTCGGAACTGATATGGCAATCAAGTGGATCGATTAATACTCTGCCCGTGCCATCATCAAGATAAAATCGTTTCGCCTTGCTTTGAATGGAATGCCCCTCATCGTGAGACTCTACCCATCGCCGCATAATAGGCGCAGCTTTGTCAGTTTGCTCTGCATCGGCATGAAAAGCCTTGCCTTTAAGTTCAATCAACCCAATCGCAGCAGACTGTACTTTTGATGTGGGTAGTATTTCTATCTGGTTAACCAGCATATTACGTCGGACACTATCCATTAGAGCCGCAGAAAAAATAACAATGACCGAGTAAATTCCCCAGTAGAAATCGAACCAGTAAGGGAACATCTCACCAAAGGTCGGAATAAATAGTTTGTAAAATGGATTATGAAATTCAGCAAACTTGATGGATAAGTCCGGAAAAAAACTAACGAAAGCCAATGTCAGAGCGCGTAGAGGAGCTGCAAAGGCTAATAAACCCAGAGGTAGAACAACCAACGCCAGAAAAAAGTTTGTCAGCGCATGGTTGAAGTTTTTTATTTTATATTCTTCACGATCTTCAAATAAAGAGACCAGCACCAACACCGGCGGTAACAGCAACAACAAGGCCAGAACCATTACATACAAGAGCGGCACAAACAGAGCCAGCAAAGGGATTGAGACCAGCAACCCGAGCCACCATTTTAATATTCGCTTAGGCATAATAAATTAAAGAGAGTCTTTCACTCCTTTCAGTAACTTCCAGGTCAAGCCATCCAGTTCCCCATAAAAATCCTTGTCCTTGCTGGTCTTGTTTGTCAGTACTGCCCAGTTAAACCCATGACTTGTACGTACCATAATTGCCGCGGTTCCGGGTAACATGCCCGTGTGCCACCAGTTATTGTTTTGGTTAACATTCCAGCCCATCGCATAATTGTTATTTAAAGGCGAAGGCCTGGTCATTATCTTAATCGATTCAGCGGAGATCAAATCAGCAGGAGAGGGATAAGCATCGGTATGCTGAATAAACTTAACAACATCCATTGCATTCGCGATCCAGCCACCATGAGCATCCATACGACGCACTGGAAGATTGTAAGGACTCCAGCCATCATGAGCATAGTAGCTCACTTCCAGCGGCGAGCCACCGCGTTTGTCACTCGCCAGTGCAAAGGAACGCGCCTTCGCCGGCAGCAATAGGCTTTGCTTCACATACTTGTCATAAGGCATAGCTGTTAACTTCTCGATCACCAGCCCAAGAATGCAATAGCCAAAATTGGAATAAGCATACTGAGTCCCCGGCGCATGTTTAAGCTTTCGATTTTCTAGTACCCATTCCACTAACGCCTTTTTAGATAAATGCGCTTTCAGAAACATAGGACCGTTACCATCATTAGTCCATTCCGGTGCGGCGCTATGAGTGAGTAAATGCCTGACAGTAATGTCTGATACATGTTTGTTCGAAGCAGGATAGGGGATGGACAGCAAACCACCTGCGCCAAAGACTTTATCATCGAGCGACAGTTTGCCTTCATCCACCAGTTTCATAATAGCGACTGAAGTAATAGGTTTGGATAAACTGGCAATGCGAAACTGATGTGCAGGTGTTACCGCCAGGCGCGTGTCCGTATTCGCAAAGCCATAACCCTTGGCGAGGATAAACTTATCCCCTTTAGCAATCGCAATAGATAAACCGGGAAGTGCATATTTCTGCATGAAGGCAGAAATGGTGTCATCAATAAACTGTCTATCAGCTTCTTTCTCAAATACATTAATATCAAAGGCCAATAAGGCATTAGCCCAACAAACGCTAAAGAAAAAAGAAAGCAAAAGACATAAACGATTCATGTATCCCCCCCAATCGTCATACTGGTGAATACCAGTATCCAGTCAGTTAATATTCGCGATAGGCGAAACGAAACATTACCTGTCAATCCTGATACAAACCAACTTCGCCCCCACACCACGACAGGTGCCATTCACTGTATTCAAGTTTCTGCTACGAAAAGAACAAAAATTCCCCGCACGTCGACCAGCACAGGCACTTTCTGCATCGCGCGAAGCAATACCAAATTTGCGCATATCGACACGGTTCTTGTTCTCCTTCTTCGGCATGCCAGTGCCTCTTTCTTCCTTATCCGGACCTCTATCGACATCGGGACGTTTCTGAAAAGACTTGTCAGCCTTGCCCATCCAGCAACGCGGGATAAAAGGATACGCATCGGTGATCACATAATGATAGGTACCCTGCGGGTATTCCTCAGTCACGCCACTACGCCCATTACATTTATCCAGATCACCCAGATCTTTCACATATTCATAATCCGCCGTATAGGTACCATCAAACTTGGCCCGTGGCCCACTCTGTCGATTACCTTCTTTGACCCGGTAAGAGGGAAACAGATTAATCAGCTTACTGTTCATATCATTCGGGTCTTCATACCCATAAGGCCCATAAATCGGAAAACCATCGGCCGCATAACCCAACATCACCGGCTTACTGTATTGATCACCACGCTCCATCAAGCCCACAGGGATGCCATGATAATGATAGGCACCATTGGGCTGCACATGGGCATTGTTCTGATCAAGACCAAGATTAATGCCGCCATTAATCGCATCGTAATTCCATTTTGAACCACGTTCTCTATTCCAGAACTCCGCAGTAGAAGGATCAAAAGGCACACCATTAATCGCCACCCCGAACGCCGCATGTTTAATATCCGTCGCACGGCCCTTACGCGGCTTTAACGTCACCCGAAACTTATGATTCTGCTCGGCAATCGCATTCGGGTTATTGGGATTAGGAAATTTCCCGGTCGCATGATCAGCAAGCCCATCACTTTCTATATAGATATAACCTTTACGCTCATCAATCTCGACATTCGCTTTCGCATTCAGATCAGCAATGAAGAAATCAAGAAAACTGGCAGGCTTCTCAGCAGCAGAAGTCTCAAAATTAGTCTCATGCACACCATGTGCAAACACCAGAGAGGAATAACAGCAGGCAGCCAACAGGAATAAATGAAGATAAGCTTTCATCATCGTTCAATGCTCCACAAATATCAGATCATCCGTTGCAAAGCCAAATGCATCCGCCTTTGCCACCAGAAACTCGACAGTAGCGGCATCAAGATCAGGCGTTCTTGCCAGTATCCATAAATAAGACAGATTCGGACCTGCCACCAACGCGTATTGATACTCGTCTTTATCCAGATCAATAATATTGTAACCACCATAAAACGGCCCAAAGAAAGACACCTTCAATGCACCTGTATTGGTATCGCCAACAAAATAGGCCTTACCTTCAGCTTCATCCCAGACATTCTCCTCTGCATTGAACCCACGGTTCAAGACCCTGACGCCACCATCGTCACGCAGACTGTATTCAGCCGAGATTTTCGACAAGCCACGCTCAAACGAATGATCAAGACGCGCAATCTCATACCATTTACCCAGATAGCGCGGTAATTCGAAACCCTCAACCGCTCTAATCCCATCGGGCAAACCCGCACAGCTAGATAAGCCGCACAAAAGAGCAAATAAACTTACACACCTTATAAAGTGGCTTCTTTTCCTCATTCTCTCTCTTATCCCGTCATACTGGTGAAGACCAGTATCCAGTCATAAATCCCCAGCATTATTCTCATTCATAAGTCGCCCGTCACACTGGCGTAGGCCAGTGTCCAGTAAAAAATAACGCCTTTAGGCGTCACTAATATCATTCTCAGACAATTCCTTTAAATACTTAAACAAAACCCTGGCCGACTTAGGCGGCTTACTCAAAGCCTGTTCCTTTTTCGCATTGCGCACCAGTTGCCGTAAATGCTGTCGGTCAAGCGTAGCAAAGCGTCCGCCTAATTCGCTCAGCACAAGATCATCGCCGGCCAACAAGGCATCTCGCCAGCCTTCAACCTCATGAAACTCAGTGACTTTCTGCACCTGCGGTTGCAGTAAGGCAGTCAAGGCCTGACGTATAGCGGCTTCATCTTCATCCCGCATAAGTTTGCCAATATGCTTCAGCTTCCGACGCAAGGCTTCCATCTTAAGCTTCTTTGCGTCAATTACAGCCTCCAGCGTCTCTTCGCTCAAAGGGATTTTCTTTAAGGCTTTAACAGGCAGTTGGACCAGGTCTCGCCCCAAATCATGCAAAGCCAACAAATCGCGTTTAACCTGCGATTTGCTCTTCGGTAGAATTATTTCTTC
>Ga0055584_100007883_pt1 | contig 10436 bp, 9 predicted proteins | sample OSDHelmetaG_FD_58716 | JGI IMG/M metagenome (GOLD analysis project Ga0055584, IMG submission 58716) | Pelagic marine sediment microbial communities from the LTER site Helgoland, North Sea, for post-phytoplankton bloom and carbon turnover... | ecosystem: Environmental > Aquatic > Marine >...
AAAGCATTACCTGGTTTTAAAAAAGCACAACCACAAGTTTATGCCGGTATTTTTCCAATCAGCTCAGACGATTATGAAAACTTTCGTGATGCGCTTAATAAATTAAGCCTAAACGATGCGTCATTATTTTTTGAACCAGAAAATTCATCTGCTTTAGGTTTTGGTTTCCGTATTGGATTCCTTGGTATGCTACATATGGAGATTATTCAAGAGCGCTTAGCGCGTGAATATGATCTTGATTTAATTACCACAGCGCCAACGGTAAATTATGAAATTGCCTGTACTGATGGCAGTGTTATATCAATAGATAATCCCGCAGATTTACCTGCTATAAATAATATTGACGAAATTCGTGAACCGATTGTTCAAGCGAATATTTTAGTGCCACAAGAATACTTAGGTAGTGTTATTACCTTATGTATTGAAAAACGTGGTATACAAAAAGATCTTATTTATCATGGAAACCAAGTAGCAGTAACTTATGAGTTACCTATGGCTGAAGTGGTAATGGACTTTTTTGATAAATTAAAATCAACAAGCCGCGGTTATGCTTCACTTGACTATAACTTTGTGCGATTTGAAGCTGCAGATATGGTACGTGTTGATGTTATGATTAATGGTGATCGTGTTGATGCGTTAGCGATGATTACTCATAGAACAAACTCAGTGGCACGTGGGCGTTTACTGGTTGATAAACTAAAAGAACTTATTCACCGTCAAATGTTTGATATTGCTATTCAAGCGGCTATTGGTAATAACGTTATCGCAAGAACAACGGTTAAGCAATTGCGTAAAAATGTAACTGCCAAATGTTATGGTGGCGATATAAGTCGTAAGAAAAAGTTATTACAAAAACAAAAAGATGGTAAAAAGCGTATGAAACAAGTGGGTAATGTTGAAGTACCTCAGGAAGCGTTTTTAGCTGTACTTAAATTAGATAACTAACAATAAAAACTATGAGTAAATATTTTTGTATTTAGCTTAAATTACTCGTAAAAATTTAATAATAGGAACCCCATGGCTGTATATTTTTCAATTATCTTAGTAGCAATAACGGTGATCACCGGTATTGTATGGTTTGCAGACAAATATTATTTAGCGCCTCAACGTAAATTAAAGGTCGCTCATGCACAAGACAAAATAAAAGCGCAAGGCGGCGCAGAATTACCAAAAGACACGATTACAAAATTATTAGAGCCATCACCGTTAGTTGATACTTCTGTACAAATATTTCCGATTATAGCGTTTGTACTAATTTTACGATCTTTCCTTTATGAACCTTTTCAAATACCTTCTGGCTCTATGATGCCAACTTTGCTTGATGGTGATTTTATTTTAGTGAATAAATTTAATTACGGTTTACGTGATCCAGTAGCTCGTCATAAGTTTTTTGAAGTAGGTTTACCTCAACGAGGGGATGCAATTGTCTTTAAGTATCCAGAAGACCCACGCGTTGATTATATTAAACGTGTTATTGGTTTACCAGGGGATCGGATTATATATCGTAATAAGTCATTGTATATTAAAAAAGCATGTAAAGAATCAGATACTACTTGTCCAGATTTTGTTCAAATTGTTAATACCTTTACTAAAAAATATCAAGGACCTGATGCTGAAGAAGGAATGAATCAATTTGAAGCAACTATGTTTGACAAAAAACATAACATTTTAAACGATCAACATACCTTACCCAGAACAGGGCATTATTTTTCGCAAGCTGGTACAGTGAGCGATGAATTTTTAGTACCCGCAGGTAATTATTTTGTGATGGGTGATAATAGAGATAACTCATTAGATGGACGTTTTTGGGGCTTTGTACCAGAAGAAAATTTAGTCGGCCAAGCCGTTGCTATATGGATGAGTTTTGATTTTGATCGTGCGAACGACAGCTTTTTACCAAGTTGGATACCAACCAATATACGTTTTGAGCGTATTGGTGCAATAAACTAATGAGTAACAAAAGCCAAGCTAGTGCGAGTACTATCAATCGTCTATCTAAAAAAATTGGTTATAGTTTTACTCAGCCTGAATTGCTGATACAAGCACTTACTCATCGAAGTGCTAAAGGGCAGCATAATGAAAGGTTGGAGTTTTTAGGTGATTCTATTTTAGGGTTTGTTATTGCAAAAGCTTTATTTGACAAGTTTCCTACGCATAATGAAGGTGACTTAACTCGAATGCGTTCTAGCTTAGTCAAGGGCGTAACGTTAGCTGAAATAGGACGAGATTTTAATTTAGGTGAATACCTGATATTAGGACCTGGAGAGCTTAAAAGCGGTGGTCATAGACGAGAGTCTATTTTAGAAGATGCTATTGAAGCGATTATTGGCGCTGTTTATTTAGATTCAAATATAGCGCAATGTAAACAATTAATTTTGTCTTGGTTTGAGGAACGGTTAAATGCAATTAAACCTGGAAACGAACAAAAAGATCCAAAAACGCGTTTACAAGAATATCTACAAGGCAGAAAAATACCACTACCTGTTTATGATGTTATTGAAACCAGTGGTCAGTCGCATAATCAAAGCTTTACGGTAAGTTGTGTTACTGAGGTGATTAATACCGACGTTGTTGCTAAAGGAACAAGTAGACGAAAAGCTGAACAAGCTGCTGCACAACAAGTGTTAGCAGAATTAGAGAAAGTTCGTATTAAGCAGAAAAAAACCAAGGTAAAATAGTCAATGAATCAAGAAGATACTCATGCAGGAATAATTGCTATTGTTGGTCGTCCCAATGTAGGGAAATCAACATTACTAAATGCTTTGCTGGGTCAAAAAATTAGTATTACCTCGCGTAAACCACAAACGACTCGTCATCGTATTTTAGGTATTCTTACTGAAGAAAATAGACAAGCTATTTTGGTCGATACTCCGGGATTGCATTCTGAAGAAAAAAGAGCGATCAACCGTTTAATGAACCGTGCCGCAACTAGCTCAATTGCTGAAGTAGAATTGATTTTATTTTTAGTTGAAGGTACTCATTGGACAACTGATGATGACCTCGTACTCAGTAAAATAAAACAAAGTGGTGCGCCTTGTATTCTTGTTGTTAACAAAATTGATAATATTGTTGATAAAGATGCGCTTTTACCGCATTTACAAAAATTAGGTGAAATGCACAGTTTTAAAGATATTGTGCCAATCTCTGCAAGTAAAGGGCACAGTGTCAATACTATAAAAAGACTGTGTTTAGAAAGTTTACCTGAAAGTGATTTTTGGTTCCCAGAAGATCATATTACTGACCGTTCAAGCAGATTTATGGCGTCAGAAGTTATTCGAGAAAAGCTTATTCGTTTTACTGGAGACGAGCTTCCTTATTCTATTACCGTTGAAATAGAACAATTCAAAATGGACGATAAAGGCATTATTCATATTAATGCACTTATCCTTGTTGAACGTGATAGTCAAAAACGTATGGTTATCGGTAATAAAGGCGAACGCCTAAAAACTATTGGCCAAGAAGCCAGGCGTGATATGGAAAACCTGTTTGACGGTAAAGTGTTTTTAGAAACATGGGTTAAGGTTAAGTCTGGATGGGCAGACGATGAACGTGCATTAAGAAGCTTAGGCTATGGTGATGATTACTCTGGCTAATCCATCGTATAATTACTGTTTATTGATTGTTAATGTTAAGTATAAAAAATGTCAAATATTCTGATAGAACAGCATGCTTTTGTACTTCATTCTCGTCCTTTTAAAGAGAATCAGCAATTATTAGAGCTGTTAACTGAATCAGAAGGTAAAACTTCTGCACTCGTTTATGTTGGTCAATCTAAACGCTCTATTAAAAAAGGCATGATCCAGCCTTTTTTACCATTAAAATTTACCTTTAAAGATAAAAATATGTCTTTAAAATTAATAACAAACATTGAAACAACGGCCAATGCCTATCCTTTGAGTAAAAACTATCTGTATTGTGGCTTTTACTTAAACGAACTTTTAGTTAGATTACTCACTAATGACATCGCTTGTGATACTTTGTTTCAACAATATCAGTCAACTTTATTATCACTCTCTGAACGTTTACCTATGGCTCCCCAATTAAGACAATTTGAATTATGCTTACTTGAAGAGTTAGGGTTATCTTTTGATTTTAGTCCCGTATTTGATGAAGCGAGTGATAATGTCGTCGGTTTTTACTATGTCGCAGAAGAAGGCTTTGTTCCGGCGTATAATTATTCCATTGGCAGTATTAGTACGCCTTGGTTTAAAACAGAGTATTTACAAATAATCGGGCAGCATATCCAGAATGGTAAAACGCTTGAGCATAAGGCGTCAGAGCATACTTTTAAATTATTAATGCGAAACGTGCTGAATCATTTACTTGGTGGTAAACCATTAAATAGTCGAAAACTATTTAAAAACAGTTGATAAAAATCAGTTGAGCGACACTGGTTGAGCGAAAACAGTAGCTACAACATCGCTAATAAAACAAGAGAGAAAAAAATGAAAGAATTACTTTTAGGTGTAAATGTTGACCATATTGCAACACTGCGTCAAGCAAGAGGCACTAATTACCCTGATCCTGTTTATGCAGCGAGTGTCGCTGAACATGCAGGAGCCGATGGCATAACAGTTCATTTACGTGAAGATAGACGCCATATTCAAGACCGTGACATTCATGTTTTAAAGCAAACTATACATACACGCATGAATTTTGAAATGGCTGTCACTGATGAAATGATTACTATTGCGTGTGACGTGAAACCAGCCTTTTGTTGTTTGGTGCCCGAAAAAAGAGAAGAGCTAACTACAGAAGGGGGACTCGATGTTGTTAGCCAACTAGATAAAGTAACACTAGCAGTAAAAAAAATAGCGGCTGTGGGTACCCAAGTTAGCTTATTTATTGATGCAGATAAAACTCAAATTGATGCGGCATTAGCTTCAGGCGCTCCTTATATTGAAATTCATACTGGAGGGTACGCCGATGCTAAAAGTGAAGCTCTTCAGAAAGCTGAATTAGCACGTCTAATTGAAGGTATTAAATACGCCCATAGCCTTGGTTTAAAAGTTAACGCAGGACATGGGCTGAATTATTTTAATGTTAAACCTATAGCCGCTATCGAAGAAATAATAGAGTTAAATATTGGCCATGCAATTATTGCTAGAGCGGTTATTGACGGGCTTGATAAAGCTGTTAGAGATATGAAAGCATTAATGTTAGAGGCTAGGAATTAAAAACACAATAAAAATAAATAATTAGAAATGGATATGAGCAAGGGCGCTAAGGTAAATAGATTTGTAATTTTGATTTAGCTTAAAAATTTAGTACCTGCTCCCCTAAATATAATTTTAAAGGATCTGATATGCCTATTGTTGGTATCGGTACAGATATTATAGAAATAAGTCGTATTGCAGATATGTCTGATCATACCCGTAATCGTTTAGCAAAACGTATATTGACCCTTAATGAGTATCAATATTTTTGTAGTATTAATATAAATACCAAAAATGTAAAATTAGATAAAGGAGTGCGTTATCTCGCTAAACGTTGGGCTGGGAAAGAGGCGGCAGCTAAAGCATTAGGTACAGGGATAGCTAAAGGAGTCTCTTTTCAAAATATTGAAATAATAACGCTTAAAAGTGGCCAACCCACATTGATATTTTCAGGTAAGGCTTTGGTTATAGCACAAGAAAAAAAATCTAAGTATTGGCATATTTCACTTGCAGATGAAAAACATCATGCAACAGCTTTTGTCATAATTTCATAGGCTTAGTGAAAATAATCAATAAAAAGTTAAATTCACCTTGATTTAGTTACTTTTTCTACTAGAATAAAAGGGTGTCATTTGCGTTTTCTGAGCTGTAGTTGTATTTATTCTGACTATTTATGTTATATGTTATATAGAAGTTTACATGAGGTATGGTCATGCTAGCACTAGAAAATCCTATTCAGGACAGGCGCCAACGAACACCAGAACAATCTATTTGGTGGGATAAGTTAACATTAGCACAAAAGTTTTCAGCCAGCAGTTTAGGTAAGTACGGATATGAATTATGCTTTGTACGCAATGAAGAAATAGGCCGCTTAGCTGTTCTTATTTGTAATTCTGGTATTGCCGTCATTACTGAAGATGGTGATATTAATACTTCCCCAGATATTACAATTCGTGATTAGTATAAATGTATTAACAATATGATTATTTATACTTTTTAAAATAATCGACAACATTATATTCTTATGTTTTGCTGTTTTTTGTGTGTAAACAATAGATAATTTAATCAATGACAATGATATGATTTTTATACTCACCTATTTAGTAGCCTAAATAAACATCAGCTATAATTCATACCTTTTTATTCTTCTCTACTCAATTAACCTAATACTAGCCTTTGCTTTATATTACATATTTCATCGTTTTTCACTAAAGTATTAACTTCAGGTGGAACGAGTATGAAACTAGTGTAAAATAATCAGACTAGAAAGCTTTTAGCTTTCATAGGATTAATATTACAACTTTTTAGTTGAGTTTATTTTTAACTACTTAAATTAGTCAAAAATAAAATTCCCCTAGGTATTCCATAATGGCAAACTTTTTCAAAGTAAGCACCAAAAAATCAGCTAACGTACAAAGTAACCAAACATTAACTGTAAACATTGAAAGGTTAGATCTTAATGGCAGTGGTGTAACCTATGTTAATAATAAACCAGTCTTTATCAATAGGGCTTTACCTAATGAAAATGTTGATATTAGGATTATTGAGAAAAAAAACAAATATAGTATCGCAACGTTATTAACAATCAATAAAGTCAGTCGAAATAGAGTGCCGATTAAGTGCCAGCACTTTAAGCTTTGTGGTGGTTGTGATTTGCAACATATTGACTATCAACAACAACTTCAATTTAAAAAAAATAAAATTATTGAATTGTTTTCTCGTTCTGGCATTACAGAGAGCATGATTTCAGCATTACCTTGGCAGGCACCAATCATGAGTTCTCCATGGAATTATCGGCGTAAAGCGAGAATAGGTGTACAATTTGATAAAAATTCACAAGCAACTATTGGCTTTAGGCAGAAAGCAACAAATCAACTTGTTGCTATTAAATCGTGTCCTGTTCTTGTTGAACCTGCGGATAAAATTTTTCCTTTGTTAAAATCGCTCATTAATCAACTTAGTGTAAAAAAATCGATTGGGCATATTGAAATTATTATTTCAGATAGCTCAACTGAATCATCAAAAAAAACTACCTTGATTATTCGTCAATTAAGAGCGATAAATGCTCATGATCTGAGTCTTTGGCAGAAATATGCAGAACAAAATAAATGGAGTATTCATTTTCAAGAAAATGAAGGTTTAGAATGTAAGGAAAAAATCGCTATAAATTCTGATGATATTTTAAGCTTTTATTTAGTTAATAATATTAAAATTGATTTTTATCACACTGATTTTATTCAAGTTAATCAAAAAGTCAATGTGGCAATGGTTGAGCAAGCACTTAGCTGGTTAATGCCAAAAGCCGAAGATAATATACTCGATTTATTTTGTGGGTTAGGAAACTTTAGTTTACCTTTAGCACAACAAGCTAATAGTGTTGTGGGGGTAGAAGGTGTGCAAAGCATGGTTGATAAAGCAAGGGCGAATGCCGAGCTTAATAACCTCAATAATTGTAGTTTTTTTCAAGCAGATTTAAACAGTGAATGGCTGTCTCACGAAGAATCGAATAAATGGGTACAACGAAAATTTACTAAGGTTTTATTAGACCCTGCAAGAGCTGGGGCTGAAAATGCTATTGCACAAGTGATTAAACTTAATATCCCAACTATTTTGTATGTTAGCTGTGAACCAACTACATTAGCAAGAGACAGTCAAATATTGCTCTTACAAGGTTACAAAATTGAAAAAATAGGGTTAATCGATATGTTTTCACAAACAAAGCATGTTGAGACTATGGTATTGTTTCATAAATCAATTCATCAATGATTTAGCTGCGTAAGTTTCATAAAGGAAATAATATGGTTTCGGTGCGAAAATCTCATCAAGTTGTCAGTGTAAACTTTAAGCATTGGTTAACAGAGCAATCTTTGTCACATGATAAGCAACAAGCACTTGGTCTGCTATGGGAAAAAGTAGCGTCATTTTTTCAGCAACAAGAAGCAAGTTTATTAAAATCAATGGAAATGGTTGAGATCCTTTCTAATTTGAATTTAGATGCGGATTCCTTATTAGCTGCTTTTTTAATGCCATTGCTAGATGATAATTTAATCACGCAAGACTTTATCAAAGAACATTGCAGTAAAGATGTTGCTATGCTCTGCCAAGGCGTTGATAAAATGGAGGCGATTAAAGGATTAAGGCAGCAAAACAGCACTGGCAATATTGATAATATTCGCCGCATGTTATTAGCTATGGTTGAAGATGTACGCGCAGTGGTTATAAAATTAGCTGAACGTTTATGTGATCTACGCGAACAAAAAAATAATGATGAAGAAAGTCGTGTATTAACAGCAAAAGAGAGTGCTAATATTTATGCCCCTCTTGCTAATCGTCTTGGTATAGGACAGTTAAAATGGGAGTTGGAAGATATATCATTTCGCTATCTTCATCCGCAAGTTTATAAAAAAATAGCCAAATTATTAGATGAAACTCGTCTTGAACGTGAGCAATACATGAGTGACTTTGTTGGCAATTTGAATCATCAACTGCATACATTACAAATTAATGGCGAAGTATATGGTCGTCCAAAGCATATCTATAGTATCTGGAAAAAAATGCAGCAAAAATCATTAGATTTTGATCAATTGTTTGATGTACGTGCTGTGCGTGTTGTTGTTGATAAAATACAAGACTGCTACTCTGCGTTAGGTGTAGTGCATACGCAATGGCAGCATTTACCTAAAGAATTTTCAGATTATGTAGCAACACCTAAACCTAATGGTTATCAATCTATTCATACGGTTGTACTTGGGCCAGAAGGAAAATCAGTTGAAGTTCAAATTAGAACGCAACAAATGGATGATGATGCTGAGCTGGGTGTTGCGGCACATTGGCGCTATAAAGAAGGTAATGCTAGTGGGAAAACTAATAGTTTTGATGACAAAATTGGCTGGTTACGTAAAATTTTGCAATGGCAAGATGACGTCTCTGAAAGTGGAGAGTTATTAGATGAACTGCGTAGCCAAGTTTTTGAAGATCGTATTTATGTCTTTACGCCATCGGGTGATGTTATCGATCTCCCTATGGGATCCACACCATTAGATTTTGCTTATTATATTCATTCTAATGTAGGGCATTGCTGTATTGGAGCTAAAGTTTTTGGAAAAATAGTTCCCTTTACACACCAATTAAAAACGGGGGATCAAGTCGAAGTTTTAACCAATAAGCATCCTAATCCGAGTCGTGATTGGTTAAACCCAAATTTACATTATATTTATTCATCAAGGGCTAGGGCTAAGGTACAACACTTTTTTAAATTGCAAGACCGTGATAAACATCTTGCTCAAGGGAAAGAACTATTTGATACCGAACTCGCAAAATTAAGTCAATTAACGATTACTCAAGGGCAGCTAAAAGAAGCCGCCTTACATTTCAATGTTAAAACTATTGACGATTTATATGCCGCTATCGGTTCAGGTAATGCGCGTTTACAGCAAATAATTAATTACTTTAAACAACTTGAAGAGAAATTTAGTCCAACGCCGGAAATTGATCCACAAAGTTTAGTAAAAGAGTCGCAAGTTGGTCATCATACGGCAAATGATGATAATGGTATTACCGTATCCGGTGTAGGTAACTTACTTACCCATATGGCAAAATGTTGCTCCCCAGTGCCTGGCGATAGTATTTCTGGTTTTATCACGCAAGGTCGCGGTATTTCAGTTCACCGACAAGATTGTGAACAACTTGCTAATATACTAGAGCAGCAACCAGAACGTTTGGTGGAAGTACAATGGGGACTTGACGATAAGCAAAGTTATCAAGCGAGTATTCTAATAATTTCCAGTGATCGTCAAGGGCTATTTCGTGATATATCAACGATTATTGCGAATGAAAAGGTCAGTATTACTGGTATTGAAAGCAATAGTGACAGCAGTAAGCAAACCATGAGTATGAAAATCAAGGTAGAAGTGACCAGTAGTGAATTACTCACAAGGGTACTTGATAAAATTAGACAGCTTGACGACGTTGTTGAAGTTAAAAGATTATAAATATAGATTTATCCCCCCCTTTAAATTTTGGATATAAAAGTAAGAAAAGTATGTTACCTATTAATATTGAAAGTGAAGCTTCAATTGAAAAGTTGCGTTGGATTATGACCCAATTACGAGATCCTGAAACTGGATGCCCTTGGGATATAAAGCAAAATTTTCAATCTATCACCGCGCATACAATCGAAGAAGCCTATGAGGTTGTTGATGCTATTGAACAAAATGATTTTACCGAGCTTAATAAAGAGCTAGGTGATTTATTATTTCAAGTGATTTTTTATAGCCAACT
>Ga0055584_100007884_pt1 | contig 10436 bp, 7 predicted proteins | sample OSDHelmetaG_FD_58716 | JGI IMG/M metagenome (GOLD analysis project Ga0055584, IMG submission 58716) | Pelagic marine sediment microbial communities from the LTER site Helgoland, North Sea, for post-phytoplankton bloom and carbon turnover... | ecosystem: Environmental > Aquatic > Marine >...
AGTCCCATGCGTAGCGCGAACTTGCCTGGCCCAATGGGTTCCAGAATGTTGTCCCAGTCGCTGAAACTGACGTCGGGCGCGCGTATTTCGACAGCATGCTCGCTGGCATCGCGGACGATCTGTGCGGGGGCGTAGAACCCCATGGGCTGGGCATTGAGAAGGCCACAGGCGAAAACATCGGGGTAATGGCATTTCAGCCAGCTGGAGACGTAAACGAGCAAGGCGAAGCTTGCAGCATGGCTTTCGGGGAAACCGTATTCGCCAAAGCCCTTGATCTGGTTGAAACAGCGATGTGAGAATTCGGCATCGTAACCTCGCTCGATCATGCGCCCGACCATCTTGTCCTGGAGTTCTTCGATGGTGCCGCGCGAGCGGAAGGTCGCCATGGCCTTGCGCAACTGGTTGGCTTCTTCCGGGCTGAACCGGGCTGCTTCAATGGCGATCTTCATCGCCTGTTCCTGAAAGATCGGCACGCCTTTGGTGCGCGAGAGAATGTTCCTTAGTTCATCAGGGTCGTGCTCGGGCCCGGGTGAGGGGTAGTCCTCGGGTTCTTCTCCGTTTCGGCGGCGCAGATAGGGGTGCACCATATCACCCTGGATTGGGCCGGGCCGCACGATGGCAACTTCGATCACCAGGTCATAGAAGGTGCGTGGGCGCAGGCGGGGCAGCATGTTCATCTGCGCACGACTTTCGACCTGGAAGACGCCGACGGAATCTCCCTCGCACAGCATGTCGTAAACAGCTTCATCCTCCTGGGGCACATCCGCCAGGGTCCAGCGCTCGCCGTAATGGTTTTCAATGAGATCGAAACACTTGCGGATGCAGGTCAGCATGCCCAGCGCCAGCACATCGATCTTGAGGATGCCCAGTGCATCGATGTCGCCCTTGTCCCATTCGATGAAGGAACGATCCGGCATGGCGCCATTGCCGATGGGGACATTCGTGATAAGCGGGTTCTGCGTCAGGATGAAGCCGCCGACATGCTGGGAAAGGTGTCTGGGCATGCCGATCAGCTGATCCGCCAGATAGATCACACGCCGCAAATGGGGATCGTTGATGTTGAGGCCGGCCTCTGTGACATGGTCGGTGCTGACTTCGCTGCCCCAACTGCCCCAGATCGTCTTGGCAAGCGTGGTGGTGATGTCTTCGCTGAGCCCCATCACCTTGCCGACTTCGCGCAATGCGCTGCGGGGGCGATAGTGGATGACCGTGGCGCACAGGCCTGCGCGGTCACGCCCGTATTTGGCATAGATGTGCTGAATCACTTCCTCGCGCCGCTCATGTTCGAAGTCGACGTCGATATCGGGAGGCTCCTTGCGTTTCTCTGAAATGAATCGTTCGAACAGAAGGTCGTGGTGGGCGGGGTCGACGGCGGTAATGCCCAGGACATAGCAGACGGCGCTGTTGGCTGCGGAGCCGCGGCCCTGGCACAGGATGGGTGGGGAAACCTCTTCGCGCGCAAAGACGATGATGTCGTGGATGGTGAGGAAATACCGCGCGATATCGAGTTTTTCGATCATCGCGAGCTCCTTGTTGAGCGTTGCGCGGACCTTTTCCGGTACGCCATCGGGGTAACGCCCCGCCGCCCCTTTCCATGTCAGCTCTTTGAGATAGTCCTGAGGGTTGCGCCCGTCGGGCACTGTTTCGTCGGGATATTCATACGCCAGTTCTTCCAGATCGAACTGGCAGGCATCCGCGACCTTTCGCGTTGCACGAATGGCATGGGGCCATTCAGCAAAAAGCTGCTGCATCGCTTCGGGTGATTTCAGATGCCGCTCGCCGTTGGCCTGCAGCAGGAATCCTGCCCGCGCCATGGTCGTTTTCTCGCGGATACAGGTCATGATGTCCTGTAGCGGCCGCCGCTCGGGTGCGTGATAGAGAACGTCGTTGGTTGCCAGGATCGACATGCCGTGCCGGCGCGCCAACTGGTCCAGCCGGTTGATACGCGCCCTGTCATCGCCCCGGTAAAGATAACTTGCCGCGATGTAGTCAAGCTGAGGCAACATCCTGGCGAGGCGAGCAAACCCTACCTCAAACACGATGAGGTCTTCGCCGGGCAACGCAATGAGTTGTAGCCCTTCGGCATGGCTCGCCAGGTCATCAAGGGTCAGGTCGCAAGCGCCCTTGGCCTGCCATTGACCCTCCACATCATGCCTCTTGCCCTTGGAAAGCAGGGTGCAGAGGTGGCCATAGGCCTGACGGTCCCGGGGGTAAGCCAGAAAAGCCTGACCATCGGTCAGCGCGAGACGGCAACCAATGACCGGGCGTAGTTTTGCCTTCCTGGCCTCGACATGGAGGCGTACCACGCCGGCCATGGTGTTGAGATCGGCAATGCCCAGGGCGTCATACCCCTGGGACCAGGCGGTCAGGACAAGGTCGGTGGCATCGGACGCACCGCGCAGGAAGGAAAAACAGCTCGCCAGGCCCAGTTCGACATAGGGCGAGCGTGCATTGGCGGTATAGCTGCTGCCTTCGGGTAGGGTACGCCGGGTATAGCGGGGGAAGACATCGGGCATCAGGCAAACATGCCGTGCAGGTACCAGTAGGGGTCACCGCCGCGTCCGTCATCGGGCAAACCTTCACGATAAAGCCAGAACCGCCTCCCGCTATCATCCTCGACGCAGTAGTAATCGCGTAATCTGGTGCCGGAGCGGGTCCGCCACCATTCCGGTGCGATGCGTTCCGGACCCTGATGACGGGCGATGCGATGCACCTGGCGGCGCCAGACAAACTGCGCTGGTGGCCCTTCCGGCACGGCATAAAGCACGCCGACGGGTTCTGGCGGGTCCAGAAGACGCAGGGGGCGTGTGCGCGGTGCCTGGGCAATGGGGTCGGGATTGTTGCCCAAAGCGGTGACATGGCCCTGGGCTCTTTCGGGAATATGGCTTTCCCTTGCTCTGGGCCAGGTAACGGCACCCATGCCGAAGCGAGCCGTTAATCGATCGAGCAGCCGCGAAAGATGCACATCTTCCTGCGCTGGTTCATCAAGACGCGGCTGTGCCACTCCCATCGGTTCGGCAACGCTGGCCTCAAGGGTAACAAGATCAAACCCGAAGCCCGGATCGAGCCTTTCGAGTTTTCCATCAAACAGACGCACCAGATGCCCTGCATCCCGGCTGGGGCTCGAGGTTGCGGTATTGAGAACGCGAACCTCGCCATCTGTTCGATATATCCGAAGGCATAATCTGCGTGCGCCCCATCCCTGGGCATCGAGCTTTGCGCATACGTCTTCACTCAGTGCGGGCAGGTAGGATGTCGGATCCTGGATTGGTTCGAGCAGGCGCGAAACTGCCAGAAAACGCGGAGCCTCCTTGGGCCCGGAGATCGGTTCGGCCATATCCCCTGTGACCTGGTCAAGACGCAGCAACGGATTAGCCTGGAGTTCGGCACGGGAGAAACGCCGGGCAAGCGACAGGCGCGGTACTCCAGCCAGCATACCGATGGTCTTCAGGCCCAGCCGCCGCAGCAACAGGAGCGTCTTGTGATCCAGGCGAAGCGCGGAGACGGGCAGGGGCGCTAGCCGTGCCGCAATGTCGTCGGAGTCACAAACCTCATGATCATGCTGGCCATAACGTGCCAGAGCCCAGGCCGCGCCCCATGTTGGTGCGATGGCGAGGCGCACCGATAGCCCTGTGACGGAAAGCCGGGCCTCCATATCGGCCAGCATCGCGACTTCGCCGCCCCAAAGGTGGTCTGCGCCCGTTGTATCGAGAACAAAGCCGTCCTCCCCGTCGATCGCGCTCCAGGGACACCAGCGACGAGCCCAGAAAACGAGCTTCTTCAGAGCCTCGTGGTCTCCCCTGGGGTCTGCAGGCTGGGCGCGCAGGTCTGGGCACAACGCGCGCATGTCCACGAGCCTGGCGTCCCTTGCCATACCCAGGGCCCGGGCCGGTGCGTTCGCTGCATGGACGACCTCGCCGTGATGGCCTTCGCGTGTCAGGACAAAGGGGATGTCATCCCACAGCGCTTTGCCCGAACGTTTCATCGTGATCTGCCATCGATCCATCGGAAAGTTGGTCAGAAAGACGCAGACGACGCGTCTTCCTGTCATAACTGGCAACCCAGACACCAGGCTTGCGCCAGCGTGAGCGGAAGAGCTCCAGGCGCCAACGGGGCTGACCGGGGGCCTGTGCATCGTCGGGGTGGCGGGAAGACGGCATGGCGGCAATACGCCAGCGCTCGCGTGCAGCACTCAGATTGGGAACGCAGGACCGGCGTATCAGCCAGACCGGAACACCACTGGCTTCGGCACGCATTGCCAGGCGCTTGGTTGCCGTGAAGTCGAGAGCGGCAGGGTCGCCCCATATTTCTCCGATGACGCCGGAGAGCGCCGAGCACCGCAGGCCTTCTTCCAACGCCCATAAGACGTCGGCAGGTCTTTTGAGTTCGGCATGGAGAACCGGCAGGGATGTCCCAAGCCCTGCAAGGCAGGGCTGGCCCGCCTGATAGCGAGACAAACGATCCTGCGCCCAGAGAATGGGCCCTCCCTTGCGCGGTATCTGCAAGAGAACAAACCCGGTTGCTGAGGCGTCGACGGATGTATCGGGGAAAACCTCCATCAGAGTTGCTGGCGATGCCGGGACGGCCTGACCCTGGCGCAGGTTCGCCACATTGGCGTCGGGTGGATGGGGTAGAGGCGCGCACGACACAGAGCATCCCAATCAATGTTTCTATTTTGTTCTACTAAGATTTGTGAAGACCTGTCAATCGCCCATCTGAAGGATGCAGGCTACTTGTGCCGGTTTGTTCTGACGGTCAGGAAACACGGTATTGCGACCCCGAAAGCTGGGACGCAGTGCTAAACCGAACGAAGGAGAGGCGCGCCAAACAGTGGTTTCGCAAGCGCACTTGCGCCTGACGGTCCGCCAGGCGCGATAAGCCCTAGTTCCGGTTGTAGTCGTCTTCGAGGCGTTCGATATCGTCTTCGCCCAGATAGGAACCCGATTGAACCTCGATCATCAGAAGCGGCGCATCGGTCAGGTTCTCCAGACGATGTACCGAACCGATGGGAACAAAGGTCGACTGATTGGCGTCGAGGTCAAAGGTCCGGTCATCAATGGTGATATGGGCGCGGCCTTCCACGATGATCCAGTGTTCGGAACGCTTCTGATGGCGCTGCAGAGAAAGGCGGCTGCCCGGTTTCACCATGATGCGTTTGACCTGGAAACCATCGCCGACATCAATGCCTTCGTAATACCCCCAGGGCCGATAGACCCGGGGGTGAATTTCATGCTCGTTGCGACCCTCGCGGGCGACCCGCTCAGCCAGAAGTTTGACCTCCTGAGCCTGGGCGAGGGGGGCAATCATGACGACATCCTTGGTTGCTACAACGACATGGTCGTTGAGCCCCAACGCTGCAACCAGTGGGCCGTCGCTTCGAACGTAGCTGTTGGAACTGGCCTCTACGAGGGCGTCGCCGACCAGCACATTGCCGTTGTCGTCTTTTTCACCACGTTGCCAGAGCTCCTGCCACGAGCCGACATCGCTCCAGGAAGAGCGAAGCCGTGCTGTTGCAGCCCGTTCGGTCTTTTCCATCAGGGCATAGTCGATGGAGATGGAGGCTGCTGAAGCAAAAGCCTCATGGTCCAGGCGAAGGAAGTCGAGGTCGTCACGTGAGGACGATACGGCCTTCCTAACCGCAGGCACGATCTCTGGGGTCAGCCGGTCGAGCTCATCGAGAAGAAAACCGGCGCGGAACAGAAAAAGACTGGGATTCCATAGAAACCTGCCGGCCTGGAGATAGCCGCGGGCACGTTCGGCATCGGGCTTCTCGTGGAACTTCGCGATCCGGCGAATGCCGGGCGAAAGTGTGTCATCACTTTCCTCGATATAGCCGTAACCGGTTTCTGGACGGCTTGGTTCAACACCAAAGGTCACAATCCAGTCTTGGCTTGCGATTGGCAACGCTTCGGCAATGCAATCGCGGTAGCCCGCGACGTCACCGATATGGCCGTCTGACGGGACCGCGATCATCATGGTGTCGGGTGCAACCGTTGCAGCGGCCGCTGCAATGGCGGGCGCGGTGTTGCGGGCCAAGGGTTCCAGAATGATCGAGGCCGGTTCCACATCAATTTCGCGCAACTGTTCGGCGATAACAAACCGGTGTTCTTCGTTACAAACAATGATCGGCGCTGCAAATCGTGCGTCCCCGGCAAACCGAAGGGCCGTTTCCTGCAAAAGCGAGTGCTCGCTCAGGAGGGCAAGCAGTTGTTTGGGGCGCAGGGTCCGTGAAAGCGGCCAAAGCCGTGTTCCGCTGCCACCTGACAGGATTACGGGAACAATCTGCGCCGGGGTAGGGCTGGGCATGAAGGTGATATCCGGAAAGCTTCTACTGTGCCGTTTGGCTGGCCCGCCTTATACAGAGGTTGCACAGCACCAGCAAAAGCATCATGCCCAGCCTATCGCACATCATCTGGACGCTCCTGCAGCCCGGCCACCTGCTGCTTCTTGTGTTTGTCGGTGGCTGGGTCATGGCCTTGTTCGCCGGAACAAGGAAGTTGGGGCTGTGGTTCGGCGGCGTTGCCACGCTCGCTCTGGTTATTCTGGCTCTGTTTCCTGTCGGAACACTCTTGTTGCGACCGTTGGAGAACCGTTTCCCTGAGCCACAACTGCCTGTTCATGTCGACGGCATCATTGTTCTTGGTGGCGGGCAAAACATGAAGGTGACTCAAACCCGTGGTCACATCACGCTCAATGACAGTGGCGAGCGCATGATCGAAGCCGTTTCGCTTTCACGACGGTTCCCCGATGCTCAAATCGTCTTCACCGGGGGAAACGGGCCGAACGGTCTGACCGAAGCTGATGTTGCCCGAATCATGTTCGAGGAACTGGGGCTCGCTTCCGATCGCGTGATTTTCGAGGATCAGGCAGAGAATACCTATGACAACGCTGTTCTGACCTTTGATGCCCTGAATCCGCAGCCTGGTGAGGTGTGGCTTCTGGTTACATCGGCCTGGCACATGCCGCGCTCGGTTGGTGTGTTTCGTAAGGCCGGCTGGGCGGTGATTCCCTATCCGGTCGACTTCCGCACGACTCCTGAAGGAGGCGGCCTGTTTGGCGTTGGCCTTGATGGAAACCTGCGCGGCCTCACTCTGGCGCTACACGAATACCTGGGGTTGGCAGCCTATAGGCTCATGGACCGGACAGACGTGCTGCTTCCAGCCTCCAGGCCAGAGAGCGATCAGTTTTAGCCGTGGTGGTTACGGAACCAGTCGACAAACTTTGGCAGGCCTTCCTCGATTGACGTCGTCGGTTCGAAACCCAGGTCGCGTTGCGAGGCTTCGATGTCAGCATAGGTTTCCTTGACGTCACCAGGTTGCATGGGCGCGAATTCCTTGATTGCCTTCTTGCCAATGGCCTCCTCAAGAATCTCGATGAACTTCATCAGGGGTTCGCTGCGGTGGTTCCCCAGATTGTAGACAGTCTGTGGTGGCGTGCCCGTTGGGCGGTGGTCCAACGTGGCCAGAATCCCGGCAACAATGTCGTCGATATAGGTAAAGTCCCGGCTCATGTCCCCATTGTTGAATATCTGGATCGGCTTTCCTTCGAAAATTGCCTTGGTGAAGATGTAAGCCGACATGTCCGGGCGGCCCCACGGCCCGTATACCGTGAAGAAACGCAGGCCGGTTGTAGGAATGTCGTAGAGGTGGCTGTAGCAATAGGCCATCAACTCACCGGCTTTTTTGGTCGCTGCGTACAGGGACACCGGCTTTTCCACGCGATCATCGACCGAGAAGGGGATCTTGGTGTTGCCACCGTAGACCGAGGAAGAGCTGGCATAGACGCAGTGCCCAAGATCCGGCAGATGCCGTGCGAGCTCGAGAATGTTGAGCTGGCCTTCAACATTGGCAGATGTATAGGCATGCGGGTCCGTCAGCGAGTGACGCACGCCTGCCTGGGCTGCCAGATGCACGATGCCGGTGATTTCGGGCATGGTCTTGGCCAGTCCGACAACGGCATCCTTGTCTGCAATGTCCTTGCGCAGAATGCTGAAGCCATCGCGCAGCTCAAGCCGTCGCAAGCGCGCCTCCTTCAGGGTAACGTCATAGTAATCATTGACGTTGTCGAGGCCGACAACTTCGTCACCGCGATCAAGCAGTGCGTGAGAAACATGAGAGCCGATGAAGCCGGCGGCGCCTGTTACAAGTACGGTCATGCTAAAGTTCCGATTGGGTTGCGCGCTGTCTATCGCGCATTGATCGCAACGTCCATGCAGGTGCTGTCGTGATCAGCCATGCCGTCTGGCCAAGGCAAGCTCGTGCCTGTCGCGATGGTAAACTCCGCCCCGACCATTTCGATGCGGTTGAAAGCCGAGTTTTTCGAGTATTTGCCGCGTATGGGCAGCCCCGCGTGCGACAGCGGCCTCTTCAAGGTCAAACAACGCATCGGGGTCGTGACGATATAGTGCGTCAGCATCAAGGAGAACCGCTGTGCGATCGAATGGGGCCGAGGAGGGCTTGAACGTCTGGCTCGTGCGACTTGCTGCTTCGAACTGCTTTTGATTGCGGGTCACCGTCGAACAATAGCCATAGCCGCTTTCGATGCAGACGCGCTCCAGTCCGGCTTCATCAATCAGAAATTCCAGGATATCTGCGATAGCGATTGTGCCAGCGCCATTGGGAACACCCGCAATCATGCTTGCGCCATCATCGCTGGTAATCACGACATGGTCCTTGAGATGGACAGAGCGGATATGTCTGGCCATCGCTTTGGCTGCATCCATGGGTTCTTCGGCAACATTCATGGAGTTGCCGAAATCATAGAGTGCCGCAACTGCGGGGTGCGCGACTGAGTTGAGAATGTCGCAGACCTCCTGGCCCGTGAAGTCTTCATGATTTTCGAGCAACAGGCATATGCCTTCATCTGCAATGCGTGGTGCCGCGGCCTTCAGGTCGGCGACTGTGGCGTCCCTGATCAGGTCAGGCGAACCGGTATGACGCGTATAGGTGCGCAGACGATCTGCCCCCAGTTGGCGTGCAGCTTTGGCAAGTTGTGCGAGGTGATCGGGGTCTGTGCCAGAGGTGTCACACTCGACAAAAAAACCTCGTTCGCGCGCATCAGCGCCAATTTCCTCGAGGCGTTCAGGATCTGTCCCGCCGGCGCAGCGAAACTGATAGCCATTGAGGCTGATGTGAACGCCAGCCATGGCCCGGTCGCTTGCCCGGGCAAGAAATCTATGGGCATTAAATCCCGGCTTGCGCAGGAAGTGTTGCTCATAGCTGAAGGTATGCAGTGCCAGTTTGACGGTGCAGGCCGTACCTTCCGAAATCATGATGCTCGTGAAAGCAATTGGGTAAACAGCTCAGGATCAACATTGCCGCCTGATACAATGGCGACCACGGTACGACCTTCGATGGGAACATGGCCGCTCAGTACCGAAGCCAATGCGACCGCGCCACCTGGCTCTACGACAATCTTGAAGATGGCAAGTGCGGTTGCCATGGCATCGATGACTTCCTGCTCAGAGACCACGACACCTGAATTGTAAAGCTCACGATTGATAGCAAAGGTCTGCTCGCCAGGCGCTGGCGCCATGAGCGCGTCGCAGATGGAGGCGGGAGTCTCTTCGAGTCGTACTCTGGCGCCACAGGCCAGAGATTGGGCAGTGTCATCCCAACCTTCGGGCTCTGCAGTATGAAATTTGCAGTCTTCAAAGCGTGATGACAATGCGATCGCTGAGCCGGCACTTAATCCGCCGCCACCGCAACAGACCGAAACTGCATCGGGAACAAGTTCCTTTTCTTCACATTGATCAGCAATCTCGAGCCCGACCGTGCCCTGGCCTGAGATGATGTCGTAATCGTCGAAGGGCGGCACCAGAATCAGGCCCCGTTCTGCCTGGAGCTTTGCCGTAACTGCCTCGCGGTCGTCACCATGGCGGTCATAGGTCACGACCTCAGCGCCCCATGCACGTGTGTTGTCAATTTTGATGCGCGGTGCATCCTTGGGCATCACGATAACCGCCTGTGTACCCTTCATATGTGCCGCCGCGGCAACCCCCTGGGCATGGTTGCCCGAAGAAAAGGCGATGACGCCGCGTTCCAGCTCATCTGGCGTCAACTGGCTGATTTTGTTGAAGGCACCACGAAATTTGAAGGACCCGGTGAGTTGCAGGCATTCAGGTTTGACCAGAAGACGGCCACCAAGTTGCTGGTTGAGCAACGGCGATTCCAGCAAGGGTGTCCTGACAGCGAATCCAGACAGACGCCCGGCTGCGGCCTGGATATCGCCCAGTTGGGGTCGTGGTGCATCCATCATGGCGGTCCACCTCTCATGGGTTGCGTGACGTTAGCGTGACTTGGCGGGTGATGCGAGGTTGGCTTGCGGTAAGGGGGCGTGGAGATTATGTTGCGCGCCTTCTCGTCCACAAGGGATTACGGCCATGACGACCGAAAGGTTGAAGGGATCATTCGTTGCGCTCATCACACTCTTTCGTG
>Ga0055584_100007885_pt1 | contig 10436 bp, 12 predicted proteins | sample OSDHelmetaG_FD_58716 | JGI IMG/M metagenome (GOLD analysis project Ga0055584, IMG submission 58716) | Pelagic marine sediment microbial communities from the LTER site Helgoland, North Sea, for post-phytoplankton bloom and carbon turnover... | ecosystem: Environmental > Aquatic > Marine >...
ATTTTCCAACGGCAAAGCCCTCACGAAGTAATCTTCGTCACGCCCTTTCAAAGCACGTACCCTATATTCAAAATACATTGATTGCTTATTTTTTTATTTTAACGCTTGATTCGCATTGATAATAAAAAAATAAAGTAATTTTTGTTACAGTATATTGATTCGCATTTAGAATGTTTTTTTAGAACTTCTGGTGTATTTTATGGTTCTTTGATAATACAAAACAAACTGTTCGTATTAAAAATGCTTTATCGCTCTTTTTTGAACCACACCTTAATTGCAAATGAGTACAGGAGATTGGACTACTAAAATTCAAATTATTCAAAAAATAAAAAACAAGCATCCAATATTTTCGGGTACTTCAATGGGAATTTATTTTGAATTTAATGCTCAAAATACCATCGTTGTTTATTTTAAACCATTAAATGAAAATTTTAAGAAGCAGCTATTTAAGGAAAAGGAAGGGGTTTTGATACAGTTTGAGCGAGATCTTATAGATGAAGATGATATTGAATATGCGCTGGATGTACTGGCTCTTTTTAATAAATACCCACAATTTCAGATCAATGAATTACCGCAAGTTCAGCAAATAGAACAATTAATTGCTCTTCTTAAAGGAGAGTTTTTAGATGAAAAAGCTTCTCCTGTGATGCTTAAAACCTTACTTAAAGTTTTATTACTGCATTTAATTCGTTATCAAGAAGATGAGTTTTTAAAACAAGATTTGAATCAAAAAAGAGTTTTTCAATTTTTAGAATTGATGGAAGCTACTTTTTTAAGAGAAAAAAAGACCGATTTTTATGCAAGGAAGATGGGAATGAGCAGTAAGCGGTTGAACCAAATTTTAAAAGAAAAACTAAATCTAACGGCAAAGCAATTGATTCAACAACGCCAAATTACAGCCTCGAAACGAGCGTTGATTAAGGGCGAAATGACAACAAAAGAATTGGCTTTTCTATTGGGTTTTGATTCGATGAGTAGTTTTTCAAGGTTTTTTAAAAAAAATGTGGGCGTTAGTCCTTCCACATTTAAGACCGAAAGCTAAGGAATAGAAAATAAATCTGTGGACCATTTCTAATGGCGAGCTAGGCCCTAATTCCTAGATAGAAAAAAACGAATCGCTGCCAACTTTGGATCTTTTCTGGGCTAAATAAGTGCGTAATTTACGGCTTCGTACCTCGCAGAGACCGCCTAGTCTTAAAACAGGTGTAGCTCTGCGAGGCAGGAAGTAGATTTATTCAGCAGGTACTATAAATACTGTTGTTCCGCTGTGTTAATCTTCTATTTCTTTACCAACAGCAAAGGGGGCTAATTCTTCGTTAATTATATTTTCTGTTACGTGATTAATATAATCACTCATTGTTTTTAGAGAAACGCCAACGATAATTTCCAGTACATTTTCTGGAGAAAAGCCAGCTTCGTAAAAAGCTTTTAAGTCTTCTTTGTCAACACTTCCTTTTGTTTTTGTGATTTTTTGAGTGAGATTCACCAAGGCATTTAAGCGTTCGTCTTTTACGATTTGTTGTTTTCTGACGGCATTGATGACCGAGGCTGGAATCCCATTTGCTTTTGTTGCACGAGTATGCGCAGCGGTACAATAAGCACATTCATTGGTAACACTAACGGACAATAAAATAAGGTGTTGCTCGCCAGTGGTAAAAGAAGTTTTGAAAAATATTTTAGATAAACTACTATAGCCTTCTATCGCAGCTGGAGCACCTGCCATATATTTGTACAGGTTGGGCACCATGCCGTATTTTTTTTCTGCATACTGAAGTAATTCCTTTGATTCTTCGGGAGCACTTTCTAGGGTGTGTTTCGTGAATTGTTTCATTATTTTTTATTTTAATAATATCAGATGATATAATAGGTAGGATAGAGAGCTTTTTTTAGAAAAGCCAGCAAAATGATAAAACAGTCTTTAAGGAAGGATTGTTTATTATTTTTCGTTCTTTGACAAATCATCTGGTAATCGTTTAAACTTTTTGGTTCTTTAACAAATCGTGTGATAATAATCAAAGTAATCTAGAATTATAAATTCCACACGATTTGTCAAAGAACGGACTTTTTTTAATTAGACCGTATGAGTCGTATGTAATAAGTAGTAAGTCAAAAAATCTGCTAGACAAGGACTTATGATTTTCTACTTAAAACTTACGACCCAAACCTATTGTTATGAAAAAGAAAAAAGTCGGCTGTGGCAAAAATTAGCTGCGCTGAGTCTTCGAGTTGTTAAAGAGCCAAAAACTCTAAATTAGAGTGCAGACAATTTAACAACAGTTTCCACCTGGAGGACAACAGGAATTAGCATTCAAATCGGATAGTTTTACCTTAGGCTTTTCTGGAATTCCGCATTTGTCTTTTGCCAAGCAATCTGTTTTCTTGGAGGTTAATAAAAACGTTTTGCCATCAAAGTCAAGTCCAAATTTTCCAATCGTTTCGGCTTGATATTCTACTTCAATTTCCAAATCTTCAATCTTTAGAATATCTTCAGAAAGTTGAATGATGTTCAATAATTTTTCTGGATGCAACCGATGGTCGTAGTCGTTGGCATTCCAAAGTTGAAAATTAGCGACTTCCTCGGTTCTTACCGTTCCGCCACAATCAATAAAGTTTTTTGTGATCTTGCCTACTTCTGTTACATGAAAATGACCAGGCACGAAAGTGCCATTAGGCAATTGAAAACTTATATTATCTAAGGTTGCTAAGACTGATTTTACTTGTGATAATTTCATAATTATATTTGTTTATTGCAATAATACGATTAATGAACTAAAAAAAATGCCTCCAACTCTTTTATGGAGTGCAAGAAAGAGGTCCTAAAAATTTAGCAACAAGTTCCTTTGTCGCTTAGGTCTTGGTTCAAAAACTCGGACATTACAGCTTTCATAGCCGTCCAATTTTCGGCGTGAATGCAGTAACAAACGCTAGTACCTTCCACATTACCTTTTATTAAACCCAAATGTTTCAACTCCTTTAAATGTTGAGAAATGGTAGGTTGAGCTAGTCCAATTTCGTTGACCAAATCCCCACAAACACAAGCGTTTATTTTAAACAAATGTTGCAAAATAGAAACTCTTGCAGGATGCCCAAACACTTTTGCAAAAAGAGCAATTTGATTTTGTTTGTCTGTAAATATCTCGGTTTTAGTTAGTCCCATTTCTTTTGTTTATTAGTTTATTGCAATATTACGATTAACTTCAAACTCTTCCAAATTTTTTGGCATTATGTATCTTTATTTTTTCTAAATACTTGGAATAGGAGAACGTATTTGAGTTTAACACTTCGTGGGTTTGAGTGTATTTAAGAACCTCTATTTTTTATCTTTTTATCGGCGATTTTTTACTTTCAAAGAATCTACAGAACAAAAACGCATACTTTTTAGTATCCTATTTTTGTAGCAACTTAAAATAGTGTACTTTTGCCCTTCGAATAAAAAATTATTAAAAGCTTAAGTAAATGGGCAAAATTATTTATAGATAAAATTTTGATTATTTTTAGTGCCAATCGAAGTGCAAAAAGAATTAGGGTTTGACTATAAATTAGTTTGAATGGTTACTTAATATAAACTAAAATAGGAAATGACTAACGAAGCATTAGTGACCAAACAAGTATTTTTAGACCTTGAGATTGATGGAAAAGCAATTGGTAGAATGGTAATTGGTTTATTTGGAGAGGTGACTCCATTGACGGCTCAAAACTTTTACGAGCTTTGTACCCATGCCAAAGGATTTGGATATAAAGGTTCAAAGTTTCATAGAGTTATTAATGCCTTTATGGCGCAAGGCGGTGACATTACAAATGGTAATGGAACAGGTGGTAAATCAATTTATGGAGAAAATTTTGCGGATGAAAATTTTGAATTAGGACATGTTGGACGAGGTTGGTTGTCGATGGCAAACGCTGGGCCGAATACCAACGGTTCTCAGTTTTTTATTACCTTCATCGAAACTTCTTTCTTGAATGGACGTCATACCGTATTTGGTAAAGTAATCGAAGGATTGGAATTGCTTGACTTGATCGAGGACGTTCAAACGAATCGCAATGATTGCCCTTTGAAAGATGTTGTGATTGCCGATTGTGGTGCTTTGGAAACGGCAGCCCCTTTTGCCGTTAGTACAGCAGTTTAAGCTTTGGGCTAAAAAACAACAGAGCATTTAGGATGTTGCCTAAATGCTCTGTTCTAATACTTCGTGGAGGAATCGTATTAGATTATTACAGGAGTGCTTCGCAGTTGATTATTAGTCAAATGGAGTTTTAATTATGAGAAGTAATAATAGCCTGATAGTCAGCCTAATACAAGGTTTTTTTTTGTTGAAAAACTAAAAACCCCACGAAGGACTACTCTGAAAGAATAAAAGAAAATTAAACTTTGGTCGCAGAAGGATCATACTTAACGTAAATGTTAATCCAAATTGCTCTTGACAAACGAGCAATTAAGGGCACAAACAAAACACCACCAGCAATAGCGGCTGCAAAACTTTGGTTGACCGTGAAGTCAAATGAAAAAATACAAAGTATCATAGCACTAAGCATATAGCCAGAACTTAAGCCATAGCCAATGTACATGGCACCCCAATAAAAACCTGGCTCTTTTTGAAAGTCTTGTTTGCATTTTGGACAATTGTCGTACATATTATAAACTCCTTGCATAGAAGCTAAAGAAGTTTTGTACAAATTTCCTTCATGACATTTTGGACATTTGAATTTTCTAATACTGTATAATTTGGACCCTTTGTTAAACATAATTGATATGTTTTTTTATAATAATGTATATTACTTTGAATGAATTATTTTTCAAGATTGAGATGATGTATTTTTATATGATTTCGACCCAATTCCACCAAACCCATTTGTTCCATTTTTTTTAATAATCTGGAAACGGCTTCTCTTGTCGTATTAAGGTCTAGCGCAATTTTTTTGTGTGTAATCTGAAATTCTTTTTTCTGCGTCAGTTCTATTTTTTTTGCTAAATATTGAATCAAACGTTGGTCTAACTGAGCGAAGGCAATGGCATCAATAGTCGAAAGTAATTCTTTAAAACGAATATTATAAGAATGCATGATAAAATTTTTCCATTCGATATGATCCCTAGACCATTCGTCGATATATTTAATTGGAATGGCTAATATTTCAGTGTCTTCTTCCGCAATAGCTTTGATGTCACTGGTTTTGTCCATCATGCAACAAGTAAAAGCCGTTGGGCAAGTGTTGCCGTGGGCTAAATAGTACAATAAAATATCTCCTTCTTCGCCTTCTTGTGTTACTTTGATAATGCCATCTAATACGATGGGAACGAGGCGAATATGTTGCCCGTAATCTAAAATGACGGTACCCTGTTTCAGTTGCATGACTTGCCCAACTTCCGCAATCTTATCCAATAAGACTCGATCTTGAATCATCGGTAATTCTGCTCGTAATCTATTCTGTAGTATTTGTTGCTCCATCATTAATGTGGTAATTTAGAACGCAATGCGCCATAAGTTAAAGTACCTAAAATGGCACTGATAATAACAACTATCATAACTGGAAAACCATGACCTAGAAGGGTGTACATAGGTCCAGGACAAGCACCTGTCATAGCCCAACCCAATCCAAAGATAATTCCTCCAAAAAGGTATCTCGGAACGCTCATCGCTTTGGGTGAAAATTTAATGGCTTCTCCTTCTATATCGTTTAATTTTTTGCCTTTGATAACCGCCACCTGTAGTATTCCTAAAATAACGGCCACCCCAATAACTCCATACATGTGGATGGATTGAAATAGGAACATTTCTTGAATTCTAAACCAAGAAATAGCTTCTGATTTTGTCATGACAATACCAAAAAGGATTCCTGCAAAAATATATTTTAAACCTTTCATTTTTGTTAAATTGCTTGTCCGTGTACTTTTATTAAAATAAAAAAAAATACTAATTATTACTCTTTTTAAGATGAAATTTAAAAACTATTTTCACCTTGGAAAGGTAATTTTTTGGATGGACGATTAAAGTGTTAATATTAAGGGAAGTAGTAGGTGAGACATTAGCAAACCGCCGATAAAAAAGCCAATGACTGCAATTAAAGAAGGGATTTGTAAGTTAGACAAGCCACTAATTGCATGCCCCGAAGTACATCCGCCCGCATACCTCGCTCCAAAACCAACTAAAAAACCACCGACGACAAATAATATGAAGCCTTTGAGGCTAAATAAGGTTTCCCAATTGTATAAGTCTAAAGGAACGTAGCCTGTTCCTTCTGCAATATTAGTAGGGTAGGAAATACCCCAGCCTTGTAAGTGTGCAATCGTAGCCGCAGAAATTTTGACAGGCTCTGGGTTGGCCAAATAAGTAGCCGAAATATAACCTCCAAGGACAGCTCCAAAGGCAAATAATAAGTTCCAACGTTGTGCTTTCCAATCAAAATCAAAAAAGCTGATTTTATTACCCGCACCTCCTGCGGCACACATGGTTCGCATGGTGGCAGACATTCCAAAGTTTTTGCCCCAAAATAATAAAATGAACATGATTAAAGCAATCATAAAACCACTGAATGCCCAATGCCAAGGTTGTTGTAATAATTCTAACATTTATTTTTTAATTTGATTTTGAAAATTGGAAGATTTAAGAATTTGAGCAGAAATATTTCATTTTCAAATTCTCAAATCTTCCAATTGAATTACGCTTTCCAAGCTAACATACCACCGTCTAGATTAACCAAACTTTTGAAACCCAATTGATCCATTAATTGGCAAGCTTGTCCACTTCTGTTGCCACTTCTACAGTACACAAAGTAGTTTTTGTTTTTGTCTAGCGTACTAATTTTTGTTTGGAAGTCCTTGTCAAAAAAATCAATCGTAACAGCTCCTTCAATAGCTCCTTCTGCAATTTCTTGCGCTGTTCGGACATCTAAGAGGACTACATTTTCTTGTTCAGACATTGATTTTTTGAACGCTTCTGGATTTAGATTTTTATAGTTCATTACTTTTGTTGGTATTATTTTGTTGATAATAAGTCGTACAATTTTAAGAAAAGACATCTGTTCGCTCTAATTTAGGATAAGGTAGAAGGACAAACAAAGTCCGTTTTAGGAATCGCTGTTTCAGCAATGGCTTCAAATCCACCTGCAATATTTACCAAATGATGAAAGCCTCTAGCTCTTAGAATTGAGCTCGTAATCATAGAGCGATAGCCTCCTGCACAATGAATGTGATAGGTTTTATTTCTATCTAACGTCTCAATATTTTCATTGATATCATCTAATGGAAAATTAGTAGCGACAACAATATGTTCTGATTTGTATTCGTTTGGTTTTCTTACATCTAAGACATTTAAAGCGTCTTTTGCTAGGGCTTGGTCAAAGTCTGTAGCAGAGATAGAAACGATTTGATCGACTTCTTTAGCTGCATTTTTCCAAGCCTCGATGCCATTTTCCAAATAACCCAAGACATTATCATAACCAACCCGAGCCAAACGAGTCACGACTTCTTTTTCTCTACCTTTTTCAGTGACCAAAATAATTGGCTGTTTCAAATCAATAATTAAAGCACCAACCCAAGGCGCAAAACTACCATCAATACCAATATTAATCGCATTCGGAACAAAAGCATCTTTGAATATTTGTGGTGCTCTTGTATCTAAAATTAAAGCACCTGTTTCGTTCGCAATGCCTTCAAAATCATCGGGAGACAAGGCAATAATTCCTCTCTCGTAAACAACATCTAGGCTCTCATAACCGTTTTTGTTCATCAACGCATTTTTAGGGAAATATTGCGGTGGATGACTCAAACCAGAAGTTACTTCTTTTATAAATTCTTCTTGAGTCATATCTGCCCGAAGCGCATAATTAGTTGCTTTTTGATTGCCCAAAGTATCAAACGTCTCTTTGCTCATATTCTTACCACAAGCAGAACCCGCCCCATGTGCTGGATAAACGATTACATCGTCCGCCAAAGGCATGATTTTGTTGCGCAAAGAATTGTAAAGATGTGCGGCTAAATCGGCTCTAGTCAAATGTGTTTTTACGGCTAAATCAGGGCGACCAACATCTCCAATAAATAAGGTGTCGCCAGAAAATAAAGCGGTTTCTTTTCCTTGTTCATCTATTAATAAATAACAAGTAGATTCCATGGTATGCCCTGGCGTGTGCAGTACTTTGATTTGGATATCTCCGAGGGTCAAGATTTCAGAATCTTTAGCAATATAAGCTTCAAAGCCTGTTTCTGCATTGGGACCATAAACGATGGTTGCACCTGTTTTTTGAGCTAAATCAACATGACCAGAAACAAAATCTGCGTGAAAATGTGTTTCAAGAATGTATTTGATTTTTGCACCATCTTTTTCAGCACGTTCTATATAAGGACTCGTTTCTCTTAATGGATCAATGATGATGGCTTCTCCTTTAGATTCAATGTAATAAGCACCTTGTGCCAAACAACCAGTATATATTTGTTCTAATTTCATGTTATGTTAGTTTTAAATTGATAATGACAACCAGCTAAACTGTTATTATAAATATCTAATACAAAGATAAAGTTTAATCAAAAGATTAAATGTGATATAAATCACACAAGGCATATTTTTTTTTAGTTCTTAAAAAATGCTGTGATTACTTACATTAGTCCGTTATAAAATCGTATTCATTTGATTGTTAATAGGATGTATTTTTGCTTTTCAAGGCATTAAAGTGTTAATAGTTAAGTAAGTATGAAATGTGTTTTTTATGGTTTTATAGGAAAACTAAAAAACACACAGTAGCAGCGGAGCTAACATAAGCGTAGCGCTCATGAACGCAGTGAACTAATCAACGGAGTATCATATTTATTAAGTCGCACTTTTTTCATTGGCTTTGAGAGCAGCATTAATACTAGGAAAAGAAGCCTTGGGACAATCACTAGGCATTCTCACCAAAACAAGGGGGATTCCCTGTTGCTGATAGAGTTCCAAAATACTTTCTAAGGCCTTTTCTCCCGTACTGTCGATTTTATGAATATGCGAACCGTCTAGGATCGCATAATTAATAGGCTGCTCCTCTTGCTGCTCTATTATTTGGGTTAAAGTTGCTTCCATTTCTTCTTTAAAATGATTGCTGTTGGCAAAATAAAGTTGCTCTTCAAAACGAATAATCAAAGTGTTTTTCGGAACTTCGAGAAGCGTATCATTTAAGACAATACTAGGATATAGCGTGTCGTATAAGGTGCCAATAATGGACAATAGAACACCTGCCAAAATTCCTTTTTGTATGCCAATAAGTAAGGTAACTAAAAAGGTAAGAACCAAGATGAAAAAATCTCGTTTGTGTTCTTTTTTCCATAAATCAATCGCATCTTGAACTGAAATGAGTTTTAAGACGGCAATCATAATAATAGAAGCCAAAACGGCTTTAGGCAAATAATAAAATAAAGGCGTTAAAAAAAGTAAGGTCAGCATCACAAAACTAGCACTAATAATGGCGGCTAAATTTGTTTTTGCACCAGCTTGGTCGTTGACGGCACTTCGAGAAAATCCGCCTGTTCCTGGAAAACTTTGAAAGAAAGAACCGACAGCATTGGACATTCCTAAAGCAATTAATTCTTGATTTGGATCTATTTTATAATCGTTGTGTCGAGCTTGTATGGCTTTGGAAACGGCAATGGCTTCCATGAATGCGATTAAGGCAATAGTCAAGGCACTTGGCAATAGTTTTTGAATGGACGCAAGGTCAAAGAGCATCGAAGGTATTTGAGGTATTGGTAAACCTTCTGGAATATCTTCCACAATTGAAACCCCAAATTGATCTAAACCGAAGCCCCAAACGACTAAAATCCCTGTAATAACGACAATTAACGGCGCTGGAATGGAAGGCGTGAATTTCTTAGCAAGGATAATAATAAGCATTCCCGATAAGCCTATGGCGAGTGTGTAGAGGTTTGTTTCGCCTATATTTTCTGCGGCTGCCACCAAGATGTCGTACAAAAATTGACCTCGGACGGAATCAACGCCCATCAAGTATTTTAACTGACTGACACTAATAATAATAGCCGCAGCGGAAGTGAAACCACTAATGACGGGATGGGACAGGAAGTTGACTAAAACTCCTAGCCGAAGAAAGCCCATTAATAATTGAATGCCTCCAACCATTAAAGCCAACAATATGGCGAAGTTAATATATTCTGTACTTTCAACTTGTGCAAACTGACTCACCGTAACGGCAACCAATAAAGAATCCATCGCAACAGGACCAACGCCTAATTGCCTAGAAGTTCCAAAAATGGCATAAATTAATTGTGGAACAATCGCCGCATACAAGCCATAAATTGGCGGTAAACCAGCTAACATAGCGTAAGCCATTCCCTGAGGAATCAGCATAATTCCGACTGTTATTCCTGCATTCAAATCGCCTTTGAAATGTTGTTTGTTGTAATTTGGCAACCAGTCTAAAATAGGGAGTATAGATTTTATATTCATCTTTAATTCTTATTT
>Ga0055584_100007886_pt1 | contig 10435 bp, 5 predicted proteins | sample OSDHelmetaG_FD_58716 | JGI IMG/M metagenome (GOLD analysis project Ga0055584, IMG submission 58716) | Pelagic marine sediment microbial communities from the LTER site Helgoland, North Sea, for post-phytoplankton bloom and carbon turnover... | ecosystem: Environmental > Aquatic > Marine >...
CGCACAAAGACGGCTTCCAAAGTACCAGCTTCCGGGCCTTTCGCCAGCGCTCTTTAGCGGCCGCTGTGCGGCTGATTGCAGCGGGCGTAAAGCCAGGTGACAAGGTTATCCTTAGCGGTGACAACCATCCTGCTTGGCCCGTGTTGTTCTTCGGCATTTTACGCGTAGGTGCTGTTGCGGTTCCTGTGGAATCGGGCATGGCCCTGGCTCAGGTCAGGAACATCGAACAGGCCTCGGATGCGAAGGTAGCTGTCTTAGATGCTGACATGGCCGAGAACCTTGGTGGCGGTCTGGATTGTCCCGTCCTGGACCTCCTCCAGACCGGAGACCACGGCCCCATGGAGGGGCTCCCTGAGCACACTCCGAAGACGGACGAGCTGGCGAGCATCCTGTTCACCTCTGGGACCACGGGCACCCCAAAGGGCGTGATGCTGTCCCATGGAAACTTTTGCTCGCTGTTGGGCTCCTTGGCCACGACTTTTCCGCTCAAGGCCCATGACCGCGTTCTGAGCGTGCTGCCTCTGCACCACACCTTCGAGTTCAGCTGCGGCCTGTTGCTGCCGCTTTCTCGCGGTGCTCGGGTCATCTACCTGGACGAGATAAACGGCGAGCGTCTCACCTTTGGCCTAAAAGAAGGCAAGGTCACCGCGCTCGTTGGCGTACCTGCACTCTGGCAGCTCTTGGAGCGCCGCATTCGCACCCAGGTCAGCGACAAGGGGGCCGTCTTCGAGGCCGCATTCGACGCGGGTCTGGAGCTGAACCGCTTGGTCGGCAAGAGCACTGGCCTGGATCTGGGCCGGGTGATGTTCGGCCAAGTGCATGACCGTCTGGGCGGGAACATCAAGTTCCTCATCTCCGGTGCCGCTGCGCTTCCCAAGCAGACCCAGGAGCTCTTTCAGGGCTTGGGCTTGCATTTGGCCGAGGGCTACGGCTTGACCGAAGCTGCGCCGGTTCTCAGCGTTGCCAAGGGCAAGCCAGGGGCCAAGTCTGGCCATGTGGGCAAGCCTATTCCCGGCGTGGAGATCAAGATCGATTCTCCAGACAAGGACGGCATCGGCGAGGTCATCGCACGCGGTCCCAATGTCATGAAGGGCTATTACGGCAACCCCGAAGCTTCGGCTGCTGCGTTCAAGGACGGCTGGCTGCGTACGGGCGACTTGGGCAAGATGGACCACCGTGGGCACCTGACCATCATGGGAAGAGCCAAGGAAGTTGTGGTCACCGCCTCGGGCGAGAACATTTACTTGGATGATGTAGAGAACAGCCTGGGGCCAGACCACGAGTTCGTGCTCGAATACGGGATTGTGGGCCTGCCGGATCCCCGTGGCGGAGAGCGCTTGGGTATGCTGGCCGTGCCCGATGCGGATGCCCACAAGGACATGGACCGTCACACGCTGCATGCCAAGGCAAAGGCCAGCCTGCTGACCGCCGTGAACAAGCTGCCGAACAACCAGCGTCCATCCGTCATTCACTTGGTTGATGTCGAGCTGCCACGTACCAAGACCCGCAAGGTGAAGCGCAAGGATGTGAGGGGCATCCTGGAGAAAATCCAGGCCGCCACCGTCACCGTTCGCAAGGGCGACAAGTTGGATGGTCCAGTGGCCGAGGCTGTCGCTACGGTGGCTGGCGTCGACAGGGTCAAGGTGACCACAACCACCCACATGGTAGAGGACTTGCACTTCGATTCTCTGATGTGGGTCGAGCTGGCCTCGGCCTTAGAATCCATGGGCGTGGGTGCCCCGGACGCCGATGAGCTCTCGCACGCGGAGACCGTGGCTGACGTGGTTCGCCTTGCTGGAGTTCCAGCCAAGACAGTGGTCGTCGAAGAGGATGTTCGCGAGCGAGTAGACATGCCTGACGTTGTGGCTGAGCCTCTCAAGGCTGGCTTGGGCTTCTTGCAGCGCGAACTGTACGGCACGGGTCTGAACTGCAAGATCTATGGTCGCGCGTTCATTCCTCAGAACCGCCAGACCATCGTGGTCACCAACCACTGCTCCCACCTGGACATGGGGCTGGTGAAGTACGCCCTGGGACCCTACGGGTATAAGCTGGTGGCTCTGGCCGCTCAGGACTACTTCTTCGAGGGCAACAAGTACGTGGTGGCCTACTTTGAGCGGCTCACCAACCTGCAGCCAATCGACCGAAAACGTGGCTTCCGCGCATCTCTTCGTCAAGCCATTGATGTTGTTCGCGCAGGCAATGTGGTGCTGCTCTTCCCCGAGGGAACTCGCCGCACCGATGGCAGTATCGGCGACTTTCGCCCCTTGGTGGGCTGGCTGTCCATGGACACCAATGTCGATATCCTGCCCATGCACCTGGACGGTACTTTCGAGGCTTTGCCTAAGGGCGCAGTTCTGCCCCGTAGTCGTGACCTGAAGGTGCGCATCGGTCCGCCCATCGAGGTGCGTGAGGTCAAGCGTTTGACCCTGGGGATGAAGCCCGCGATGGCCGCCCGGCACGCCGCCCGATTGGCACAGCGAGCTGTGGAAGCCTTGCGCGACGGCGAAGTCTTGGACGTACGTCAGCTCCAAGTCGATGACATGGAGGACCTGGGCCAGCAAAGGAGCAATCCCACCGAGTTGGCTTTCAAGAGTCTGATTGGGAAGTTCGACTCTGCACGGGTAAAAAAGCCGGTTTCCTGGTACTTTTCCCTGGGTGGAAAGGACGGGCTTCGCTATCACGTCGTGGTGAACGCCGAGGGCGTGACGGTTGGTCCAGGAAAGCTTCCGAGTGGCGCTGCAGACTGTGTTGTGAAGACCTCTGAGGAGATGATGCGGAAGATCATTTCCGACGGCTACATTCCCGAGCCGCCCGAGTTCTTCTCCGGCGTCATCAAGACCAACGTCATTCCGCTGCTCATTGAGTTCAGTCGGGTGTTCGGCCTTTCCGAGGTGGAGCAGTGAAAATCCTCGTCACCGGCGCCACTGGCTATTTGGGCCGCCACATTGTTCGGGTTCTCGCAGGTGCTGGCCATCATGTTGTGGGCGTGTCCCGTTCGGGGACTCCAGTGGAGCACGCCGCGGAGATGGTGACTGGAGATGTGACCGAGCCGGCCACATTCCAAGCCGCCCTTGACGACGCGGAGTGGCTGGTGCACGGCGCCGGTTTGGTCTCTCACGACGTCGAAGACGCACAGAAGCTCTACCAGCTTCACGTCTTGGGTACGGAGCGCACCCTGGAGGCTGCCAAGGCGGCTGGGATACAGAAGGTGGTCTATCTGTCCACCTCCGGTACCGTCTGCGTCACCGAGAAGTCCGAGACCCGCGATGAACAGGCCGGTATTCCCATCGAGGTCATTCAGAAGTGGCCCTACTACCGCTCCAAGCTCTTCGCAGAGGAGATCGCTTTAAAGCTCTCCTCCGATGAGATGCCCATCGTGAGCCTGAATCCCAGCCTGCTGCTGGGTCCAGGAGACATCACAGGGGAGAGCACCAAGTCGGTGCGCCTGTTCCTAGAAGACAAGATGCCCATGAGCCCCCCAGGTGGCTTGTCCTTTGTCGATGTTCGGGACGCTGCGGCTGTGGTTCCCATCGCCTTTGCGAAGGGTCGGGGAGGGGAGCGCTACCTGCTTGGTGGCGGCAACATGACCTTCCAGGTCTTCTACAACCGTTTGGCCCAGATTCTGGACAAGCCGGCTCCGAGCTTCACCGCGCCGCGTATCTTGACCCGCCGCCTGTTCGAGAACTTGCCCAGCTTGGGCAAGAACGGCATTGGATTTGGTTTCGCGGTGGACCGCGTGGGGCTGCTTCAAGCCAGCCATTTCTGGTACGTGGACGACTCCAAGGCTCGCCGAGAGCTGGATTTTGTGACCCGCGACCCCAATGTGTGTTTGCGCGACACTTGCGCTGACCTGTTGTGGGAAGGGGGGTCTCGCTATGCCCCTTCAGAGCGCTCGGGCCTGCCTTCGTAGAGGACCCCTGTGCGGAAGTTGTGGAAGTCCTGCACGAGAGAGTCTTGGTGGTGGTCTTGGAAGGGCGTACTCAAGCGGGCCTTTGGCACAGCCAAAGGCCACTTTTGGGTGGTCAAGACGTCCCCATCTGCGTCGGGGTGAACGAGTGTATATGCCGAGAACGGTGCCTTTCGCCGGGTTCAACCCGGCAGGGAGAGGGGCTTTTGGACCCTGTCCTGTGACTGGAGCCCCGGGGCCCGTGTCGGACAGTGCCAGAGCAAGAACGCCGGCCCTGAGGGACCGGCGTTCTGATAGTCGGCTTTGAGGACTTTAGAAGGGGTAGCTAAAGTCGATGCCCGTGGTGGCCTTGCCTTCGGTGACGGTGACGCTGCTCCCATAGACCGCGTAGGGGTCCTGCTCCTTGTCCGCAATTCCGTCGCCGTTGTCGTCGACGGCAAATACGACCGTGTAGGTCCCGGCTACAAAGGGCTCGCCCGTGCCTGGTTCTCCACCAGGATCGCCACCGGGATCGCCGCCGGGATCGCCACCGGGATCGCCACCGGGATCGCCGCCGGGATCACCCCCTGGGTCACCTCCCGGGTCTCCTCCGGGGTCCCCGCCTTCACCAACAGATGCGGCTTCGTTGATTTGATAGTAGAGCGGCCATGTCCAGTCGGGGTTGGAAGCGCCGTCTGGATCCAGTGGTGAGGCGAAGTAGATGCCCACAGGGAATTCCGCTGAGATGCTCTCCAAGGCGGCGACAACGACGGTGGTGTTGGGGTCGGTCCCACCGAGCGTTCCACAGATACCAGTTTGCGAGGAGTCACAGCCGGGGTCCGAATCTGCATCGGAGTCTGCATCGGAGTCTGCGTCGGAGTCCGCGTCGGAGTCCGCGTCGGAGTCCGCGTCGGAGTCCGCGTCGGAGTCGGCGTCAGCATCCGTATCCGCGTCTGATTCTTCACCGGTGTCTGTTTCAGTGCCTGCGAGGGGGTAGCAGTTGCCATCGGCACCTTCGCCGAATCCCTCATCGCAAGGGGTGCTGCAGCCGACCAGGGCGGCCAGCAGGCCAAGGGTCAGATTCTTCATTGGGGAGGCTCCGAGCTGGGTTAGAAGGTCCAGTATACTGGTTTATCACTCAAGTTGGGCGCAAACCTGCAAATTGGGGCGCTGGTTCGGCTGCGGTGTCCTGAGCGGCCATTGTCCACGGATATTAAGGCATACAGCGTGCACATCGTTCAAGCAGCGGCCTGTCCCTTCCCTTCGCCACAGGGCTCCCAGGTCTATGTGGCCGGGATGTCTAAAGCCTTGGTTGACCGTGGGCATCGGGTGACCGTCGCCTGTTACGGTCACGGGGAAGGGGTCATTCCGGAAGGAGTGGAGGTGGCCCGTGTGCCAAAGCCGCCTGGATACAACAATCTTCGTGCTGGGCCGGATTGGGTCAAGCCATTTCTCGACGCTGGCTTGGCCGGGGTTTTGAGTCGTTTGGGGCGCAGGGTAGATCTGGTGCATGCGCACAACTACGAGGCCCCTCTTGCGGCCTACATCGCCCGCGCACTGACAGGGGTCCCTGTGGTTTACAATAACCACAACACCATGGCCGAAGAGCTGCATCGCTACTTCGAACATCCCTTGGCCCGCGCGATGGCCAACCAAGTAGGGCGAGTCATGGATCGCCAGATTCCAAGACGGGCGGATGCCTGCGTGGCCATCTCGCCTGCAGCTGTTTCGGTGTTGCACGAGCTGGGCTGTGAGCGAGTGCATTCCATCCCGCCAGGGGTAGATCTGCGAGACTTTGATGGGGTCAGGCCCGAGCGCGCTCGGGCAAATCTTGCCCTTGGTGACCGGCTGTGGGTGGTCTATGCAGGAAACCCTGACCCGTATCAGGATTTAGAGCACTTGATAGACGCGATGCTGCAAGTTCCTGAGCTGGGCCTGCTCATGGTTAGCGCGAGTGACTTGAGCCAGTGGGAGAAACGGGCAGCGGCCTTGCCGCCCGAGCGCAAGCGCTTCGTGGTTCGCAAGAACTGGGATCAGGTGCGCGACATCGTGGCTGCGGCGGACATCGCGGCGCTGCCTCGCACGGTGTGCACCGGCTACCCCATTAAGCTCCTGAACTATCTGGGATTAGGAAAACCGACGGTCTGTGCGCAAGGCTCTTCTCAAGATCTGCCCGGTGTGGTCACGGTCCCCAATGCAGACCCTGCTGCTTTCGCTGCCGCGCTGTTGGACCTTGCGCAGGACACCCCCAGGCGAGAGCGCTTGTCCCTTCAGGCGGCCCAGGGCATTGCCCGCACCTGCACTTGGGATGTGCGTGCCCAAGCGCTTGAGCAGCTCTATGAAGGGCTTCTTCATCGAGCAGGAAGAGCCTGAGGTGGCGTCCGATTAAAGGAGCCCGGCGCCGCGCGGAATAGGTTATTCGGGCAGTGTGAGGAAGATAGAAGGAATCATCCGGTTGTCGTTAGGCATCTCCTGGGTTTTGGGCACGGCAAGCATCTTGGTCCTGATGCTGCTCTTCCTTTTGCCCTGGCGAGGGGCCCGGATTCGTCTTTGCAACCACTACGGGCGCCTCATGTCCCCCGTGGTTCTGTGGGTGGTGCGCGCACGCGTTCAGATTTTCGGCAAGGAGCACCTCGTCGATGCGCCGCCGGCCATCTACGTCTCCAACCACACCTCGATGACGGACATCTTCATCGGCATGTGGGTGTGTCCGGTAGGAGGTGTGGGCATTGCCAAAAAGGAAGTGGCCAAAATCCCCTTCTTTGGCTGGGCCTACCGACTCTCCGGTCACCTGTTGATCGACCGACAGAACCGGGACCGTGCCATTGCCGGCATGACTGAGACCGGCCAAGTCGTACGAGAGTTGGGGATGTCCATCTGGATGTGGCCAGAGGGGACGCGTTCCAGGGATGGCCGCTTGTGCCCCCTGAAAAAGGGTTTTGTTCATCTGGCGATTGCGACGGGTTTGCCCGTTGTCCCAGTGGTGGTGAGTGGCGCCCACAAGAACTGGCCACTTAGGGAAATGACCAGCTTTTACCTGACGGACATCCCCATCAACGTGCTCTCGCCCATCGATACAAGCGCGTGGTCTGTGGAGACGATGGACCAGCATCTGGATGAGGTGCATGCTGCGATGGCCGCTCAACTACCCGCGGACCAAAAGCCGATGGCCCAGGTTGAGAGCGTCTGAAGGGGAAGAGCGGCCAAAGCGCTGTTCCAGGGGTCGATCGGAGCTTTCTCGGGTCACTCCGCACCTCCTCAGTGGCGAGTGGAGTCACCCAATAGGGGAGCTGCTCTTTCGCCTTCGGTGTCCTGCCTGGACCGCATGCGAGGTGTGCGCGCCGCCCCAAGCCCATGCGTTTTCGCTCGAAAAGCCGATCCAAGTGGGTGAGCAGTGAGTGGTCTTGAGGGTCCAGAGGTCGAGACCGTGCAGCATCGGGTCGATCAAGAGCGCCGCGGACAGTGGGACATCATTCATTTGCCGAGTCCACCTCAAAGCGGGCCAGGCCAGTACTTAAGGTATTTTCTCAAGAAAGCTCTTGACGTGTCGAGTCCATCTAGTGATTCTGGAGGTGCGCTGATCTCTGTGTCTGCTGCCGCTGCCAATCTCTATGCTGTCTCTCGCTGCCAGGTCCTTCCCCAAACATGCGCAATGATCGCTATCAGGCCGATGTGCCTCCCTACGCCCTGTACGCCCTGCTCGGTGCGTCCCTTATTCTCAACGTCGTCATGGTTCTCAAAATAGAGGGTGGAAACGACGCACCGCCTCCTGTTGCGGTACTCACCGACGCACCCGCACAAGAGCTGGTTCTGGCGACCCCCTCTGGCTCCCAGGCCACTCCAGTTGTCGACCAGGCTGTGCCTGTTACTTCAAACTCTGCGGCTGTTGCGGAGCTGGCCCCTGTGGCGGACTCCCAAGGTTGGGAGGTCTCCCACGCCAGCGTTGAACACTCGCTGGCCCGCACTATTTCCAATGCCGTTGACAGCGACGCTGACGCTCTTGCTGCGGTCTATAGCCGCCTGTTTATGTGGGACCTGGACTTGCGCCGGGACGTGCAGAAAGGTGACCAGATCTGGATGATTTGGCAACCGGTCGAAGGTGAAGAGCCGGTCGTGGCCGCCGCTTGGTACAAGAGCCAAAAACTTGGTCGAACGCTCCAGGTCTACCGCTACCAAGCTCCCGAAGACTTGGCTCCGTCCTACTGGCACGCGGATGGGAGCGAAGCCTCATTACGCCTGAAAGGCGGTCCGATCGAAGGCTACGACCAGATTACCTCGCTGCTCAAAGACCGACCCGACCACCGCGGCATGGACTTTCGTGCGCCGGTGGGCACCGATGTCGTGAGCCCCAAAGCCGGCACGGTCACCCGGGTGAACTGGAACCACAAGGCCAACGGAAACTGCATCGAGGTGCGTTTCCCAGACGGTACCCATGCCAAGTTCTTGCACTTGGACAAGCTCTCTGTTCGCGCAGGGGAGTATGTCCAGGCCGGTCAGCTCTTGGCCGCCAGCGGGAACACTGGGCACAGCACCGCTGCCCACCTCCACTATGAGTTGGAGAAGGGCGGCAAGACCCAGGACCCTGTCGAGTACCACAGCACTCAGCGTCGTGAGCTGCCCGCGGGCGCTCTCGAGGCCTTTGCCTTGGTTGTCAACGACATGGACAGCAGCCTGGGAACCGCGGTGGCTTCTCGCTGAAGAACCGATCTGCACGGATGCGAAAGGGCCCGGGGCAATGTCGCCTCGGGCCTTTTGTTTGCGTTGTATCTGGCGGCGTTGAGTAGGGGACTTGGTCAGTCCCGGCGGCGTCGCATCAGGCAGGCCATTCCAAGCATGCCGAGCAGGACGAGCCGGTTGGGTACTAGAAAGCGCCTGGAGGTGCGCAGCTGACCGTTGGGAGATGTGGAGCAGCTGCTGTCCTCGCAGCCGGCACCCTCTGACTCGCAGCCTAAACCACCATCACAGCCTAAAGCCGCTTCGATGTCGATGCCCTGTCCGCCATCACAACCCAGGGATCCGCCGTCGCAGCCTGGTGCGCTGATGGGCTCTACGTTGTCCAAGTCCAGCAGCACAAAGCCGCCTTGCCAGTCCCCGGTGGCGCTCGGCTCCCAGAAGACTGTGTCTAGGCCGATGCCGTAGATCTCCGGGATAGCGATGGTCGGCAGCAGGTCTTCGGGAAGAAAGGTGCCCAGCACCGTGGGGACAAAGTCCACCAAGCCATCGGAGTAGCCCGGCTCCATGAATTCGTTCATGGACTCCACGAACAAGATCTTCTCTGTATCTATCACCAGCTCGGGCGCCAGCGCCGTGTTGGTCAGCCCAGGATCGATACCCACTTCCGCGGCCAAATCGACACGTGTCAGGCGCAGTCCTCGGTCGTCCAACCGAGAGTATACGTCCAGGCCAAAGTCATTCAGGTCCAGACGCAGCGGGGCGCCGTCCGCCTCGAAGCGAATGGCGGGCGGCTGGCTGGGCCGGGTGGCGATGGCCATGGACTGGGCGTCGCCCTTGTAGAGCGCCTGGAAGCTTTCACCAAAAATACTGCCGAACAGGTCGGTGCTCAGCTCGGCGCCACCTAAATCAGCAACCTCCAAACACAAGCCACCGCTGGCGTACACGCCGTAGAGCACGTGGTCCAGGAAGTCCTTGGAGAGGAAGAGCCCCGCGTCGTACTCCAGGGAGCTCTCCCAGGCGGTGTCGTCGAAGTTGGGCCACGGTGAGTTGGCGAACTCGGAGCCTCCAGGGTCGACAATGCAGTCGGAGAGCTGGCTTGGGACCGACGTGCCTCCTAGGCCGATGATCAAGCCTTGATCTCCCAACTCCAAGAGGGTGGGGTAGAGCGTCAGATCCAGGCTGCCGCTGCCCAAGGACAGGCTGGTGTCGATCACCAGGGCGTCCAATGCGTCCTCGACCGTGGTCTCTAAGTCTGCACCGATTCCGGCCAGCTCGGGCTCGATTAGGCCCACGACAAGCTTGCTCAGAAGCTCCTCGTCGGTATTCAATAAGGTACCAATGGCGTTGGACAGAGTGCAGTTGTCCAAGGGGTTGCCGATAGGGGAGAGCTCGAAGGTGGGGTCGCTGACGGTGGCGTCGACCACGGGAAGGCCATCGGAACCGTCCACCAACTCTAGGGCCATCTGCATGTTCACCACCAGAAGCGTGGTGGGGATCTCAAGGTCGCAAACATCGTCTAGGTCGCTGAGGAAGCTGCAGTTGCCCTGGACTGTGAGCTGAGCTGGCGTGCTGGCCAGGGTCAAGTAGAGGGTGATGTCCAGCAGCCCGTTCTCGGTGTGAATGTCCACGTTTTGGGCGGTGAGCAACAGCTCGGTGTTGTCGAGGGTGTAGGTCAGCAGGTCGCCGCTACCCGCGTCGCACTCAAAGTCGCCGCCTAAGTTGCTGATTGGGATCTCGGCTGGGACCAAACTTTCAACGCCATCCCCGAGTCGGCGCAAGCCGTTCTGAGAAAGGTGAATGGCAACTGCACGTTCGACTTCGCTCCCGGCTGGGAGGGGCTCGGCGTGGACGAAAGAAGAGAGGAAGAGCAGCATG
>Ga0055584_100007887_pt1 | contig 10435 bp, 8 predicted proteins | sample OSDHelmetaG_FD_58716 | JGI IMG/M metagenome (GOLD analysis project Ga0055584, IMG submission 58716) | Pelagic marine sediment microbial communities from the LTER site Helgoland, North Sea, for post-phytoplankton bloom and carbon turnover... | ecosystem: Environmental > Aquatic > Marine >...
CGTTAGAGCGCCATATACATGGGGCTGGATGGTTCGACTCCATCCCTCCTCCGCCAAACGTACCTGATCGGGAAGGATCGTCTCGAGCCGAGAAATCATGTCGAACGACCCACAAACCCCGGCGGCCACTCCGCCGCCAATACCTTCGGTCCGAGAGGAGTTTACCGGCCTCGCGCGTCTGGCAACCCCGGTTGTGATCGCCGAATTGGGGTGGATGGGCATGGGCTTGGTCGATACGGCCATGGTCGGCCAGGTATCTCCGATCGCGATGGGCGCTGTGGCTGTTGGAAGCAACGTCTTTTTTCTTTTCATGGGAGGCGGACTCGGGTTTCTTTTCGGCCTCGACACGGTCGTGGCTCAGGCGATCGGCGCGGGTCGCATCCAGGAAGCCCATCGGTCCCTGATTCAGGGGCTCATTCTGGCGCTGGTTTCCTCCTTGCTCCTGACCCTGTGCATGTTCGTGTCGGCAATGAACCTGGAGTATGTCGGCATCCCGGCAGAGGTCCTGCCTTACGCCCAATCCTATTTATGGATCACAGCCTTGAGCATGCCGGCGCTTTCGATCTTCATGGCCCTCCGGCGCTATTTGCAAGCCATGAATCTCGTCGGCGCCTTTATGGTGATCGTGTTGGTTGCCAATATCCTCAATGCTCTGGTCAATTGGGTTCTTGTCTTCGGTCACTGGGGTTTTCCTGCAATGGAAGCCAGTGGATCCGCTTGGGCAACGGTGATCTCACGAGCGTTCATGATGATCGCACTCGCGATCTACACAATCGTCCACGCGCGCCACAAGCAGACCGGACTTCTCCAGACACCTCTGCGAGTGGAGATGCCTCTGCTCCTCCGGATCACCCGGATCGGACTACCCGCCGGTGGTCAATTCCTTCTGGAAACAGGTTTTTTCAATATCGCGGCGCTCATGGCCGCACGTCTGGGCCCATTACCGCTGGCGGCGCATCAAGTCGCCATCACCGTTGCCGCCTTTTCCTTTATGGCGCCCCTGGGCATTTCCTCGGCAACCGCCGTTCGTGTAGGGCAGGCTGTCGGGCGAGGAGATGCCCCCGGTGCCAGACTCGCCGGCCGGACGGCCCTGACCTCGGGCGGGGTTTTGATGCTCGGCTTTGCCGTGATCTTCCTGACCCTCGGGCGGGAAATTGCCGCTATCTTCACGTCCGATACGGAGGTAATCGCCATCGCCGCCAGCATCTTCGTCGTCGCCGGGGCCTTCCAACTCTTCGATGGACTTCAGGTGATCGCCGTTGGTGCCCTGCGCGGACTCGGAGAAACGCGGATCCCGGTCGTGATCGGTGCCTTTGCCTATTGGGTCGTCGGGATCTCCCTGGCGACGATCCTGGCTTTCCACCAGAATTTGGGCGTACTCGGCCTCTGGTATGGCTTTATCGCCGGGCTCGCTGTGGCCGCCGTCGCCTTGCTCTGGGTGTGGAACCGTCAGGCAAGAAACCCCCTGCAGCATCGAATTACGACATCGAACACCACTGGACTCGACCCCGGGCAACCTGCTGGCTAGAACCTTCTCATGGCCTCCAGCGCGCGCATTGCCCCGTCGATTCTCTCTGCCGATTTCAGCATTCTGGGGGACGAAGTCCGCCGTGTCGAAGCCGGCGGTGCCGATATCATTCATGTCGATGTGATGGACGGCCATTTCGTGCCCAACCTGACGATCGGGCCTCTGGTGGTCAACTCGCTTCGACCGGTCACCGATCTGGAACTGGACGTTCATTTGATGATCGAGAAGCCCTGGGACTATATCCCGGAATTCGCCAAAGCCGGGGCCGATTCGATCACCGTTCATATCGAGACCTGCCCGGATCCCATCGACGTCATCCAACAGATTCACGATCTCGACAAACGCGCCGGGATCACCCTTTGCCCGCGAACACCGATCGAATCGATTCAAGCTGTCGCAGGAATGGTCGAGAGAGTTTTGATCATGAGCGTGGAACCTGGTTTTGGCGGGCAAAGTTTCATGCCCGACCAACTCGACAAAGTCCGCACGCTGGTCGATTGGCGCGACGCCGAGGGACATCATTACGACATCGAGATCGACGGCGGCATCAAGGCCCATAACGCGGCTGCGTGCGCCGCCGCAGGTGTTGAGGTCTTTGTGGCGGGTTCCGCGGTCTTCGACGCCGATGACTATCAAACCTCGATCACGGCGCTCCGTAATCACGCAACCAGCGACGCCTGACGACCTCTTTCCCGAAGTTCCTTGTCTCGCTTCATCTGGGGAAACTGCCCGGCACAAATCGCGGTCTTGACCCCGGGGGCGTTGTCCTCAAGGCTGAGAAGCTAGAGCTCATGAAAGCCTTGATTCTCATTCCGCTTCTCGGCCTGCTGCTGAGCAGCCCGGCCCTCTCCGCGGCGCCTGAAATTCCGACCCCGACCATCGAAGCTTCATCCCGGAGTCGAGATCGCTTTTATGAGGTACGCGGAGCGACAGCCGCGGAAGTTTTTTCATCCATCGGCAAACAAAAAATCGGGAATATTCCCGGGCGATCGGCCAGTGGCTTGACGGAAAGCAAATTGAGCTATTCGCTCGAGTCTACCTATGGCGGCAACAAGCCCTGTCGAGTTCTCTCCCTGAAACTCGACCTCAACCTCGTGATCACGCTGCCACGACACGCGAGCTCGAGAAATCTGGACCCTGATGCTCAGCGTAATTGGGAGATTTACGAAACGGCGGTGGAGGCGCATGAGTACCGGCATGTCGAAATTGAATTGCGCGGGCTCGAAGAGCTCACGCAACGCCTGCGCCGGGGCATCACGGACGGCAAAATCACCGCTGCAGGACAATCGGCGTGTGCGAATTACGTCGACGAACTACTTCGCCAACAAAGAAGTCTGACCAAACGCCGGCATGAGGATTTTCATGTCGAGGCGTCGCAGGAGGTGCGTGATCTGCAAGCCGCGGGCCGAGCGCGGCTGGATACTTTTGACGAGCAGTTGGAGCGCGATCAACGTGCCTTGAACGAATTGGCGGAAATGATCGGCGAGGTCCGCGACGAATATGACGATTTACTAGAGTCGATTCCCCTGAGTGCCCCGGGGCTGAGAGCCGACTCCTGGTCCATCGCTCGGGAACTGGCCGAGGAGCTCAATGCAGCCATCGACCGGCACCATGTCCTGCGGGAAGAACTCCAAGGGCAACTGGAGGCCCGCAAGCGGCTGGTCGAAGATTTGCAATGGATCCGCTGACGAATCGACTTCCCCTACCGCCCGGTTCCCGTTAAACCGGCAGCATGATGCTCAAGGATAAAACTCTCGTCGTCTGCGGCTCCGGGCCGGGACTGGGTTCGGAAATCGCCCGCGGCGCGCTTCGGGATGGAGCGAATCTCGTTCTCGCTGCGCGAACCGAGAAAAAACTACAGGCTCTCGCTGACGAACTGCAGGCACCCGATCGCATCGCAATTGCAGTGACCGATATTCGCGAAGAAGACGACTGCAAAAAACTTGCCGGGATCGCGCACGACCGCTTCGGTGGCGTGGATGCCTTGGCACTCGTGGCCGCCGTCGATAATACGTTCGGCAATGTGATGGATGCCGATATCGAGACCTGGCGAAACGCATTGGAGACAAATGTCATCGGTGCCTCGCTCGCCGTCCGAGCTCTCGTGCCGCAGATGCGCTCGCGCGGTGGCGGCAGCATCATTCTGATCGGATCCCAATCCAGCTTTGTGCCCCAGATGCCGCAGATTGGGTATGCCTCCTCCAAGGGCGCCATGATTACGGCGATGTACTATATGGCGCAGGAGCTGGGGCCGGATCGGATTCGGGTCAATACCGTCGTACCGACCTGGATGTGGGGCCCTCCGGTCCAGGGCTATGTGAAATTGATGTCGCACAAGGAGAAGGTCTCGGAAGAAGAGATCATTGCGGGGATCACAAAGGATATGCCTTTGGGCGAAATCCCCAAAGACGAAGACGTTGCCGAAGCTGTGCTCTTCCTTGCGTCCGACCGCGCCCGAATGATCACCGGCCAACACCTGCTGGTCAACGCCGGCGAACATATGCCCTGAGCCCGGTTTCGCAGGGATCCCTGCGGGCCCGTCAGCCGTCCTTGGTGCCTTCGGCAGGCTCGAACCAGATCGGAGAAGTCCACGCTCGCTCCTGCTGAATTCCCGGGTACTCAGGATCACAGCAGGGCCGCAACCCTTCGGGCAAGGCCATTATATCACCAGCACAACTTATTTGCGCCTTGTTGCAAGCGTACTGACTCCAGCGACAACTCGGGTTTTCAATCACCCGAGCATAGTAAAAAGCATCCGCACCCGCATCGAATTCCGGATCCTCCCAAACCGCACACAGAACCGCCGCACCGCCCCCGCTGGGCTCGCAGGTTCGTGGGTCGACGGTCACTCCATTATCCCCACCGGCAACGTCAAGTACTTTTTCTCGGGGCTCTCCATTCTCCCGCCATCCCTTGATAATCTGGATACGCTGTAGCGGGCCTCCGGCATCTTTTCCGGTGCCCGAATCCCTTGTCGCATGGACGACAAAACGGGGGCCCCTGGTATTCCCCTTGCCAGATGCAGGCAGGACCGATCCCATCGCAACCCCGCGCGCATAGCCGGTCGCAACGAGGTCCGAGCGAGCGCATAGATCCTCGGGCAGATCCCAACCTCCAAAAAACCGCACGATGGGTCGCGTACCGCTTGTCCCGTAGGCTTCCCGGCGCTGCATCGCGTGAAACAGGGAATCACGCGTATTCTCCTCGGCCCAAAGCACAGCCAATCCCCCCGGGCCGAATTCGATATCGTCCGGCAATCCCACAACCTCGCTCCCACCACCTGAATGCATTCCAGCGCCGCCATGGCCCGGGTGGTCCTTCTCGGCTACCAGACCCGGCGTTCCCAGATGCGTATCGGTCGCTGCGATTTGTCCGAATTGGAACGGGTTCGCTCCCTCAGCTTCGCGAATGGCCAGCCCCTGCGACAGCGCCGCGCGGGTGAACGAACGGCGGGGGGCAATTTCCCCCACACTCCCTCCCGTCTTGGCACCGAATCGGTCATAGGGAAGCTTCTCGAAATCGCAAAACTCATCAGAGCCCCAGCCCGCGCGGCGATCACACTCGGAGTCCCCCTTATGCTGCATGATTTCAACCAGCGGTTCCCAACGGCTGCGTCGCGCCGCCTCTTCGGCATCGATGGACGGGACCGGTTCTCCTTTTCCGTAGAAAAGTCCGTCGACATTTTCCCGCGAGGCGCGGGCCGATTCAAACATCAAACCGCCGCTGAGGTTTGAGTTGTGCGGAATCGTCAGGGCGTCGCAGCCCGGCAATCCCTCGACACATTCGCTCTCGAGACGGTCCCAGAGGGCCCAGGCCGACTCCGTATCGCGCCAACTCGGCGGTAATGCCGGCACCAGAGCGTTGCGGAAAATGACGTTCCGGTGCAGATTTTGCCCCTCACCCACACTCCCGGTCCACTCATAGCCGACAAAGGAGGTGAATTCGCAGCGCGAGCTCCGGTCGTAGGCCTCCTCCGCCGCCGCCTGAATTTCTTCCCAGACGCTGCCGGCGACCCGGTCACAAGCCTCACCCTCCTCGCCGCAAAAGCCCCAGCGATAACCATAGATCAGGCCAGGCGCTGCGAGCAGCGTGAGCCCCAAAGGCGGCGAATGGCGGAACGCGACACAAACCGGATGCCAGTACGACCATTCCCCCGGCGTGCGACAAATCCGCACGTCACCGAGAAACTCGGCGTGGTCCGAAAGTGAAGTGAAGTCCAGTGGCCGATCCAGCTGGACCCGTCGAGCCGGCTCCCCCCTGGCATCATACGGCTGGATGCCCAACTCCTCGCCACGCGCAAACCGATAGGCATCCCTCGGCCGATTTCTCGTATCCTGCGTGCTCGCATCGAAGGAGAATGCCGTATGAATATGAGTGTCGCCAAAAAACGGCCTCTTGAGCGGATCGTAATCCCTACAAGGTTCGCGCTCCTCGGTCACGGAATAGGGTCGGGGCTCCGCGGAAGCCTGATGCGGAAGAAGGGCGATCAGCAGAAGGGAAAGTAGATGATAATGGATCCTCATATCGTTGCCTCGCCGGGCGAGATCTCTCGGGGCTCCAGAATCACCAGCGGAATCGTTCGATTCGTCCCTGCGCGATAGTTCTGAAACCACGGCATCACCTCGATCATCACCGCCCATAGCTTTTCCTCTTCGGGCGGCTCGGCTCTCCGGGCATGAACGGCCGTCCGACCCTGCTTGGTGCGAATATGCACATCCGGACTCGCGCAGAGATTCAACCACCAGACCGGATCCTTGTCCTGGCCTGCATTCGACGCCGCGATCAGCCAGGTCCCGTGATGAGCCACGAAAAGCAGCGGCGTCTGGCGCACCAGGCCGCTTTTGCGCCCGATATTTTCCAGCACCAGGAACTCGAATCCGGCGGCTCCCCAACCCATGCGGTGACCGCTTTTCTCGAAAATGAATCGATGAATGCCCGTAATCAGAGGCAGGCAAAGTCGCACCATTGTTCTCACCATTCCTGACCTTCTCGCATAGAAGCGCTCGGAGGGTCCAATGCCCGCAACCACGGGATTTGCCTGCTTTCCCCCCGCACAGTACGAACCTTCCGTGGACAATCTTTCGGGAAAGAAAATCGCTGTCACCGGCGCCACCGGCTTTCTCGGTCGCTACGTAGTGGACGCCTTGCTGCAGAGGGGTGCTATTCCGATCGGAGTTGTGCGCAACCCCGATCGCGTACCCGAGCTCCGCGCCGCGGGCGTGGAGCTTCGCCGCGCGGACCTCGGCGATCTCGAGGCGCTCAAGGAAAGCTTCGTGGAATGCGATGCCGTCGCTTCGGTCGCCGCAATGATCAGTGTCGGCAGCATGTACAGCATCCGCAAAAAGCAGCGTGACGCCTATATCCGGACCAACGTCGGTGGAATCGAGCGCGTGCTGGAGGCTGCCGATGCCTGCGGTGTTCGGCGGATCGTCCACGTATCGAGCGCGAATGTCTACCGCGACCGGAAAGCTCCGTTGCGCGAAGACTCCCCTCTGCATGATCTCGACGAGATCGGCCTGCTGAACAACAATTACAGCATATCCAAAGCGGCCGCCGAGCGACGCGCCTGCGCTATCGCCGCGGACCGGAATCTTTCACTGACGATCTTGCGACCGACAGGCATCTACGGCGCCAACGACTTCAACTTCATGCACTGGGTTCGCCTCGTGTTGCGACCACCGATCACCCTCTGGCCGGCTGGCACCCATCTTCAATTGGTCCATGGCGCCGACGTCGCCGAGGCCCTGCTGCTCTGCCTCGAGAACGAACGATCGATCGGGGAAGCCTATAATGTATGCGGTGGTGGCGAGAGCTTATGGGAATTTGCCGAAGCCTGGTCTCAGGCCGGCGGGCCACGCGCCCGCCTTCTGATCCCGATTCCGGTGCCTGTCCCACCCCTGCTGGAGAACCGAAAAATCTTCGACGAACTCGGCTGGAAACCACGCGATATGGTAACCTGCCTGAGAGAAACCTTTGCGGCAGACGCCGATCCAAAATAACTCGGCCCAGACTCTTTACTGCAGCCCACTGCATAGGGAATTAGGCAGTGTGGCGATCCGAATGTCGACGGTCCTCCCAAGGGCCCAGAGAACCCGCTGGTCCAATGGCCCGCTGGTCTGGCTCGCTTCTTGCGACAGGAACCGACTATGCACGTAATCCCACTCTCCAACCTTCTGGTCAGCGGAGCCTTCTTTCTGGTTATGCTGGTTTGGGCGGTCATCGCGCGGACCGGCTGGATTGCCCTGCGCACCGGCCGCGCGCAAGGTCCGATCTCGCGCCTGCACCCCCTGCTCGGCATTGCGACCTGCATCGCCTACTTTACAGCGGCCCTCTCCACTCTGGCTCCCGACGCTCTCGATCCGGACAACTCGATCCTGGGCACCTATATGGTCATGGCGAATGATCTCGCGGGCTTCGCCGCGGTCGCACTCTTTCGCCATATGGCCCATTATTTCGAGCCGGGCGCGCCAATCTTGCGTCGGCGCTGGTTACTCCTGAACTATGGCTCTGCGACCATTGTCAGTCTGATTGCGATGGCAGGATCCACGCAGCCCTACGACCAAAGTCTCGGCAGCCGTCTCTACGGCGGCATCACATATGGCTATATGGCCCTGATGTTCTTTCTTTCAATTCAGGGTCTGCGAAAGAACGAGACCTCCAGCTGGAAGACTCCATTTGGTGCAACCGAACGACCACTTCGCGTCGTTTCCAGTGCCGCCGTCGTTCTGCTGATCACGGTAAGCGGTGTCGTCCTCACCCAGAGCAGCGACGCCAAGATCTTCACCGCCGCGTGGACCATGGCTCTCTTCGGTGCGCTGGTCGCAGCACCCTTTGCGATCCGGAACCTCGGCGCAGTCTTGCGCGATACACTCGTCGCGCTCTGCTTTGTGGGAACCGGTATTGCCGGTGCGTTTCTCGTTTATTGGGAGACTTCCTTCCTTCCGGAAAACGAGCGCTTCTGGATGCAGATCTTTCTCGGGTCCGTGTATGGACTCCTGATCGCCGGCGCAGGCCTGCAGGCTTGCTGGGCGCTCTTCGATCGCATCATTTTCAGGCGCGCCCACAACAAACAAGGCGTCTTGCGCGAAGCGCTTCATGCCCTTTCTCCGGCGCTGGGGACGCAGCAATGTTCCGTCCGCGCATTGGCAGCTCTGACTCACGCCTTCCAACTCGAGGGTGCCGGCCTGATCTGGCGCGATGGTGGCGCGCAGACGTTCGGGAAATTTCGCATCGAGAAACTCGAAGAGATCTGGCCGCGCGGCGAGGCTGCAGATGCTCTCGCCAAGCGCACGCTGGCAGGAGCCGAGCTCACCCACCTCCCGGAAGAGTTGCGTGGTCCGCGCAATCAAGCTCATGTCGTAGGCGTCGTCTGCGTCCGTGGCTCGCGCCGTCTATGGGGACATATCCTGATGCGCACGGATCTCGTTGGCTCAAGTTTCGGAAGTGAAGAGTTGTCGGCCATCGAAGGCTTCGCCGACCAGCTCGGTTTACTTCTCGACGGGGCCGATATGCTCGGACGCACCCTGGAGGTCGAGCGCTCTCTTGCCCACGCGGAGAAGCTCTCCGCGATCGGCGAACTCACGGCTCGAGTGGCCCATGAGATCCGAAACCCCGCCACCGCGGCGCGCAGCCTGGCCCAGCAGCTCGTGGAGGAACCCGACTCTCCCTACCAACAGGAACATACGCTGATCGTTGAGTCTCTCGACCGAATCGAAAATCAGGTCGCGCTCCTTCTCCGGTACGCCAAGCGCGACGATCCTACGCTGGTATCGGTCGATCTCGCCGCTCTTACCCGCCGCACAGCCGAAGAATTACGCCCCAGCCTGCGCTCTGCCGGAATCGAGTTGATTGTACAATCGCCGGCCGCACTCTCCACCAAAGCCGATGCCGAAAAACTCCGTCTCGTCATGGTCAACTTGATCGAAAATGCCCGCGATGCTCTCGCCGACAGCGAAGGGACCAAGGAGATTCGCGTCGCTGTCAGCTCGGCCCTCAACAAGGTCTCCATCGAGGTCACCGACACAGGGCCCGGCGTGCCGGCGCAGGATCTGGACAACCTTTTCGAGTCTTTTTTCACAACCAAGGAAACGGGCACCGGGCTTGGACTGGCTATTTCAAAAAGAACGATCGAAGCGCATGGCGGCGAGATTCGCGCCTCGCAGGTTCCGGGTAGCGGTCTCTCTTTTCAAATTGATTTACCCATGAACTCCGAGGAGATCTACGCGTGAAACATTCGATTCTCGTCGTCGACGACGAAGCCGCCATCGGCATTGCGATTCAAAGGTTGCTCAAAAAAAAGGGCTACCGAGTTGATGTCTGCACCTCGGGTGAAGAGGCGATCGAGGCGATCGGGCAAACCCCGTACCATCTCATCATCAGCGATCTCAGCATGCAGGGAATGAGCGGCATGGAGCTTCTTGCCTGGACCCGGAAGAACGCCTCCGAAACAGCCCTGATCATGATCACAGCCTATGGCTCCGAAAAAACCGCTGTCGACGCCATGAAACTGGGTGCGTCGGACTATGTGCCCAAACCGTTCGATAATGACGAGTTGCTCCTCAAAGTCTCGCGAGTTCTCGACACGCGTACGACCCGAGTCGAAAACCAACTTCTTCGGGAACAGATCGGAGCATCCCTCGGGCTTGATAATTTTGTAGGTCGAAGCCCGAGCATGCAGCGCGTTTTCGAAGTGATTCGCAAAGTGGCTGACTCGGACCTCACGGTTCTGGTTCGGGGGCCCAGCGGGACGGGCAAAGAACTGGTGGCCAACGCGATCCACCTCGGGAGTCCCCGGAAACAACGACCATTGGTCAAGGTGAACTGTGCGGCCTTCACTCGCGAGCTCGTCGAAAGCGAACTCTTCGGCCACGAGAAGGGGGCTTTTACCGGGGCGGTTCGCGCGCGCGA
>Ga0055584_100007889_pt1 | contig 10433 bp, 12 predicted proteins | sample OSDHelmetaG_FD_58716 | JGI IMG/M metagenome (GOLD analysis project Ga0055584, IMG submission 58716) | Pelagic marine sediment microbial communities from the LTER site Helgoland, North Sea, for post-phytoplankton bloom and carbon turnover... | ecosystem: Environmental > Aquatic > Marine >...
AAGTGCTGGAAAAGATGTGTATTGTGAAAAACCAATTGCGAATTCAATGCAGGAATGTGATATTATGCTAGATACCGTTCAGAACAGCAAAAGGATTGTTCAGATTGGTCAATGGCAACGCAGTCAACCTCATTTTGTAGATGCGATTAATTTTGTGCATTCAGGAAAACTGGGTGAAATAAGACTGGCAAAAGCCTGGGCATATCAAGGCTGGATGAAACCAGTTCCTATACAAGCAGACGCGAGTTCTCCTGCTGGTGTTGATTACAAAATGTGGTTAGGGCCTGCACAAGAACGTTCGTTTAATCCAAACAGATTTCATTTTAATTTCAGGTGGTTTTGGGATTATGCAGGTGGCCTTATGACAGATTGGGGTGTTCATCTGATAGATTATGCTTTGTATGGAATGAAAGCCGGAACGCCAAAATCGGTAATGGCTCTTGGAGGTAAATTCGCCTACCCGGATGATGCTTCGGAAACACCAGACTCATTACAGGCTGTTTTTGAATATGATGGCTTTTCCATATTATGGGAGCATGCAACGGGTATTGATGGTGGTAATTACGGAAGAAATCACGGGATAGCCTTTATTGGGAATAATGGCACATTAGTGTTGGATAGGAATGGCTGGGAAGTAATCCCTGAAAAGGAATTTCAAGGCTGGGGCAAAGAAGGCATCCCGCGTATGGAGGCATTGCCTCTGCAACAGAATCAGGGAAGTGGTTTGGATCTTCACACAAAGAATTTTATAGAGGCCGTTAAAAGCAGGGATCCAAAAAACCTTAATGCACCTATTAAAGTAGGTTACGATGCAGCCATGGTATCCCATATGGGAAATGTTGCATATAAATCCGGGAATAGAATATATTGGGATGCAGATAACAACAGATTTACTGATAAAAAGTCTAATGAGATTATGATGGCATCTTATCATAATGGCTGGAAATTGCCGAAAAAATAAAGATACATAAAGATGTAAACTTACCTTATCAGAAATTTAAGGCTTAAGGTTAAATAACAAGTTGTAAGTTTATTTGTATTTATCATTTAACCCCAGACCTTTAGAAATCATTGGAAGTATCTTTCCAAGTCGTGATTCCTTTGTCTTTTGTTGTTTTGCTTCAGAGATATACTCGCAATAACCTCTTTGCTTATAAGGAGTGAGAGCATTAAATTGCTCATTCAGGCTGGTGTTTTCTAACAAAGCGTCCAATAGTAGTTTTGGGATGATTATTTCTGTCTTTGGTGATGGTTTTATTTTCAGTCCTTTCTTTTGATTAGCGATAGCCTCCTTTATATATTCAAGAACAGCTGCTTCATCAATATCGCTTTTCGACTTAAATTTCCAGTGCCTCATGGATTTTGTTTTGCCTTCCTGTGCATTTTCCAGAACGCCCTTGGGGTCTCTGAGGAAAACTCCGTTAAAAAACCAAATGCCAAAATGATTTTTAAAAGCCATTATTCCCAGTACATTTTTATTGTCTATGGTGTACACAGGTGAGCCCCATTTTAGAGTTTCCGCCAATTGGGTTTTCAATGCAAGTTCCCTTAATTGGGCGATTCCCTCCTTATATTTTTCATTTTTGGAATAGTAGGCATCTATTTTTTCTTCAGTATTCACATTCAAGACTATTTGCTGGCTACAATTTCGCAAATTTTCACGATAACTTCAACAGCCTTTTGCATACTTTCCACCGGTACGTATTCATACTTGCCGTGAAAATTATGTCCGCCTGCAAAAATATTTGGACATGGTAGCCCCATAAAGCTAAGTTGTGAACCATCTGTACCACCCCTAATAGGTTTTATGATTGGTTCTATATCTAATGATTCCATAGCCTCTTTGGCAATTTCAACGACATGAAAAACTGGTTCTATCTTTTCCCTCATATTGAAGTATTGATCTTTTATCTCCAGAGAGAAGCAATCTCCATGTTTTTCATTCAGTTCATTAACACTGCTCTGCAGTAGTTTTTTTCTCTTTTCAAATAAAGACGGATCGTGATCCCTAATTATGAGTTCCAACTCTGCTTTTTCTATTTCACCCTGGAGCTGATTTATATGAAAAAATCCTTCCCGTCCTTCTGTTTGCTCCGGTACTTCTTTTTTTGGTAATAAATTCATTAATTCATTAATGAGGCCAATTGCATTTACCATTTTTCCTTTTGCGTATCCTGGATGTACACTTTTACCTACTGCGGTAATTTTTACTCCGGCAGCATTAAAATTCTCATACTCCAATTCCCCTACCTGACTCCCGTCCATAGTATATGCCCAGTCTGCATTAAATTTTTTGACATCAAATTTATGTGCTCCGCGACCAATTTCTTCATCTGGTGTAAAACCAATACGGATAGGCCCATGTTTAATTTCCGGGTGCTTCACAAGATATTCCATTGCTGTGATTATTTCGGTAATACCGGCCTTGTCATCTGCTCCAAGAAGCGTAGTGCCATCCGTTACAATTAGGGTTTGTCCTTTATAAAGAAGTAAATCATCAAAATAACCTGGAGAGAGTACAATATTGTTTTCTTTATTAAGGACGATGTCCTTTCCGTTATAATTATGAATCAAACGAGGTTTTACATCGGTTCCTGAAAAATCCGGTGTAGTATCAAAATGCGAAATAAAGCCAACAGTTGGCACCACTTTTTCAATATTTGAAGGAAGGGTAGCCATAATGTAACTGTTCTTATCAATAGTTACATCTTCCAAACCAATTTGTTTTAATTCCTCAGTTAGTTTATGGGCCAGCACCCATTGTTTTTCTGTACTTGGGGTGCTATTTGAATTGGGATCACTTTGGGTATCTATAGTTACATAGCTAATAAACCGGTCAATAATTTTTTGCATACTAATTAATTTGTATCAAAATTACAATATTATTTAAAGCTTCAAGCAGCGCAATGGTAGCTGTATAGTTCAAAAACCAAATGAAGTTATTATTATATAATGGGCTGTTTAAAATAAGTTTTGTCTACTTTATTATGATATTAACTCAAATTTGATAGGACATGAAACAACATTACTTAATTATTTTCGCCCTAATATTCGGTGCCATTGGCATTGTAAAAGGGCAGATAACTGGTACGGTAATGGATGATCAGGGGGTTCCGCTTGTTGGAGCTTCAGTTGTAAAAAAAGGCACAAGCATTGGTGCTACAACAGATTTTGATGGAAACTACAGCATAGATGCCATCCTTGGTTACAGGTTAATCGTTTCTTTTATAGCTTATGAACCTCTGAGGTATTGATTTAGTTCTTACCCAAACAGCTAATGTATGGGATGGATGGATGCTTAATTCAAGTTTGGCAGCTACTTTTCTAAGACGCAGCAGGTAGGGGAGATAAAGGCATCCCAGGTTCTTGAAGACGCAGGGTTGGTAGATACGTGCTTCCCTGAAGATAGCAGGGTTTATCTGTAAGAAGCCGTGCCAAGAACAAAGGTGAACTTGACTTTTAATCTGTCTTCAGAAAAGTGGATATTCTTTTTAAGAGGCGTATATTTTGGAAAAGTTACAGAAGCAACTACAAATATTGATAGACAACAAGTTTTTAGTTCCAAATTTGTAACGGACCTTTCTGTTAGTTACAAAGCTACACCCACACTTACCTTTACAGTAGTGGCAAACAATCTATTTGACACTTACCCAGACAGGGCAGCCGAAGTTTTGGCTGACGGCGGAAATAATCGTAGTAGTGGCCTTTTTGATTGGTCTCGTAGAGCGCAGCAGTTTGGTATAGGAGGTAGATTCTTATTTGCAAGAGTAAATTTCATCTTAAAATAGTACCCTAAACAGAGAAATAAATGAAAAGCTACCATGTTTGGTAGCTTTTTTTGTTTATTCTGATAAATTTGCAGAAAGTATAATTTTTGATCAAAAACACAGTTTATATATAAGTTTATTTGATAAATTCCTTAAAGGATTTGAGATCATGAAATTGAAATATTATTATTCTATTCTGCTATTTTTTATTTGCTACACAAGTTTTGGCCAGGCAGAAGATTGCACTTTAGGTCTTGGTGGTAAGGATACAGAAACCATCATAGAAGTATTTCAACTTGATGATGAACAGTTAGTAAAAATGGAGGCCTGGATTCAGGAATTGAAAAAAGTCAACGAGGTAATTGAGGAACAAATTGATGTTCTTTTGGAAAAACATCCGCAAAGTAACGAAGAGGAATTACAAGCCCTCGCTGAAAAATTTAAGCCACTTCGTGCACAGATTATTGCCAATTCAAAAATATATGATCAAAAACTATTGGGCATACTAAACGCAAAGCAATATCAGCGTTATATTACTTTGTGTGCCGAGGCTATGCGCAGACCACTAAAGGGATTAATCTCTGAGGACGCTCTGCCGGAGTGATTTTAACATTTCAGAAAAGACGAAATAGTTGGTAATGGAGTGCTAACCTAAAGGAAGTTTGTATTTTTGAACAAAGTTTTTTTAGACTATGTACAAGCTCCTCATCAGACCTTTTTTATTCCTTTTGGACCCGGAAAAAGTACACCACCTTTCATTTACAATAATTAAACTACTATCTAAAATTGGATTTTCAGGTTTCTTCAGATTCCTTTATCTGATAGATGACGAACGTTTGGAGCGAGAGGTTTTTGGAATAAAATTTAAAAATCCTGTAGGCCTTGCAGCCGGTTTTGATAAAAACGCCAAATTGTATAATGAACTGTCCAATTTTGGATTTGGTTTTATTGAGATCGGGACGGTAACACCTAAACCGCAAACTGGTAATCCAAAAAAAAGGCTTTTCAGATTAAAAGCAGACCAAGCAATAGTAAACAGAATGGGCTTTAATAACCTGGGTGTTTTTGAAGCGGTTGACAACCTAAAGAAAAAACACAATGTTATAATAGGCGGGAATATTGGTAAAAACAAAATCACACCAAATAGTCTTGCAACCAAAGATTATTTAATATGTTTTGAGGCACTTTTTGATCATGTTGACTATTTTGTGGTGAATGTAAGTTCTCCAAATACACCAGGCCTTAGGGAATTACAGGATAAGGAACCTCTTACGGCACTCCTGATGGCTTTAAAACATGAAAACCAGAGATACGCACAAAATAAACAAGTAATTGAGAAACCAATTCTTCTTAAAATAGCACCTGACCTTACAGATGAACAGTTATTAGATATAATTCAAATTGTTGAAGATACCCGGATTTCGGGGATAATAGCTACTAATACCACAATAGCAAGAAAAAATTTGAAATCGGATATAGTTCTAACAGAAGAAAAAGGAGGTTTAAGTGGAAAACCTCTTACGAGCAGGAGTACAGAAGTTATTAGATTCTTATCTGAAAACAGTAATAAAGCATTTCCAATAATTGGAGTAGGCGGAGTTCATTCTGCCCAAGATGCTCTTGAAAAACTTGAAGCTGGTGCAGATTTAATTCAGCTATGGACAGGATTTGTTTATGAAGGACCTGCTCTGGTAAAAAAAATAAATAAGGCTATTCTGGCCAAATCCTGATCCCCGCCATTATATGCATTGGGTTAATAATGAAATTACCAATTTTATAAATGGTAATCCGGAAAATTATTTTGTCCAATAATCAACTACTAATACATCATCCACAGAAGGGCCAATAAGACTTACAAAGGCCTTATGATCGGGATGTGGTAAATATATTGCACGATCTTCTTCACTTTTAAAACTGACAAAAAAGCAATGTGTAAATCCTTTATCCAGTCGTTCCGGACTATTGTTTAAACCCCATTCGAAATCAGAGATTTGTGGTATTTTATCCGCTAAAGAAGCAAAAGCTTTTTCAAAGGAAACTAGTTGATCCTCAGACGTTTCTTCCTTAAACTTAAAAAGGACCACATGTCTTAAAACACTGTCATTCGTATTTTGTAATTCCGTTTTTGTCTCATTTAATTTTTTATCCATTTTTATAGAAGTAAAGCTAAGTGACACCAGACCAAGGACGGCCGTGCTTAAAAGTATTTTAGTTTTCATAAATAAAATTTTTGTAAGATAAAGAAAAGCAGTAAACTTTTGTATTTTGAGCTATAATTCATATAAATTCTTAGCTTGAATTACGAAATACTTTCTGCTTTTATCCTGGCAACGGCTGCTCTTGCTATATCGCCGGGTCCCGATAATATTTATGTCTTAACGCAAAGTATATCCAATGGCATAAAATATGGTCTTTCAACAACTACTGGCCTAATTACGGGCTGTATTGTTCATACTACTTTCCTTGCATTTGGCGTCTCTGTACTAATTAAGGATAACGATCAGTTATTCTTCGTTATTAAACTATTTGGAGCATTTTATTTGTTTTACCTGGCTTATAAGGTATACTTCACCAAGGCACATATAACTTTAGAGCATACAGGTGTGCCGAAAAAAACATTGAGTCAATTGTTCAGACAAGGTTTTATCATGAATGTGCTCAATCCGAAGGTTACTATTTTCTTTCTTGCTTTTTTTCCCGGATTTCTCTTTAGTGAAGATTTGAATACAATAATTCAATTTTATGTTCTTGGTTTTTTATTTATGATAGTTACCTTCCTTATTTTTTCTTCAATCGCATTTCTTTCAGGGTCTATAGCCGAACAAATTAAAAAGCATTCTGGGATTGAATTATTTCTTAAGTGGTTACAAATAGTAGTCTTTTCCGGCATAGGCATTTACCTGTTATTTTCGGATAAATAACACTAATTTTGGTAAATACTAGATTCACCATATGCCGGAAACAGTAAAGATTATTGAATGTCCAAGAGATGCTATGCAAGGCATTAAAGGCTTTATTCCGACTGAGAGGAAAATTGCATACATTCAATCATTGCTGGGTTGTGGTTTTGATACTATAGATTTTGGGAGTTTTGTTTCTCCCAGGGCCATACCTCAGATGGCCGATACTGCTGAAGTCCTTTCAAATTTGGACCTGTCCAAATCAAAGAGTAAGTTATTGGCTATTGTAGCCAATGTACGAGGGGCAAATGAGGCAAGCGTTCACCCGGAGATTGACTATTTGGGTTATCCATTTTCCATTTCAGAGAATTTTCAAATGCGTAACACGCATAAAACCATCGCACAGTCAATTGATGTATTGAACAAAATACTTGAAATAGCTTATACAACAAACAAAGAGGTAGTTACTTATATATCCATGGGATTCGGTAATCCATATGGTGATCCATGGAGCGTAGAAGTTGTTGGAGAATGGGCAGAAAAATTGGCTAATATGGGAGCTCGGATACTGTCCTTGTCTGATACAGTTGGGACCTCTACCCCCGAAGATATAAACTATTTATTTTCACATTTAATTCCCAAATATCCGAATGTTGAATTTGGAGCCCATTTGCATACAACACCAAACAGATGGCATGAAAAAGTTGATGCGGCATATAAAGCAGGCTGTCGCAGATTTGATGGTGCTATAAGAGGGTTTGGAGGCTGTCCAATGGCCAAGGATGAATTAACCGGAAATATGCCTACTGAAAAACTACTGTCTTATTTCACTGAAAACAAGGTGGATACCGGAGTTAACTGGTTGGTCTTCGAAGCAGCACATAATAAGGCTACAGAACTCTTTGCTGCCTATAATTAAGATTATTTTACCCTAATTAAAGTCGTGATATTCCAAAACTGTTAAAGTTGAAAAATTATTTAGATTAATTATAAATAAACTTTCTCAATTTAAATATTGAAATTATATTTGTCTCATATTTCTTAATGTATTTATAATCAGTCTAAATAAAAATAACCAACTAAAATGAAACAATCAACCCTTGTCTTTTTATTGTTTTATTGTGGTATGATGATAGCACAGACTAAAACAGATTCCATTACGCTCGATCCGCAAAAGCAGATAAATGCCGCACAACGTTTAATATCCGGTAATTATGCATCGGCAGTTACCGTAGGGGCATACGGGGAAATTTTATACAATCAACCCGAAGGTGCCAATGGGGAACTGGATGTACAACGATTGGTGTTACTGTTTGGATATAATTTTAACGACAAGATACAATTTGTCACCGAAATTGAAGTGGAACATGTTAAAGAGGTCTTTGTAGAACAAGCTTTTATAAATTATAATGTAGCGAATAATGTGAATCTAAGAGGTGGATTAATGCTTGTCCCCATGGGAATAATTAATGAATTTCATGAACCTACCACTTTTAACGGAACTGAACGTCCGGGTGTGGATAATGTCATTGTTCCCACCACATGGAGGGAAATCGGAGTTGGCGTAACCGGAAGATTTAACTCAATCTCCCTTGGCTACCAGGCTTATATATTTAACGGCTTCAAGTCTGCAGAATCAGATGGAGAGGGAGGTATTAATGGCTTTTTAAAGGGATCTAACGGACTTAGGAGTGGGAGACAAAAAGGTATTCAATCCACTGTTAGTAGTCCCACTTTTTCGGCCAAAGTAGACTACTATGGTATTCGTGGATTAAGGTTAGGTTTAGCCACCTATCTTGGAAAGACACAGGCAGAAGATGATGTTAAAAAGTTAGAAGGTGCACGTATAGGTGTCTCCATGCTGGGGTTTGATGCAAGATATGCCTATAAACGATTTATGGCCAGAGGTCAATTTATTCAGGGATGGTTGTCGGATACCGAAGCTTATAACTCTCTTACCGGACAGGATTTAGGGAGTGCCTTGCAGGGCTGGTATGTGGAAGGCGCGTTTAATCTATTGCCACAAGGAAAGAAGCAAAAACTCTTTGCCTTTGCCCGCTTTGAGTCCTATGATACTCATGCCCAGACGGATGGCGCATTAGAAAGAAATGATGCTTATAACAGATCTGATATTACCACGGGTTTAACTTATCATATAGTAACAGGAGTAGTAGTAAAAGGAGACTATCAATTTAGAAGTAATGCCCTTGAGGGTAGCGATATTCCGAATCAATTAAATTTTGGAATCGGAGTCTGGTTCTGATACATCAAAAATTAAAAGTAAATTAGAATTTCCTTATGAATAGCTTATTAAGATTAAATCTAAATTAATACATTTGCCTCATGTGGCTTCACAAGCAATTTTGTTTTTCTATTATTCTGGTGTCCTTCCTATTATTCGGATTTGGTCTTCCAAAAGTTATTCAGAAGAAGGTAAATAAGGAGATCGAAAAGACTTTTGAATCTTCGACCATAGAAATGATCCCAATCCTTGTTCCGGAAGAAATCAATAGTAAACTTCCAACAAAAATTACCGGAGCTAATTTTTTTACTTTATCTGAAAGTTCTGAACTTTTGGGTTATGCATTTGTGGGTAATGCACCAAGCAAAACAGCCAAGTTTGATTATCTGGTGATATTCGATCGGGACTTAAAGGTTATTCATTCCAAAGTTTTGGTATACAGAGAAGATTATGGAGGTGAAATTGGAAGCAAACGATGGCTGAAGCAATTTTTGGGAAAAACGGGGAATGATAGAGTAAGCTGTGAAAACAATATCGATGCTATTTCAGGAGCCACTATCTCTGTACGATCCATGACTTTGTCAATGGACAAACTTCTCCAGACAATTGGGGAACTTCAGGAAAACAAGTTTTTGTAATGAATTACAATGGTCTTTTACAAAGATTACCAGTGGGGATCAAATGGTTCGTAGGATCATTTGTTTTGGTATTATCCATAGGATTTTATACCGGGCTTTTATTTGTAAATCAAACCAGTACAGCTGCACCAAATGGTATTGTGGAAAATTATTTAGGAAATGAGGCTGACGAAGAAGCCCAAGTCATGAGATTTAAGAAAAGTAAGTATGAAATGCTTACAATTATCCATACGCATATCTTGTCCATGTCGTTTATTTTTTTCTTATTGGGAATTCTGGTTTGGCTCACCAGACTGCCTAAAAAGCTAAAGTTGTTTCTTACTTTAGAACCTTTCCTTTCAATCCTCCTCACATTCGGAGGTATTTATGTCTTATGGTCCGGACTTGAATGGATGAAATATATAGTGGTTTTTTCGGGCGTATTGATGACCGTCACATTTATGATTTCTTCGTTCCTGGTCCTCTATCAACTGGTGATTCCGATCAATTCGGAACGGTAAGAAAATAGTAATCCTCAAGTTGTTTTAAATGTAGTATATTTGCACGCAATTAATCCTTAATTGCCATGGAAGCTCACCTTAATAAAATACTTGGAGAAGGCCTCACATACGATGATGTCCTTTTAGTGCCTGCCTATTCCGAAATACTCCCCAGAGAAGTAAGTATTCAGACAAAGTTTACCAGGAACATTACCATAAATATCCCCATAGTTTCAGCGGCTATGGATACTGTTACTGAATCACAAATGGCGATTGCTATGGCCCGTGAAGGAGGTATTGGTGTATTACATAAGAATATGACCATTGAGCAACAGGCAATCAAGGTTCGAAAAGTAAAAAGAGCTGAAAGCGGGATGATTTTGGATCCGGTGACATTACATCTTGAT
>Ga0055584_100007890_pt1 | contig 10432 bp, 2 predicted proteins | sample OSDHelmetaG_FD_58716 | JGI IMG/M metagenome (GOLD analysis project Ga0055584, IMG submission 58716) | Pelagic marine sediment microbial communities from the LTER site Helgoland, North Sea, for post-phytoplankton bloom and carbon turnover... | ecosystem: Environmental > Aquatic > Marine >...
ACACCAAAGGTGCCAGCAACAAATGTATTACCTGTTTGTGCATCAACAGTGAATGTGGTAGAGACAGCGAAGTCATCGGTAACATCCAGGGTGCCTGTGATATCAACGTCACCACCAAATGATCCGTCATCAGCAACAACTAAGTCGTCACCAACATAAAGGTCAAGACCAATACCAGCACCACCACCAACAATCAGAGCACCTGTTGCTGAGTTAGTTGCATTAGTAACATCGAAACACTTGATACTACCTAGGTCAAGACCTGAGCGGGTGCCACTGAATGCCTCGGAAGAATTGGTAGCAGCATGATACAGTGCATATCTTGAAGCAGAAATATCCCAACCAAAGAATCCAAGTCTTGCTTGTGAATCATAATATCTAAACTCAACACCACGGTCCTTAGCATCATTAGTGGTAGGAGCAGTGTCACCACCTAAGGTGATAATAGGATCATCCAGTGTGACAACGGTAGAGTTGACTGTGGTAGTAACACCATTAACAGTTAAGTTACCCTCAACAGTTGCATTTGTATTGACTAGCAGATCACCATCAACAGTCACATTATCGGTGAACTGAGATACACTATTAACAGTCAGGATATCGGTATTTGCATTACCGATCGTTACGTTGTCAGTAAAGGTTGCTTGATCGTTAAATTCGGAGTCACCATGGACTGTTAAAGTACCTGTGCCCTGACCAACACGACCGATGATTGTATTACCATTGTCGAAGTCAATGGAGAACTGTGTTTGTGCAGCACCGTTATTAATATTGAAGACTTCATCATTACTCTGTAAAATTACAGAGTCGTAAATTGTTGTTTGACCATCGACAACCAAAGTAGAATTGAAATCAACGGTACCGTCAACGTTAAGACTGGAATCAAAATCAACCGTTGCGTTAACCGTGAGGTCGTCGGTGAAAGTAGTATCCGAATTAATAGTGAGGGTACGATTAGACCCATCACCAAGGGTAATATTTCCGTCAACTTGTAAAGTAGTTTCAAAATGTACAGCAGATCCTACATCAACAGTACCACGGATGTCTGTATTTCCGTTGGTCGAAAGGACAGTAAACTTATCGGTAGTGCCATTGGTAATCTTAAAATACTTACCAGTGGTATCGAGAGTGATGTCATTATGGAAGACTGAATCATCATCCACATCGAGTGTACTATTGAAAGTAACAGCGGCGTCAACGTCTAATGTGCTGTTGAATGTTACTCCACTATCGATATCAAGTGTGCCATCCGAATGGATGTTACCGTTATCACTATCAATAACAAATCTCTCAGCAGTACCATCGGTAATTGAGAAGATTGTATTAGGACCAACAATTCTTACATCATCTTCAAACGTAGTGTCTGAGTTAACCAGGACAGTATCAGTAGCATCAGTGCCCAGAGTTACATTGCTATCAACTTGTAGGTCGCCCTGAGTATAGATGTTACCGTTGGCAGCAGTGACAGTAAACTCACCAGAGTTGATATCAAAGTCGTTGGCGATGTCAACAGTACCACCGATATATACATTCTCGGAGATACCCACACCACCTGTTACTACCAGGGTGCCAGTTGTGGTAGATGTGGATCCTGTGTTTGTTGTGAGTCTGAGGTTACCAGCAATAAGAGCAGCGTCTGTGCCAGCAAAAACTTCATTCGTGTTGGTGGCGTTGTACAGGAAGCGATACCCGCCAGTGCCATTCCATATGTTAGCGTTTGCATAATCTTCATCCCATCCAAAGAATCCGAAACGTTCCTGACTATCATAGTATCTAAATTCGATACCACGATCCAGGTTGTCATCAACTGTAAGAGTATCTTCACCACCAAGGGTGATGATGGGATCTTGTACAGTCATTGTGACTGAGTTGACAGTTGTAGTCGTGCCGTCTACTTGGAGATCACCACGAATCTGTACCAATCCAGTAGCACCATCATCATCGTTAGGATCCAACACCATTGTGGAGTTGGTGGTAGATAGAACATTATCTTGGAAGTGATAATCTTCTACATTGACTCTATTATCAACATGTGTTGCTGATATAGTAATGTCATTCTCAGAAGTAATATTAATAAGTGCATCACCACTGCCTGCATTAGTAGCATTAATCAGCAGAGTGCGATCAGTAGCAGTGTTCTGAGTGTGCTGGAAGGTTAGGTTACCATCAGCAGTTTTATCCAGTTTTTGATCAAGAACGCCGTCAAGAGTAATATCAGAGTCAGAGAAGTACGACCGTACATTAACATCAAGTTCGCCAGCTCCGCTGTCCCCCGTATTATTAGCGCCAAACAGAAGATTACCGCTCGTATCATTAACTTTAAGATAGTTAAGATAATTGAATCCTCTGTATCCAGTGGTTGCAGTAAGTTCTTGATCCAGTTCAAAATTCTCTACGGTATTACCGTCAGCGAAACCAATACGATTGTTTTGTAGTTGAAGGTTGTCAACACCACGTTGAGCGATGGTTACATAACCACCCTGAATACCACCTGCCTCATCCCATTCAGTAACATCAAAGTCTTCTTGATCAAAAGATGCAAGACCTTTTTGAGGTGTCAGAGCAGATCCGAGATATCTCCAAGAGTTGGTATCGGAGGTGTCTGTGTGTGAAGGTTCACCACCACCAGCACTAATATCAAGGATCGCCTCATATAGGCGGTCAGCAGCATTTTTGACTTTATCATAACGAGAATATGCAGTAGCGTTATCATATAGTGGAGACAGTGTTCCTTCTCTTGCAGTAGAGATAGGTGCTGTTACTGCGTAAGTGAGACGACCATATCTGTCAACTGTGAAGTCGGTTGTGTTAACAGTCTGGTGAATCGTACCAGACTCTGCAACAGAAGTTTCTGGTTGATCGAGAGATACAGATCCAGTTGGGTTATAGGAACCAACCACAACAGGAGTATCAGCAAGATCAACTAGTGGGTTACCTGATTGACCATTAGCATTTGAAGTCAGGATACGACCAGGAGCACCAGTTACTGAACGGGTAGCATATGTGCCGCTACCAGTTCTTGTCAGCATACCAATGGTGCTGATAGCGGTGATAGCAGTCAGGTTTGCATCCAAAGACTGAGCGTCAACAATACCCATTCCTGCCAGAGTGTTTGGGTTGTCACCCGTAACAACACGACCACGAGAGTCAATTGTCAGTCTAGTGTATGATGCCTGAGCATCTAGATCATTAGGATCGTAGTGCGGTAGACCAGGTTGGTAGTTCAGTTCTGCTGTAATGTTGATGTTGGCAGAACCATCAAACGATGCAGAACCAGACATGTCACCTGTTAAGGTGAAGTTTCTAGCGTTAGCAAGTCTGGTAGAGGTAGCAGCATTACCGATCAGCGTACCAGTAATAGCACCTGCTTCAAAGTTACCATCAGCATCTCTCTTTACAAGAGTGTTTGCAATATTAGAATCTGCTTCTAGTGGTCTCTCATATTTGAGTGAGTTCCATTGCGTGACACCATCTCCGATTTTTAATCGAGAAGTATCAAGTTCGATGCCAAGTTCGCCTTGGGCAAGGATTGGATTGACGTTTGCCCACTGCTGAGCGCCGTCACGTCTTAATTGGATTCTATTTGCCATTGCTTATGAACGCTAGCAGGGTCAGGTGTCTCTTGTTTATTTATACCCAAAACAAAAGAGGACCCGAAGGTCCTCTTTCTTCATTCTTCGGTTGTTTCTGTAACTGATTCTTCTTCTTCATCCTCAGGAGGATTGAGATATTCTAGGGTTTCAATAGCACCCATCAATTTCAAACCAGTCTGTTCGTTTTGACGAATCTTATCTTGCATTTCTTTTGTTTCTTGTGCAAGACGAGCATAACGCTCTTTAAACGATGCTAGTAGTTGGTCAGCATCTTGGACTTCGGTCACATCAGCAGGCATCAGTTCTTCTCCTTATTAATTAATTGTAAAAGTAGACTTTTAATGTCAGACACATCAGATTTTAGTTCATTAACCTCTGTTTGTAAAGAGGTAAATTCAGTCTTTTTGCGCTGTCGCTCTTTATACGACTGCATATATTTATCATAGATATCACTGTCTCTGAGGAGGATAGCATTGGAATCTTTATCTCTAAAAAGTCCTTTGTTGTCCTCCCCATCAACGGGGATATACTTTGGTATGTCTTGCTTCATGATGCAAATGCAATTACTCTAAGGTCTTTGATTAGAGGCACTTTCGCTTGGTTCTTAGACTTCATCACAATCTTCATTTGGAATGCTTGGAATTCCTCACCTTCCACTGTATATTCAAAGTCTTCCCACTCTGCCTCAGACACATTAGTTGCACCAACTTCTGGTACAGGGATCTTACTGAAACCAATATCATTCATTTGCTTCTCGGATCCAGGTTTCTGGATGCGATAGTAAACATCAATATTAGAATCACCATACCTTTGCATGGAGATCATAAGTCTAATGGATCTTGAAACATTAGCGAGACGTGCAACTCTTGTTAAGTATACTGCATCATTCTGATCACCATAAGGAAGTGTAGATACATCTCCTTCTGGGTTGATCTCTGATTGCAGACCAAGAACCTGCGCTCCACCTTCCCAACTGTTGATTCTATTAGATGTAGTAATCACTGATACACGATCAAGATCAACAACAGGACTTAGGTTATCAGCAGAAGTGGTCATGTTAACTTTCATTGTTAACGACTTACTACCTTCGAGTTTGTTGTCCTCATTCAACTGAGAAGCAATGATTCTAGGAGTCTCATAGTAGTTCTCTTCGTTCAATTGGATTTCATCATATACACCGTTATTGATAAACGATGCCTGATCAGCAATGGTTGAACCATTACCAATTGATGTTCCCGATGTGGTATTCAAGGAAGGTGAAATACTTGTTTCCTTGAAGTTCATAATTTGAATGGTAGGCGTGATAAGTTCGTAAGGTACGTTCTTAGTTGCCTGAACACCATAACCACCAGTTCTAATTCCAATACTAGCAACTGATGTAGTTACAATTGCATAGGAATCAAGAGTAGGATCTTGAATTGCAGTATGAGTTTTGTTGATTTCTGTCAGTGGAATTCCATCTAGGTTGTAGCAATCAACTGTGGTTCCTGTTGCCCATTCGAGTGCAGCAGTACCACCTGCCCCTCTACCTGATGGAGCAACTGTAATAGTTTGACCATCATCACTAATAGCAGAGTATGCAATAATTTCACTAGGAACGAATTCACTAATGTTATTCCATGCTTCGGTACCACCGTCAGTACCAGGGATAGCACCGACAGGTTGGATAGTAACATCAAAGTCATTAGCACTACCATAGATTCTCACATAACCAGGATTGGTTGTGCTGATGGGTCTACCATTAACAATTTTGTGGAAAGAACCAGCATTACTAACACCGATACTAGTAGCAACAGTAGATAGTGTTTGTGTTAGTTCTGTTCCTGGAATCTCAGAGGAGACGCCAGTAATCTTAACATTGTTAGATCTGTTGTGCATACCATGGTTTGGATGAATCACAACGACTTTCTTATCCTCAGTACGCACCGTAGGTGTGATAGCAGGATAACCAATGTAAGAGTCACCAGAGTATACAGCGTTAGCTGCGGCATACTGTGCCTGGATACTACCACCAGCAATATTCAACTGTTCACCGTTTGCATCGAATGCTTTGTCAACATAGTTAGCAACGATAGTTCCATTACCAGTAGCATCAAATGATGTAATAGTAGCGGTAGCACCACTGTTAGCGCCAACCAATGTGTCGCCCGCTTCTGGGGTACCATTTGTAGGTGTAGAAGACAGAGTGAATGTGACAACAGACTGTGAAGACTTCAATGCTTGGAATGGATCTCCATTGCCATCAAGGAAACCTTGTTCAAATGTTCCAACGATACCAGTGACGGTAAGTCTTTGTGGGTTGGAAGTGCTGTCAAATTCTTCAATAGTTGCCTCAGCATTAGATGGTGTCTGAATCAGACGAGCACCAATCGTAAAGTTGTAACTACCACCAGTAGGAAGTTGTAGTTCCTGCTTAGGTTCAATAGTGATCATTGGGTTGACAGTCAGCGAACTGATACCGTCATTACCTGATCCCAGTTCTGAGTTGGTGAAGGTTGCAGTGCCAATAACACCATCATTGAATGTTGCTCTATAAAGGTTGAACTTCAAATCCTCATATTGGTCAGCAGTCCAGGTAGATGCGTTCTGCGATTTGAATAGAACACCAGCATATGGTTGTTCAGAGATGGTTCTTGTACCAGTGATATCAATATCACCCATACGAGAGATCCATACCTTATATTCGTTAGAGTCGGAGAACAGGACAAAGCAATGTTCTTCTGATTCAGGAATGTATACAGGTGCAGGGAAATTAAATCTAGTAGAAATAGATGCGTTGTCAGATACCTCAACCTCAGATGGGTTTAAAGTAACGTCAGAGAAAGGAAGGATGTCCTTAGTAGGATATCCATTTTCCATAGGACGGATCTGCATTGAGATGGGAATCTTGGTATCTTTTGTACCGAAGAAGATATCAACACCTGTCACAAATGTACCACCTTGCTCTTCCAGCAAGAATGATTGTGCCAGGGGATCCCACCAACCAACCTGACGAGTATTGGTACGAACTGTACGAACTGTTCTCCTTTGAGAAACAGTATCTCTAACGATCGCAGCATTACGAACAGCAAGAATATTTTCCTGTAATGTATTTAATGTGCCTCTGGCGGTATATTCTGCCTCAGCAGCAGAATCAACGGCACCAGGGAGTCTGCTATCCTTCTCTGAGGAGGATAAACGGAACACTCTCGAACCTGTCGCCCAACGTGGGTTGGAGTTGTTTGCAGGGTTAGGAATGAAGAAGGCACCTTTAATGCTACCAACTAAGTCAGAAATAAGACGACGATCCTTAACGACAGCACGAGCACCCGATGTATTTCCAACTAAAACTTCACCAACGGAGAAGTTGCCATAGAAATTAGGATTGACAGTAGCAGCAAGAACATCAGTATCGATATTGATAACTGTTGTCTGAGATGCATAGGAGTCAGGTAAAAGGTCATTAGTTGCAGAATATGGATCTGTTGTCATACCATCATTAGGTGCAGCAACTCTAAACCTACAACCAGATCTTATACCATAAACAGTCTCACCAATAACAAAAGGTGTTTCATTTGTTTTGCTATCCTCAGAAGAGTTCTTAACGATCTCAATCAATTTAGGAACAATATAGTTTTGGATATTATCGCTATCGAAGAACGCATACATTCTGGTCTTTGGCTTCACGCGCTCAACGTCGAAACCAACGTTTCTAGAACGGATCCATGGGATGAATGTACTATCAATGACACTATCACCCAAAGAGCGACGGTCAATTCTAGGAACAACTCTAATTCTTGTACCAGATCTAACCTGACGACGGGTAGTGACGGTTGTTGTACCAGCAAGAACACGTCTAGGCACACCACGACTGAATGACTGCTCTCTCCATCTTCTACCCTGACTGCGACGGGTACCCGTCCAAGAAGTTCTCCAAGAGCGCCACTGAACAGGAGCAAATCCTCTATTGTTAGTACCAAGTCTCTCGCGAGTGGCACGGAAGTTACCTTCAATAGTCGTTACACGAGCAGGAACACGACGTGTGTCGGTCCAATCATCAGAAGCAGGTAGAAGATCAATACGACCAATAAAGGTGAACACGTTGAATGGGTTCACATTCTCTAATCGAGATGCATATGGTTGGACAATAACTGCAACCTCCTCATAAGGAAGTGTCAGAATATTGGCACCCTTTTTGCCACCAAGAGCAGGATTTGTTTTCCACCAGACCAGATTTGAAGATAAGGTAGGTTTGTATTCTAATGAGACGTTTGTTGTATAGTGTGATGGACGAAGAACCCCTTCTGTAAAGTCAAGAGAACACTTATAATCTTGATTATCTACATCAGAAGTTGAGTGATCTGTGAAGTCATCCACCAGGAATCCATTCTTCAATCTGTCAAAACCATCAGAGTCAAACGCTTTGAGGTTTCTGGCATCTGATTCAAGTAGAGACAAAGACGTGTAGTATTCCAGAGACTGCAAACGGCGATCCATGTTACCGATGTCTTCCATCGTATAACGACGCTGCTGATGCAGTGTAATTAGAATGTCCTCTTCTACATCATACACATATGGTTCATACTGAATTTTCGCCAGCAACATTGCATTATCAAGGTTATCTGCTTCTGGGGGATCCTCAGCAGGAACACCCTTAGAAAGTTTCAGATCACCATCATGTGCCATGTACAGTTTGTCTTGGCGTGGTAGATAGTATTCATAATCCAAACGAATCTGATCTTCTACCTTAGGAATATTAAAGATAGTAGAACCACCAGCACCACCTGCCGAAGTGAAGACACGAGATGGGAAGTCAAGAGACTTACAGTTTACAAAGTAAGGTTGTTCGACAGTACCAGAACCTGATGCAAGTTCACCAACAGCAGGACGGAAGTCAAGAGTATCAGTCAGATACTGTGAGTTACGCTCACCACGAATTCTAGGAATTTCCGAGAATGTAATACCAGTGTATGACTGGTTGGTAAAGTAATCACCAGATGCTTCATGGATGAAGTAGTCAAACACAACTGCCAACTTACGCTTGGGTTCAGATGTGCCTGCCTTTCTAATCATCTTCGACACACTATAATAGTATGACGTTGTATTTGTATCTAAGTAGAAGTTGGAACTAATGTTCTTAGATCCTCTTTCCAGAGCACCCTCACCATCATCAATAACACCCACCAGTGCATTCAAGTCGTCATCAAAACCATCAATAGTTTCACCAGTCTGGAAGAATTCTGTACTTACAGGAACAACATATAGTCTATTGTTGTTAGAGTTAAACGATACAACTCTTGCTCTGGCATTGGATGTTCTACCAACAACAACAGAACCATTATCATAGAAGACGTTTTCTGTCAGAGTAATGTAAGGAACTTTTGCATCATCATCATCTTCCGATTCAAATACTGCTTGTAGTGCATATACATCATTCAATGCAAATGAGATCTCCTCATCTTCAATACGAGTTCCATACAGGTTACCATATGCCAAACCGTAGTTTGTCACATCATTTTGATTTCTAGTGCGAATGACCTTCATGGTCCTCATCTTCGCAGCAGTCTTAATCTTCTTAGATACAGTATTAACAGATACAGCAGCAGTCAGAGTTACATTCGAGATGTTATTGACTGTACCACCAGAACCATCATTCAGACCTGTGACTTGTAGAGACTGTCTGTTAGCACCAAACGATACACCAATAGTGGGTACCTGCTTCTCAGATTCTGCTTCGATATCAAGGTTAGTACCAACTGCCCAACCATATCCAGTATTATCATTAGCACCCTGAGTAACTGTCAGATTGAAGTTCTCACCATCAAGAGTAGTAAACTGTTCATTTTCTGGCAGAGTGAAAGTCACATCACCAGATGAAAGCGGTTTGTTTGCAAATGTTTTGATGACAATAAACGATTCATCAGATACAGATTTGATTGCCCTCTTAGGCATATCGATAGCAAGTTCACCATCTCTATTTGTCTTCTCAAAGAAGTAAGGACGCAAACGGGTAAACTGAGTTGCAGGATATTCTGCATCAGTTACAGTACCTTTGGTTAGAGAGGTATCAATCAGTGCTTCCTGATCTCCAAAATCAAACACTGGTGTAAGACCACTATTCTTTCTATTGTTATCTGTAAATGCAATAGCAGTTGGATTAATACGCTTCACACGAAGTGAAGTAGAACCTTTCTTATCTGTATTCGTTGGTGAGATTACATCACCAGCACGAAGGTCAGCAGAGAACTCAGTATCAAAACCTTGAATATCTTGTCCAGTTGCCTGATCAACAGTGATAGTCTTACCCAGCAATGACAGGGATTCTGTCAGAGCAAGTGATGCTGTGAAGATTGGAGTGGCATTAGTGCTGGATTCATAACCAACAACCTGACGAACATCAGATCTATCATAAGAGTAAGATGCATTCAATACATCTAGAACGCGACCGTCACGCTCGATAACTTCACCATTCTGGAATACACCAGATACTTGGTGTACTAATGCATAGTCAGCAGCAGCAGAATATACATAACCTCTGGCACCAGAAGAACGACCAACCAACATCTCACCATCAATGATGGATTGTGATGATGCGAAGTTCAATGCTGTAAACATTTGAACGTCAAAGACGAACAAATTATACTTGTTGCCATCCTTTTCTAGTTGAAGGACTCTTGCCTTACCAATCAAGTTTCCCTGAACAGCATTAGAAGCGCCAGCACCTGACCAATCATCTCTAAGGTCGATAGTCTGATAGCACTCAGTTACGTTCTCACCCGAGATACGAGGCCAACCCCAAATATCATATACTTCCACTCTCTGGGAAAGGTCAACAGGGACAATCTGGTTATTACGTCCTA
>Ga0055584_100007891_pt1 | contig 10432 bp, 9 predicted proteins | sample OSDHelmetaG_FD_58716 | JGI IMG/M metagenome (GOLD analysis project Ga0055584, IMG submission 58716) | Pelagic marine sediment microbial communities from the LTER site Helgoland, North Sea, for post-phytoplankton bloom and carbon turnover... | ecosystem: Environmental > Aquatic > Marine >...
CAAGAGCCCGGCAAGGCGCTCTAGACCGTCTTGCTGAAGATGTCCTTGTCCGTTCCCTCGTGCTTCTGGCGCCAGTAAATGTCGAAACACATCGCGAGGTTGCGGATAAACAGTTCGCCCTCGGGAGTAGCACGGATCTCGTCATCGGTGATCGTGACCATCCCGTCGGCCACGTGCCCTTCGAGGCGCCGCAGGTCCTCCTCGAAGGTGGTCGCGAAGTCCAGATCGAAGCGCTTCTCGATCGCGCGGCGATCGATCCGGAAGTTGCACATGAAATCGTGGACCACGACACGCCGCAGTTTGTCGTCGTCGGTGAGTGCCAGTCCACGCTCGACAGGAAGCTCTCGACGCTCGATCGCCTGACCGTACGTACTGAGCTTCTTCATGTTCTGCACGTAGGCTCCCTGGATGTCGCCGATGGCGCTGATCCCGAGGCCCACCACGTCATCGGCCGGAATTACAGCGTAGCCCTGAAAATTCCGCCGCAGCTTGCCGGCGCGCTTGGCGATCGAGAGCTCGTCGTCCTTCTTGGCGAAGTGATCCATCCCGATCGGCTCGTAGCCTGCCGCAAGGTAGCGCTCGCGCGCGAGACCGAAGAGCTCGAACTTGGTGGTGGGCTCGGGGAGCGCATCCTCGAGGAGCTTGCGCTGATGGCCACGGATCCAGGGAACAAAGGCGAAGGAGTAAACCGCCGTACGGTCGACGTCCATCGCGATCACCTGGTTGACCGTTTCCTCGAAAGTCTCGGGGCGCTGGTGCGGCAGCCCGTAGATCAGGTCGACGTTGACGCCGGCAAAATTCCGCGAACGGGCGTGGTCGACGACCGCGCGGGTCTGCTCGAGGCTCTGGATGCGGTGGATCGCTTCCTGGACTTCCTTCGTCAGATCCTGGACGCCAAGGCTGATGCGATTGAAACCGTGCTCCGCCAGCACGTCGATGTGTTCTTTCGTCGTCACTCGCGGGTCGGCCTCGACGGCGAGCTCGGCGCCCGGGACCGCGTGGAAATGCGAGAAGAAACGCTTCATCAACCGGTCGAGTTGCTCCGGGGTCTGGTACGTCGGTGTGCCGCCGCCGAGGTGTAGCTGAGAGACGCCGCGCCGGTCGGGCAGACGCTCGGCAAGCATGTCGATCTCGGTCTCGATCATGTCCAGGTACGGGACCGCCTTTTCCTTGTGCGGTGAGATGATCACGTGACAACCGCAGAACAGGCAGCGCTCCGTGCAGAACGGTAGGTGCATGTAGACCGACAGCGGCTCGTCGGCTTCCTTGTTGGCCAGGGCAAGCCGCTGCTCGTAAACGCCGGCGGTCATCGAGTCGTCAAACTCGACCGCCGTCGGATAGCTGGTGTAACGCGGTCCGGGCCGGTCGTAGCGGGCCAGCAGGTCGGCCACGCGGGCGCGGTCCGCGGGTCTGGATTCGTTGCTCAAGCGGTCACCTCGTCCCCCAGGGTCGTGATCCGGACACTTTAGCCTATCTGGGCACCCGGCCGCCGTCCGCGGAATCCGTGAAACACCCACCGAATCCCCCGTTGGGGGGTAAGGGGAAGCCACGATGGGCCCCGCTCCCGGCACCGAAGTAGCCTCGATACGAGGCAATACCTTGATCGAAATGCGGCTCTATTCCGGTTCTCCCTGGCACCTGGAGTGCCACGTTCAGCAAATCGGCGAGGACCACCTGTGTACGATCCACGGAGGTGACGGGCACATCGGCGCCGTCGCCCTCTCGGAGTGGTCCGACGGGAAGGCGACGACCCGTTGCCTGACGGCGTCCGGCCATCGCGAGCGCGGCGTCGCGATGCACGCCGCACATGCGCTTTGCGGGGTGACACACTCGCGCGTGAGCTGCATCGCCGGGATTCACTACGAGTCCCCCGGCCCGGACGACATCGCGGCGATCGTGCAGGCGGCGCAGGACCTGACTCGCCGGGCCGCAAACCAACTCGAACAGCGCCGCCTGGAACGCGCCCTCGCAGCCCCGGACTGCCTGCTGTCGAGGATCGACGCCGGGCGGGAGGAGATCTCGGAGGATATCGACGCCTTCATGGCGCTAACGACGGAACGCGCCGTCTCGGCCGTTCGCTCGGAGGCGGCGGTCGTGGCTGAGAATTTCGGCCACCGCGTGAACTTCTTCGCCCCGCTCTACCTCTCGAACGCCTGCTCCAACGACTGCGTGTACTGCGGGTTCCGCCGCAGCGCCCGTTTCGGACGAACTAGCCTGTCGGTCGACGATGCGGTGCGCGAGGCGCGGCAACTCACCGACCTGGGACATCGAACGATCGATCTCGTCACCGGCGAAATCGCGACGGACCGCTTCATCGATTTTATCTGCGAAGCCACGCGCGCGATTCTCGAAAAGACAAAGATGCGTCGCATCAACCTCAACCTCGGCGCGCTGACGACGGACCAGTTCCGTCGGCTCGCGGCCGCCGGCGCGCGAAGCTACCACCTGTACCAGGAGACCTACTCGCCGCGGACGTACTTCGCGGTTCACCCGCGCGGGCTGAAGCGCGACATGGCCTACCGGCTCGCCGGAGCGCATCGTGCGGCGGACGCCGATTTCGACTCGATCGGGCTGGGCGTGCTGCTCGGATTGCACACGGTCCGCGAGGATCTGGCCTCCCTCGCCGCGCACGCGCAGATCCTGACCGAGGACTACCCAACCCTGCGGATCGGTTTCTCACTGCCCCGCCTGCAACACGTCGACGACGATTGCGACTACACCGCGGCGACTGCGGTGGACGACGACACCTTCCTCAAGGCGATGCTCTTCCTGCGGCTGCGTTTCCCTCAGGCCCACCTGACGGTCACCACGCGGGAGAGCGCGGAGATGCGGGACCGGCTGATCCCACTCGGCGTGACGAAGCTGAGCGCCGGCGTTTCTACCGCCCCCGGCGGCTACGTCGTGGAGCCCTCGGCGACCGTGCAATTCGACATCGCGGATCGGCGTCCGCTCCCCGACATCGTCGATCTCGTGCGGCGATCGGGCTTGACGGCGACGTTCGGGTAGCGCCTCTCGTTCGAAAGTCATTGCCCGAAGGCCGCCCGGCGACCACACCCGATCCGATCCCGGCCCGAAAGTGCGCATGCTAGGATCGCGTCGTGGGCAGATCGGACGCTGAACGCGGTTGGTGGCAACGCAACTGGGGTTGGTGCCTCGGTTGCGGCTGCCTCCTACCGGTCCTGGCCCTGGGCGGACTCGCTTTCGGGACGTGGCGGGTCGCCAGCGGCTTCTTCGAGTCCAACAGCGCCCTCGAAACCGCCGTCCAGCGCGTCAACGACAACCCGGTTGCGGTGAACCTGCTGGGCAGCCCGATCGAGCCGAAGCTCTGGCGTGAGAACACCAACATCAATTTCAAGGGCAAGGACAAGATGGAGGCGCGATTCGGCCTCGCCGGCCCTGAGGGCGAAGGGCGTGTGCGCGTCGAAGCCCATTACGACCGCGGTGAGGATGCCTGGCTGGTCGACCTGCTGCGCTTGACCGTCGACGGTCACGACGAGACGATCGATCTGCTCGACGAGAACCCGTCCCCTTGAACCTCAGGCAGTGCCTGCCGTTTGGGGGCCTGCGGTTCGACGGAGCCTGGACCATGAATGGCCGGCCAGGATCCTCAGCCTCACGCCGTAGCGTTGCCCATGACTCCGGCGATAACGGGAGTATCGGTCGAGGAACCCCGCCCGTTGCCGTTCATCCCACCCATACGCGTCCACCGGGAGACGCTCCGGGGTCCCGCCCGACGCGTAGCAGATGAAGTGGCACAGGGAGAGCATGTCGGTCATTGCCGCCAGGCTGCCCTCGATGCTCGACCGGAAGACCAACGACCTCGGCATGTCGATGATGTGGTATCCCCCATCGGCAAACAACACGTTCCTGGCGCAGAGCGCACCGTGGAACACACCGGCGGCGTGCATCTTGCGAACGACCTGGAACAACGGTCGCAGGTCGATGTCTCGATCGGGATCCGCCCCGCTCAGGATCAGCTCTCGTAGATCGATCGCGTCCGGGACCTCGCGGGTGCCCAGCATTTCGTAGCGACCGTGCTCCGGCGACTTCCCGCAGGTCCAGAAGAGCGGCTCACTGCAAGGAACTCCACAGGCTTGCAGCCGGGCCAGGGCGTTGAATTCTCGCTGCACGGCGTAGGTCAACGGAGGCCGCAGGAGGACGTCGGCGTTCTTACGGTGCCGGTAGACCTTGACCACGGCCCGGCCACCCTCGGGAACGTCCTGAACCCACACCCTGGTACGGGGCTCCTCCTTGATCACCCGGGCCCCCGGCGGGGCGGCGAGATCGCATTTGAAGGCGAACCGGGAGTCATCGGGGGTCACTGCTTGACCATCAACCCGTAGCGATGACCGGAAAACACGGTAAACAGGCTCGGGCAAGCGATCAGTTCAGCACCGCTCTTCCGCGTCTGGTCGCGAACCTGATCGACGGTCATCGTCAGCTTGGGCGGCTTCTTGTTGAACGGATTCGCTCGGCGGATCCGGTTCTTGCCCGAATGGTAATCGAAGAAAGTCATCACGACGAATCGCCTCGAAACGCGCAGCAACTCCGAGATCAGGCGTTCACGCTCCTCGGGGGTCGGCAGGTGATGGCAAAGTCGGATGCAAACGGTCGCGTCAACGGCGTCATCCCGGAACGGGATATGGAACGCCGAGGCGGTCATCCACACCGGGGTGCGCTCACGTGGTTTCGAGCGCGCGTAGTTCACCTGCCCGATCCCGACATCGGCCTCGATCATCAGGTCGGCGTAGGGCTCGAGTTGCGGGCTCAAGCGGCCACCGCCACAAGGCAAGTCGAGCAACGTCCCGCAACGTTCCTGCGAGCCGAGCAGGCGTTGCAGTAGGTTGAATTCCCGTCGCGTGCTCTGGCGCTTGAAGAAACGATCGCGGTAGGCTTCGTTGTAGTCCTTGGCCTCTCCCGCGTCCTCGTACTGCGCCTGGTACTCCGCGCTCGTCGCGGCGGCCTGCTGGTTGGCCCAGGTTTCGGCGGTCCCTCGTCGAATCAGCCGAGCCACCCCACCTTCCACGGGATAGACCGCGTTGCAGCCGGTACAAGCCAGGACCGACTCCCGCGACTCGATACCTGCCGAACAGTACGGGCAACACAACAGGTCCCGGATGCCCTGCAACTCGGCCGGGATGCCGGCCGGCGGGCTCGAGAGAACGTTCGTTTCCGTGTTCGCTTCGGACAAGGGGACCATCAGGTTAGAGGGAGGGTACCGCAATTTCCTTCGGGACGATCCGGATTTTCGGCTCGGGTTTTTGCGGAGGCTAGGAACCGTAGTAGGTATTGTGGGTCCGGTTGCACATCACGAACGTCGTGCATTTCGTCAGATCCTTGAGCCGCGATGCACCGACATAGGCGCAGGCGCTTCGCAGTCCGCCGGTGATCTCCTGGAGGGTCCCGGCGACCGGTCCCTTGTAGGGCACCAGGGTCTCTTTCCCCTCGGCGGCACGGTAGTCCTTCAGCCCACCGGCGTACTTCTCGATCGCGCGCTTGCTGGACATCCCGAAGAACTGCATGAATCGTTCGCCGTCGCGCTCCGTCCACTCCGCCTCGCACTCGTCGTGCCCGGCGAGCATGCCGCCAAGCATGACGAAGTCCGCGCCCGCCGCAAACGCCTTGACCACGTCGCCGGGCGTGCGGCAGCCGCCGTCGGCGCAGACGTGCCCACGCATCCCGTGAGCGGCGTCGGCGCATTCGATGATCGCGGAAAGCTGCGGGTAACCCACCCCGGTCTTGACCCGCGTGGTGCACACACTGCCGGGGCCGACCCCGATCTTGACGATGTCCGCGGCCCCGGAGATCAGCAGCTCCTGGACCATCTCGGGCGTCGCAACGTTGCCGGCCATGATCGTCAACTCGGGGAACGCTTCGCGGATGCGTTTCACGCGATCGACGAAGTACTCGGTGTAGCCGTTGGCCACGTCGATGCAGGCAAGCCGGAGTGTTGTCCGTGAGGTCACGGCGTCGAGCCTCGCGACGTCGTCGTCGTGGATCCCGATCGTCATGAAGCTGTGGCCGCCGTGAGGCTCAGTGCCGAGGAACTCGGCGAGCTCGTCGACCGAATAGTACTTGTGCAGGCAGGTAAGCATCGGCGGCGACATCGCCCGCGCCATCGTCATCCCGCCGACGGTGTCCATGTTCGAGGCCACGATCGGGATGCCCGACCAGGTTGCCTTGCTGTTGAGGAACCGGAACTCGCGTTCGAGTTTGACCGAGGCACGACTCGGCGCCTCCGAACGCTTGGGCCGTATCAGGACGTCGTCGAAGTCCAGTTTGAGGTCGTTGTCGATTCTCATCGCCAGCTCCCGAGAAACGCGATGGTAGCACCCGGGGCCCCTTGACCCGACGTCCTCGCCTATAATGTGCGGCATGATCGGTAGTCGATTCGGACAATTCGAGATCACCGCGAAGCTTGGCGAAGGCGGCATGGGCGTGGTCTACGAGGCGTTCGATCACGAACTCGGTCGCAAGGTCGCGGTGAAGGTGCTCCCGGTAGAAACCGCACGAGACACCCACAGGCTCGAGCGGTTCCGCCGCGAAGCGCGCGCTGTGGCGGCGCTCAATCACCCCAACATCGTCACCATCCACGGTATCGAGAGCGCGGGAGACAAGCACTTCCTGGTGATGGAGTTGGTCGAAGGACAGAGCCTCGACCGATTGATCGGCGACGAGGGCATGCCGGTGGCGCAGACCTTCGACATCGCCGTCGCGATCGCCGACGCGCTCGGCGCCGCCCACGCAAAGGGTGTCGTTCACCGGGACATCAAGCCGTCCAACGTGATGGTGACGTCCGATGGCCAGATCAAGGTGCTGGACTTCGGTCTGGCAAAAGCCGTGAGCGAACCGGCCTCACCAGGTGACGACGACGCCCAGGCGCCGACGCGAACCACCCCGCTCACCGGCGAGGGCATCATCGTCGGCACGGCGCCCTACATGTCCCCCGAGCAGTTGCAAGGCCACGATGTGGACCAGCGGAGCGACATCTTCTCGCTCGGCGTCGTGCTCTTCGAAATGGTGACCGGAATCAGACCCTTCGGCGGAGATAGCCGCATTGCCGTCGCCTCGAGCATCCTGAAGGACACGCCCGCCTCGGTCAACGAACGACGTACCGACCTACCCCGGCACCTCGGCCGGATCATCCGCCAGTGCCTCGAAAAGGATCCGGACCGTCGTTTCCAGACCGCGCGGGACGTACGCAACCAACTTGCCGACCTCCGCACCGAGATCGCTAGCGGCGAAAAGCGGGCGCCCGAGACCGATCCCCGCCGGCCGAGGTGGGTCCCGATAGTCCTCGGACTGGTGGTCATCGTCGCCGCGATTGCGGCCTGGCGTACTCTCGCTCCGCCCGGTCCCTCACCTTCGGAGACGATGCACAGGATCGTGGTGCTGCCGTTCGACAACCAGGGGCGGCCGGATGACGAGTACTTCGCGGACGGCATGACGGAGGAGATCACGAGCCGACTCGGCGCGGTCCAGGGGATCGCGGTCATCTCACGTGCCAGCGCCATGCGGTACAAGGACGAGCGGCCCTCGCTGCGCGAGATCGGTGCGGAACTCGGTGTGGATTATGTGCTGGACGGGACCGTTCGCTGGCAACAGACCGAGGACGGAGGGAGCAATGTCCGGGTCACGCCGGAGTTGATCCGGATCGCCGAAGACACGCAAGTCTGGAGTCACTCCTACAACGCGGTCCTTGCCGATATCTTTTCCGTGCAATCGGACATCGCCCTTCAGGTCAGCGAAGCGCTCGGAGCGACGCTACTGGAACACGCAAGGGCCGACGACAGATCCAGATCCACCGACAACCTGGAAGCCTACGACGCGTTCCTGCGCGCCAACGAGTACTTCAACCGTGGAATCGAGATCGGGAATCACGCGGCGGAGATCCTCGTCTCGACTCGGCTGTATGACAAGGCGTTGGAACTCGACCCCGGCTTCGCGCTGGCTCATGCGCGGCGCGCGATCGCCGACGAGATCCTCTACAGCGGCTACGCGGACCACACGCCCGAACGTCTGGCCCGTATCCGGGAGTCCGCCCTGCGCGCGCTCGAGCTGGAACCGGATCTTCCCGAGGCGCATCACGCCCGTGGCCTGCTGTACATCACGGCCGACAAAGACGACCGACGCGCGATCGAGGAATTTCAGGTCGCGCTGTCCCTCGGAGGCAGCGCCGAGGTCTACCTGTCGATGAGTGACGCCCAGCAGAATCTCGGGCTGTGGGACGAGGTCGAGGCAACCCTGGACACGGCGATGGAACTCCACCCGCACGCCGGGGAATACGCCTGCTCGGCCGGCGGCATCCGGATCTATCAGCGGAGATTCCGCGAGGCCCTGGAGCTGCACGACCGAGCCTTGCAGCTTATTCCGGATCGCTGGTGCCCCTACTATTGCAAGGCCAACATCTACCTGAACTGGGACGGCGACACGATCAAGACTCGAGAATTCCTGGAGAGTGTGCCGGCGGACATCCCGCTCTCGGACAACCCGCCGATCAACCACCCCTGGGTCTGGGTCGAGATGTTCGAGGGCAACTTCGACGCCGCGCTGCAGAGGCTGGAGTCGAGTCCGGGCGAGGGGTATGAATTCGCCTATTTCTACACGCCGAAGGACCTCATCGTTGCGCGCATCCACCGGCTCACGGGGTCCCCGGAACTCGCCCGCGAGCACTACGATGCGGCCCGGGCACTGCTGGAGCGGAAGCTCGAGGAGGATCCGGAAGATGTGCGGCTGCCCGCACCCCTGGGGGTTGCATTGGCGGGGCTCGGACGGCGCACGGACGCTCTCGCCCAGGAGATTCAGGTCCTCCGCAACCATGAAGCACGTCCCGGACGCGCCGTCGGCTATGACTTTCGTGCGCTCGCCGAACTTCACCTGCTGCTGGGAGAGGAGGACAAGGCCGTCTCCTATGTCGAACGCATGCTGAGCTCCCCTTCGTTTTTCGCCGCCCCGGCGGTGAAGATCGATCCGACCTGGCGAGATCTCCAAGATCACCCCGCATTCATCGCCATGCTCGAGAAGTACGGCGGTTGACGGGGTGAACCGACGGACCGTGATCCTGTTGCTCGCCGCCGCGCTCGGCGTCACGGGGTGTGCGCCTTCGGAGCAGGAACGCGCTCCCGAGCCGCCGGCCGGACAGCGCCGGGCGGACTTCCGGCAGACCCTCCGCGCGAAACTGGGAACCGAGTACGACGCACTCCTTCCGCCCGCGACCGACGAGTCGATTCGCCACGGCTCCAGGCTCTACGACCTTCTGTGCCGCGCGTGTCATGGCCCGACCGGGACCGGCAATGGCAGGTCCGGAAGGTTGCTGGCGATCGCGCCGCCGGACCTGACCGATCCGGGCAATGCATCGTTCTTCTCGGACCGGGCCAAGCTCGCGATCATCGCCGACGGAATCGACGGGACGCCGATGATAGGTTGGAGTGTCATGCTTGCCGAGAGTGAACGGATCGACGTGCTTCACTTCATGAACACGCTGGTCCAGGAGCCGCAGATCCCGTGACACGCCCTGGCGCCATCCCGGTCGTCCTCGTCGGACTGATCCTCGCCGCGGTCGCCTGCCATCAGGCGTCCGAGCCGCGGTTCTACGGCTCGGTGCGTCCCGACAACGTCCCCAGCGAGGACTTCACGCTCACCGACCAGTACGGCGAGTCTTTCCGATTGTCGGACCACCGCGGCAAGGTTGTCCTGCTGTTCTTCGGCTACGCGTACTGCCCCGACGTCTGCCCGGTGACCCTCTCCAACTGGGCGCGCGTGGAGCAGGCACTTGGCGGGAACGAGGAGGTCGAGTTCATCTTCGTCACCGTCGATCCCGAGCGTGACACGATGGAGCGACTCCGCGAGCACCTGGAGATCTTCAGCGAGAATTTCCACGGGTTGACCGGGACGGAGGAGCAGATCGTTCCGGTGTACGAGAAACTCGGCATCTTCCGCAAGAAGCAATCGTTCTCGGAGTCCGCCATGGGCTACGTCGTGGATCACACCACACTGATGCTGTTACTCGATCGGGAGGGTCGCATCCGGGTGAGCTTCCCGTTCGACGCCGCCCCCGACGAGATCGCCCATGACGTCCGGGAACTGCTGAACCCATGACACGGCCGGCCCGCGCGCTAGGCGTTGCGCTCCTGCTCGTCTCCTGCGCGTGCGCGGAGGGCGTCGTGGGGATCGCTGGCGCCTGGGCCCGTCCGACGTCGTCGGGCCCCACCGCAGCCTACCTATCGATCCATAACGGAACGCGGCGGGCGGTTCGATTGACCCGCGCACGCTCCGCCTGCTGCGCCACGATCGAACTTCACCGGACGACGATCCGCGACGACCGGATGAGCATGGCCCCGGCCAGCGAGGGGGTCGTGATCGAATCCGGAGCGACGCTGACCCTGGAGCCCGGCGGGCATCACCTGATGCTGTTTGAACCCCACGAACCGCT
>Ga0055584_100007892_pt1 | contig 10431 bp, 9 predicted proteins | sample OSDHelmetaG_FD_58716 | JGI IMG/M metagenome (GOLD analysis project Ga0055584, IMG submission 58716) | Pelagic marine sediment microbial communities from the LTER site Helgoland, North Sea, for post-phytoplankton bloom and carbon turnover... | ecosystem: Environmental > Aquatic > Marine >...
TCGAAGAGGTCCGGCGGCTGACGGACGGCTACGGGTGCGATGTCTACATCGAAGCAACTGGGCATCCGGCTGCCGTCGAACAGGGCCTGCACATGATTTGCAAGTTGGGCACCTTTGTCGAATTCAGCGTCATGCGCGAGCCCGTCACCGTAGACTGGACCATAATCGGCGACACCAAAGAACTCGATATACGCGGTGCCCACCTCAGCCCGCACTGCTATCCCATCGCCATCGACATGCTAGAAAAAGGCCTACTGCCAATGCAGCAGATCGTCACGCACCAATTACCACTCGAACAATTCCAACAGGGCATCGACCTCGTCGCCTCCGGCGAGCAGTCGATCAAAGTCGTACTGGTCCCCTAAATGTCGATGCTTTCCCCCGACCTCGACGTGCTCGGCATCGGCCTATGCACGGTAGACATGCTCTTTGTCGTACCGCAGCGCCCCGACTTTGACCTTTCTACGCGCGCCTCGCAGTATTTGCGTCAGGGAGGTGGCCCGGCGGCGACGGCCATGGTTACTCTGGCGCGCTTAGGAGCCAACACCGCTTTTATCGGCAAAGTCGGCGACGACGACGACGGCCATTTTATCCGCGCTGGCTTAGATCAGGAAGGTGTTTGCACGGCCCATTTCACCATCGTATCCGGCGCTCAAACGCGCGTTGCCCTCGTCCTCGTCGAAGAGGCTAGCGGCGAAAGAGGTTTCGTCAGTCGCCCGGAGAGCTGCGGCGAATTAGTGCCGGCCGAACTCGAACGCGACGTCGTTTGTTCGGCGCAAATTGTGCATCTCGATGATGCCGACGACGCCAGCAAACAAGCCGCGCGCTGGGCGCGAGAGGCCGGAAGCACAGTCGTCTTTGACGGCACGTGGCTGCACGAAGACCTCGACGAGTTCCTGCCCCTAGTCGACGTCGCCATCGTCTCCGAGCCTTTTGTCCGCCGCTTCTTGGCCGATTCATCGCCCGAGCAGGTCGTTGAAAAAATGGCCTCCTACGGCCCCGCACTCACCGTTTATACACAGGGCTCCGAGGGCTGCATCGCATATTGGCAGGGGCAGATCCACCGCTTCCCCGCCTTCTCTGTCGATATAGTTGATACCACTGGAGCTGGCGATGCCTTCCACGGCGCCTTTATTTACGGTTTATTGCAAAAATGGCCCCCCGAACGCATCGTCCCCTTCGCCGCGGCGACGGCGGCACTCAACTGCCGCGCCTTGGGCGGCCGCACCGCCCTGCCGACATTGACTGAAGTCGAATCCTTTCTCGCCGCGCACAGCACGACCTAATCCCTATCAATACCCATAGCCAATGCAGCCAATTTCTGCCCTTAGAAAAAAATATAGCAAGGGCCTACTGTGCGCAGGTCTCATAGGCACCATCGCCCTCTTTAGCTGCACCCACCCCGAAGGACAAAACGACTTCGCAGATGGCCGCGTCTTGTTACAGGGTTTCTACTGGGAATCCTACCGCCACGGCCACCCCGGCTTGTTCCCTAGCTACGGTGACTCGTCCTGGTACGCACTCGTCAGCGCGCGCGCCGCGACAATCCGCGCCGGGCGCTTTGACCTCGTCTGGTTGCCACCCCCCAGCTACGCGGGTGAGACAAGCGCCGGTTATAACCCCAAAACCTGGTTCCGACTCGACAACAGCTACGGCAGTGCAAACGAACATAAAACGCTCCTGCGCCAGCTTTTGGCCCACGGCGTAGAACCCATCGCCGATATCGTAATCAACCACCGCGACGGACTCATGGGTTGGGCGCATTTTGTCGATCCAGCCTGGGGCACGGACGCCATTTGTAGCAGCGACGAAGCCTTTACAAACGAAGGCTCGGAAGTATTTGGCACCCCCATAGCACAGCGCGGCCGCGAAGAAGAGCGCCCCGAATACGCCGGGCACGACGGCACGACCTATGCCTATCCAGCTTTCCGCGATATCGACCATAGCAATCCCACGGTGCGCCGCGACATCATCCGCTATTTAAAATGGCTGCAGTCTGTCGGCTACCGCGGCTGGCGCTACGATATGGTGCACGGCTACCACGCCCGCTGGCTGGCCGCCTACAATCGCGCCACCCAGCCCAGTTTCTCCGTCGGCGAATACGATTGGGATCAGCGCGCGGCGCAGCGGGGCTGGATAGAGCGCAGCGCAACACAGCCCAACGACCTGCGCAGCGCCAGTCACCTCTTCGACTTTACGAGCTTCTTTTTCCTCAAGGACCACAAAGAAGAGTACCAACGCTGGTACGATAAGGACTGGGGATTAACCAGCGATACAACGAACGGCTTTGCCTGGAAGAGCCGCGCCGTAACCTTTCTTGAAAATCACGACACCGGCTATCGCACCAACGAGGACGGTAGTCCCCAGGAACACCACCACCACGACAGCTTTCAAAGGGGCGGAGAACTAGAGCGAGCCTACGCCTATATCCTAACTCACCCCGGCGTGCCCAGCGTTTTCTGGCCACACTATTTTTCCTGGGGCGACGACCTACAGGCCAAGATCAGAGCGTTGATCAACGCCCGTAAAGTTGCCGGCGTCCACGCCAACTCGCCGCTGCACCTAGCGATGGATGTACGTGCAGAAGGCGTATATGCGGCACGAGTCCAAGGCGAGCACGGTCAGCTCTTTGTCCGCATCGGCGACCAACGCCCCTGGCCAGCCGCTCATAGCGCTCGCCTCTATGCTAAAGGCGAAGATTGGCAGGTATGGGTTGAGCTGGCCGGCTGGCGCACCTGGCTCGGACTTGCGGAGCCACCCCCCGTGCGACAGGCACCGCTAGCCACCCCGATCCACGCCACGACAGAAGAAGTGCTGTTGAGCCGCGCAGACATTGCCGATGCGTGGATCGAAGCCGACTAAAGAGATTCGCTCTTGCCGGCGCTGTCCGCCCACATTTTATTTGCAGCCCTCTTCTTAATAAAGGACTACCATGCAACACGCCATTCTACCATCCAAACAAGAGATGCCTATGCTGGGCTTGGGCACATTTGAGCTGCTCGGCGAAGAAGGCGCGCGCTCCGTCGAAGCGGCTATCCGCCACGGCTACCGCCACCTCGACACGGCCGTCGGCTACGACAACCACGATGCCGTCGGCCAGGGCATAGCCTACGCCGACACGCCGCGCGAAAAGCTCTTTGTTACCAGCAAGATACCGCGCGAAAAGCTGGCCTATGACGATGTCTTGAGCAGCTGCGAGCAGAGCCTGCGCGAACTCGACCTATCCTATTTGGATCTATTCTTGGTCCACTGGCCCAACAACGAAGTTCCCTTGGCCGACACACTGCGCGCCCTAGCGCATTTGCTCGATACGGGACAGGTGAAAAATGTCGGCCTCTCCAACTTTACGACCTGGCGTCTGCGCGAAGCCCTCGAACTCGACCTGGTGCCCATAGCCGTCAACCAAGTGGAGTATCACGTATATTTAAACCAGGAGAAGCTGCGCACCTGCTGCGCCGAAAACGACATAACGCTCGTCGCCTACAGCCCCTTGGCACAGGGTGCACTGCTCGCAGACGAGACGCTCGCAGAAATTGCCGCCGCGCACAAAAAAACGGCGGCTCAGGTCGCGCTGCGCTGGCTCTTAGAAAAGGGCATTGGCGCTATCCCACGCTCGCAGTCACCCGCGCGCCAGGTCGCCAATTTCGATCTCTTCGATTTCTCTCTGTCTGCACTGGAGATGGAGCGTATACACGCTATTGAAAAAACGCTGCGGGTCATCGAGTTTTGGCCCGGCGAATTTGAAAAGGGGGAGTAGATGATTGACCTGAGTGGCAAAGTCGCGCTCATCACCGGTTCGTCGCGCGGCATCGGCCGCGCCTGCGCCGTAGAAATGGCTAAGGCCGGCGCCGACGTCGCCGTCAACTATCACAGCCACGGCGAAGAAGCAGAGGAAGTCGTGGCCGAAATTGAAGCGCTAGGCCGCCGCGCCATAGCCATAGGCTGCGACGTGTCCGAGCGCACGGCCGTCGACGCCATGGTCGCGCGCACCGTCGCCGAGCTGGGCCGCATCGATATCACCGTGGCCAACGCCTATTATAGCAAGCGCCAACCGTTCTTAGAACTAACGGAAGAAGCCATGCGCCGCACGCTCGACGTATCGCTGATCGGCGCCTTTTTTACCGCCCAAGCCGCCGCGCGTCAGATGGTCGAGCAGGGCGAAGGCGGAGCCCTGCTCTTTATCAGCTCGGTACTAGCGCGAATCCCCTTTCCCACCTCGATTCCCTACTGTGCTGCCAAGGCGGGCATGAACCACATGTGCGCCACGATCGCACGCGAAATGGCGCCGCAGCGCATCCGCGCCAACGCCATCGAACCCGGCGCCACCGACACGCCCGGCGAACGCCAATTTGCCACAGACGAAGAGATAAAAGAGACGGGCAAGAACTTGCCCTGGGGACGCATGGCCACGAGCGAAGATATTGCCCGCGCCGCCGCCTTTCTCTGCTCGCCGGCGGCCGACTATATCACGGGGTCGGTGCTGACCGTAGACGGGGGCTTGATCTTAGGGGGCTGAAATCACCGCATAGAACAAGGTAGACGCGCCCGGCCAAGGGCATTGGGCGCGTCTATTTTATCAGCGAACGATCCGCTCACTCTGCGAGTTGCAGGCACCAGACTTCGGTCTCTGTAGCAGGCCGCAAGCCCGCGCCAGGAACACCGTGCGTATAGAGAATCGTCGGCGTCTCAACCGGGTGGTAAGGCCCCGAGCGAGAAATCGATGGCAGCCAATTCGCCGTATCGGGGTCGGCGGGGCTCAGCTCGGCAGATTCAAACGTCTTTGCGCCGTCTTGCGAACGCAGATAGAGCACTTCGGAAGAGGGGTGCCCCCAGTGCGTGCCTTCCCCGACCTCGACAGTGTCGACCGTCGTCAGTAGGATATGTAGGCGGTCGCGCGCGTCGATCGTCATCATGCTCTCGACGGCACTTCTTTGCCCTTGAGCCACGTGTGTTTCCAGCCGCCGCGTTTCCCACTCCTGCCCCGCCCAGCGGCTCAGCCACACCCCGTCGTCTTCTACTCCTGGATTCAGGGTCAACGCCCAGAGCGCCCCCGCCGAGTCGAGGGCAATGCTGTTGATATAAATGTTCCGATCCAGCGGCGGGACGGCGATGCGGTGGTTGTAGGTCGTCGGCAAATCGACCGCATCCCCGCGCAGGCTACACCACGTCTTCCCGAGGTCTGTCGATTTGAGCACGGCCGCCCCGTAGGATCGCATCCTCGAGCGGTCGCCCGTAACGGGCTGGTTGCTGCTGCCACCAATATTATAGAAATGACACGCGGCATATAGCGTGCCATCCGCCGCGCAGGCGATGTGCCCATAATTGTGCGTGTACTGCGGTTCGACGTCCTGGCTAAACAGCGGCTTCGCCGAGGTCCAACCGCCGATGCTGCGCTGCAGGTGGAACACAGTCTGGGGAGGGTGTTCGCCACCCCGACACACGACGGCATCCAAACCGGCAGGCGTGTGCACAATGGACGCCGCCGTCGCGTTATAACCAAAATTATTCCAAGACGTTCTGTAGCCCTCTCCGTCCGGCTCCCATACATCGAGACTACCCGCCCGCTCTGATCGCTTCCATTTCACGCGCCCCTCATTCCACTCGCCATTCCAGCCGTGCGGGCCAAAGGTCAGCCGGATATGCCCCTCGGCGTCGGCCGTTATACACGGACAGGCGTGGTTGTCGCAGCCATCGGCGATGCGAACCGTCTCCCCCCATTGCTTCGTTGCCTGATCGTATGTGCGACCACAAATAGTCGCGGGCGCATCGAGCCAAACGACATGCGTCTTGCCGTCGATTGTCAGGATTTTGTTCCCCCAATTATACGCGGTGGCGCGGGTGGACCCAGTCTCCGAAAGACAGAATGGTTCAGTAAAATTTATCAAATTATGCTCCTATTATTATTGGGGCCAGTGAGCAATGCACGTGTCTCGAGCGCTCGAATCCGCACGACCAAAATATCGGACGAGCCGCACTTCGCAGGCCTCAAAACACGGCCCAAGTTGAGCGATTCTGTGATCGATATTAGCCGCACCCCAATGGGTCAGGGGTATTCATCTGACCAGATCTCGCACCATCAGTTAGCTCTTCGCCGGCGGACGCCCAGTTCGACGCTGCGGACCACTATACTCCGATTCAACCGATCCTGGGCACTGTGACGCTCGTGTGAGCCATTATAGACGGAAACTTCATTCCACCCGTCCCGAATATCGGCGACGCCGAAGGTGTAATTCAGCGCCGCGTGTTCAGGGGTGTGGTGCGTGTACTCCTCCTGGGCAAACAAGATCTCATCGGTCGCCTGCGCCTCACAGGTCGGCCACGAATCGTTGAAACTCACGCCGATAGGAGGCAAAGCGCCCTGTCGATCAACCACGACCTGAACGATCAACTCCAGATCAGCCCCATCCGGTTCCGCACACATCGGCACGCGAAAGGATCTGCGCCAGTCTGGCTGGAGAACCTGCGGGAGCTGATCGGGCGTGTCAAATGGCGGATTCCACACCGGCGAGAGCATCGTCGTGAGAGCGTACTGCTTGTCCAGCCCGCGCAGTGAGTCCAGATCGTGCAGGTGATGGATGGCCGTATAATCTGCCCTCATATTATCCCACGTGCAGACCCGCTCGGCATTGTCCTCGTCGGTGGCGTAGTAGTTGTAGAGTTCAATGCCGTCGGCGCCCAGTGCCCAGCGCCCGGCGACGGCACCCAAGAGGGCCGGTATCACGATATAGGGAGACCTCATCTGCACACCTTTGCGCGGAGCGGCATCCAACTGGGGCTGCGACATCTCTTCTACTTCGTCGGGGCGGCAAACGGGTAGTCCATTGAGGCCGGACTCGACGTTGCCATATAGCGAAATGGACGGGCCAACCTGCTTGCGCAATTCGTCCAACGGCAGGTCCCACCCCGTCTGCATGTAGTTGCTAAAACTGAGGAAGTCGACGAGGCCTGCCTCGACCAATGCCCACACATCCAGCCCGATGGCTCTCAGCGCCCCCAGCGCCGCGGGGATGCGCAGACCGAGAGGATAGGGGCGTCCCGTCTCTTTGGCCTTCTTCTGCGTCAGGGCGCGGATTTCACCGATCCATGCGGATATGACATCAATCGTATCCTGCGAAGCTCCCGGCTCACAGAGGGCCGGCGTGCGCAGAAAATCCAACTCTAGGCCCTGTGCATCGTAGTCGACGACCACCTCCCGGATCATGGCCATAAAGTAGTCGCGCACCTCTTGGCGTTCGTAGTTGAGGCCGCCCCACAGGACATCGGCGTGTTTACCCGGTCGCAGCGGCGTGCCCTGCAGGCGATTGACGGGGTCCTGGAAGAGAGGACAGTTGATGGGGTTTTCCACCCATTTCTCTAGGTATCCGTGCGGATCATTTGTGCGAATGGACACCCACGGTGTGATGCCCCGTTGCCGCGATGCGGAGATGGCCTCAGCCAGCCAATCCACGCCCGCTTCGACCAAATCGAGGTAGCGATCCATCATCGCTATATTGACGTGCGCTGGGTGCGCGCGCATCCACTTGCTCCAGCGCTCATCACCCCGGGAGTACCCATCCAGCGCGGTGGGCACGGCCCGGCTCGGATACCAGGCGACCTGTGTGTTCGGACTGATGGCGAAGGTGTCGACACTGCTATCGGCGAGCAGTTGGGTGAAATTGTGAATTGCTTCCGCCGTATAGGGACCGCCCTGCGGCTGCCACAGGTTCGGCGCCCAGAACATAGCGCCCCAGTCGCCGTTGTAAATCATTCGGTGGTCGGACCGCTTCAAGGCTCTGGCTCCTAGTCGTCATGGTCAGTTGCGGGCTCATTCCCGCAGCTTGTAGCCGATAGTATAGCCTCAGTCACAGCAACATCGACAGGCCAACCTCCTCATCATAGGTCTTGCCATTGCGGACAAAACCGCATTTTTCATAAAACCCAATAGGCCCCCCTTCACCAATACCACAACTAACGAGCAGTTCCTTGGCCTTGGGACGCGTTTTGACATAGGTCACCAACAGCTCAATGGCGCGCTGACCAAACCCCATACCGTGATAGGGCTCGGCGACCATAAAACGCCAGAGGAAATACTCGAATTGTTCGGCATCGTCGTGGAGCATTACAAAACCAACGGGCTCTTCATCTGCGTATATTGCGCGAAACCAGGCCTTGGGCTCGAAGTGAGCTTGGGCAATGGAGAAAGCGTTGGTGGCAACAAAATTTTTCTTGGGCTCAGTGAGGGTGTTGCTCAGTCGGCAGACCTCTCCTACAGTATCGGCATTGACTTCGCGGAAGCTTATCGTGGCAGCAGCCGTGAGTTCGGTTTTTTCCTTGTTCATGTAGACCTCCATGGTTGGTCGTGTCGATAAAGACAAAAAACATGGAAAAGGTCACAGTGTCCACTAATGGCGCTCCTAACCATAAACCAACGCAGCCAGTTGGAAAAATGAGCCGCAACACAAATGGATTACTCTACTAAAGTGCTCACCATGTATGACCCCGCGCATGTGGGGAGCTAAAGGCCAAGGAGCGTTTGTTCCGCATAGGTTTTTCGCGTCTCAGTTTCCGTCTACATACCCTTGTATCCAGTCAATTTCCAGACGGAACGGACGTTCGTTTTTATCGCCAACAAGGAAACCTATCGTCTGAATGATATCTCCGCTTATCTGCGGATAAGATGCCGGTCGCCATCCGCGCACAGACAATTCCATACGGTTAAACGGCACTCTTATCGTTTCCCATTCGACAGGTGCTACGAATTCACTTTGCCAGGTCCCACGCGCGTTGGCAGGCGCAGCCAATAGCGAATAAATTCGCCCATCGCCGCGCAGCCGCATTTCCAATCCATCGAAACCGGTTAGAGAGGCATTCTCAATCTTCGCTCTAATCGAACTGAAACCACCATTATTTCGCAGGGACAGTTGACCAACGAATTGCCCAGTTCCAGCATCGGTCTTTACGTAGCGACCTTGGGAAACACCGCCCATTACGTTGTCGTTTACAGTATACCAACGTATCGAATTGGCAGCGGAAAAATCGATGCGAAAGGGTCTATCGCTCATGGAGGTATTCCTCTCGGTAGTCGAGTATATTTCGTCGAGCGCATAGCGCAAAGACCAAGCCCCCTGCTCGGGATTCTGGCCTAAAGACAGGCGCAGCGCGTTCCCGACACTCTGCGTGTCGATAGATGTAGGACTAAAAAGGAGCAACGAACGGAGGGTGATCCGATATACGGCTGCACAGGCATCGTGTTGGCCGCTGTTGTAGAGAGGGACCCCAAGGCCAATGGCCTCTTCGATCAATTCTCTGGCTTGGGCGCGCTCTGTCAGCAGCGGAAGATCATTCGGTGCACCGGGCTGAGCAAACGCGAAGTGTGCGTGTACGATAATCCCCAATATGAGTATCGCAATACCTGAAAAATGTTGTAGAGAGCGAGAGTACATGGGCGCGTAACTCCGTTTTCTATGGCGAATTCATTAAGTAGAGAACTGCAATATTACCTGTCCTCATATCCGAGATGACAATACCCCACTCGAAGTCAATGTCAATGTCTTACCGATTATTATGGCAGACAAAATATTGACATTGCATTAACGGTGAGTATGCTCTGGCCATACGACAAACCTACTCAAAGTATGATAGACTCAGGAAGAAGGTGAGCACAGAGGTGGAAATATGAAAATACAAGGAATCTTCTTCATCATAGCTGGATCGCTCTTTGCCCTCTGGATGGGCTGGGGCCTGTATGTGATCTACAGCACAGGGCGTCCTCCGTACCAAGTCATTGACAACCTGTCGTCGCAGGTGGAAATTCGCCAATACCAAGAACAGACATGGATCTCCACGACGCACTACACCGACGACTCTTCCTTCCCCGTTCTAGCATCGTATATATTTGGTAGCAATGTAGAAGGAGAGAAAGTAGCCATGACGGCGCCGGTAATTACTGCGGATAAAATGTCCTTTATTTTGCCCGAAGGTATCTCGAAAGACAACGCGCCGACGCCCGCTGGACAAGCAATGGACTTTACCACAGTACCGGCACGGCGCTTGGCAACGCTGCAGTTTTCTTGGCTAACATCCCCATCTCGAGTAGAGAAGAAAACGGCAGAGCTCCTCGCCACCCTTCGAGACAATAGAATCGCGACAAAGGGTAGCCCCTATCTCATGCGCTATAACGACCCCTGGACGCCTCCTTTTCTTCGACGCAATGAAGTCGCAATAGAGGTTGAATAGATCCGGGGGATTAGGCCCTACTAATTCGCCCAGTTAGGGTGTGAGTATTATATCTTTACCTTAGCGCCCAGAAGATAAAAAAGAAAAGCCATAGAGCGTGGCGTTTTCGAGCTCGACCAGTGCCGTAACGGGCCGCGTATCCACTCCGATCGACTGGCCGCGCCACCGCACCTCTTTCGTCAGCCCTCCCTCTCGCAGGGGCTCACAATCATCGAA
>Ga0055584_100007893_pt1 | contig 10430 bp, 6 predicted proteins | sample OSDHelmetaG_FD_58716 | JGI IMG/M metagenome (GOLD analysis project Ga0055584, IMG submission 58716) | Pelagic marine sediment microbial communities from the LTER site Helgoland, North Sea, for post-phytoplankton bloom and carbon turnover... | ecosystem: Environmental > Aquatic > Marine >...
GTCTACGGTATCGTGCGCCAACACAATGGATGGGTCACCTGTGAAAGCCAAGTAGGAAAGGGCACCGTCTTTTCTGTAATCCTGCCCACTGGCCAGGCGGAACCCACGCAAGCTCCACCCGAGGCCCTATCGGATCCAGTAGGCGGCACAGAAACTCTACTGCTCATCGAAGATGAAGTCGAAGTGCGCAACGTGCTGAAACGCATACTGGAACGACGGGGGTATCAGATTTTATTGGCGGAAGACGGCAGAGAAGGCCTGGCGCTCTTTGCTGAAAAACGAACGGAAATAGATTTGGTATTGCTCGACTTGTCCATGCCCCACCTATCCGGGCAAGAAGTCCTACCGCGCCTACATGACCTAAAACCAGAAATAAAAGTTATCGTCCTAACGGGATATGACTCCGGCAGCAAAGAGTTTGTCCACGCTACCGATGTGCTGCAAAAACCACCTCGATCAGACGAGTTGGCACGCCGAATACGCGCGGCACTCGACGCGCCTTAGATCAGAAACCGCAGCGAGTATCGAGCCACTCTTTGAAGTCTGCCAAACACGCCTGGTCAATAGCATGCCCCATGTCGTACTCGCGGTATTCTAAATCGATAGGCAACTGCTCTAACAGCACTTTTGAGGAACGCGCTTGGGCGACGGGAATAACTTCGTCCTGGCGGCCATGCGTCATCAGCACGGGTAGTCCACGCACGCTCTCGCGATCTGCTGGCAGGATCTCTTCACCGCAAACACCGCTCAGTGCAGCAACTGCTGCTACGCGCTGGGGCTGATTCAGAGCCGCTGCCAGTGCCATGCTCGCACCCTGACTAAAACCGGCGACGATCACGCGCTCTGCAGCATGCTCCTGATCTAGTGATTGCAAGAGCTCGTATATGTGCTGAAGTGATTGCATGGCCTGCTCGTAGTCAAAACGCACGCCATCCGGCCCCGACTCGATAGCAAACCACGCAAAACCGCCGAAATCCAGCTCGTGCGGCGCGCGCGCGCTGACGCATAACAAGCGACTATCCAAATAAGGAGCCAGGCCAATGAGGTCTTCTTCATTACTGCCATAGCCGTGTAAGAGCAGCAGCAGCGAAGCTCCAGCAGCAGCAGCATCTCGCCCCTTATAAACCACGTGATGTAATGGTGTTGACGACATAATTCCCTCAGGCGGAGAGTTCGGCCAAGTAGCGCCCCGCCTTGTACACTACTAGCACGACGTGTTCTTCTTCGCTTATAACTTCGCGCACGTGAAAATTGGGGTAGACCTTCTCGTTGCGCCACACGTTTTCCCCGTTGAGAGAAATCGTGGGAAAGCGTTGGCCCAAGCGAGGCACAGCTAGGTGCAACTCGCCCTCTTGTTCTCGCTCTACGGCCAGAGAAAAATAACCCGCCGGATTTACAGACCAGTCGACATCGACAACGTCATCCCCGATACAAAAACGGCCCTTTGCCCTCTTCAAACTATCCGTCTGCGGGCGTACCTCCAATATCTCGCCACCAGCCGTCAGCGGCACAATGCCCACGCCGTGGGCTGCCAACAGTGCGTCAATGCCTGGCAGGGTCTCTAATTTACCCGCCTTGTCGGCCCACGTCGCGCCCGCGCGCTCTAGCAGTCGTCCCCAGTGCTGCTCTATATAGGCGAGAGCCCGCTCACCCAAGCCTCTCTGCCATAGACCGCCCACCAAGAAAAAGGCCTGCCATAAATCTGTGATGCGACTATCGGCGGCGCGCACATTTTTGCCGATGAACCTTAGCTGCTCTTCCGGTAGCAAGGAAAAATAAAGCACCAGCGCATTGGTCCATTGCCCTGCCTGCTCCCCGTCTTCCGCATCACCTACCAGTTCTCGCTCTGCCCGCCAACGCAATGTTATTCCCCGGCATAAATCGTCTCTTTGTTGCCGACATGCTGCGGCCCCGTCTTCCTCGCCCAACTCACTCAGCGCATCGCCCAGCTGCGCAAACGCGCCAGCACGCAGCGCCCAGGACGACGTTTCTATGCCAAATTCGACGCCACTAATCAGCGCCTTTTGTGCCCGGGGTACGATCTGCTCTGCGATCTCCTTATTGCCACTAAAGCGATAGTGCGCCGCCGCACAGAGTGCAAAAAAAGCACTTTGCTCTGCATTCTCTGGCGCGACAGCACTTTGCAGCGCAGCTCCTAATACCGCCATCGTGCCCGTGCGATAATAGTCGTTCATCCCCAACACATAGTGCTGCATCCAATCGCCGCGTTCGCCGCCAGGCTCTCCGAGATATACTTCGCGACGCACCGATGTCAACGCGCGTAAACCCACGTCCCAAATAGGCGTTAATGGTTCAGCTACAAAGTCGTTATTCGTCTCCACTTCAACGCAGCGCTCGACCAGCGAAATACAGTCGACCTCCATCTCGACGGGACAAGAGCTAACGCGCACGACAACATAACGGCAGGCCACCGGTGCCGATGCCGTCCACTCGCTCTTTGCCCCAGCACATATATAGCGCAAACCCGTTTCCAATGCGGATAGACGCCGAGCAAATCCCAGGTCGACGACTGCCCCTTCCTGACCGCGCAAGCGCAGACGCGGGTAACCGCAAAGCACGCGGCCAAAATCTAGGACCAAATAGGCGGCCCTTTCTTCGCTGCGCGTCTGCACAAGTGCATACGCTCTCCCCGGTGTCATCAGCGCTTCGCGGTGAACGAATTTCACCGCGCGCATCGGCCCCGCAGCATCGACAAAAGACAGGGCCTCGGCAGCGACGACTTCGCCAAAAGCGGTGACTTCTCTCGCCTGCACCTCGCGTTCGCGCACCGCCAGCGGCGACCAAGCGCGCGGCGTCGGCCCCGGTACTGCCGTCGCCTGTTCCCAGTTTTCTTCCCCGACTCGACCCGACATCCATTCCCGTTTTTCCCGCACCGCCAAGTAGGCCGCTTCGACAGGTGCCAGGCCGCCTAGCTGCCAAGCATCATCGCGCCAGACCTGCCACGGTGTTCCCGAGTGCAGTTCCCTGCGCCGCCCGTCCTCGCCAACCATTTCACACTCGACGCGCAGCCAGTCCCCGTCGCCTGTTCCCAGCACGGAAACGAGCACCGTATTTTCCCCTTCCTGCAAAAGGGAGCCTATGTCAAACCGCTCCCAAACGGCAACCGGCGCCGCAGTAGCGCCCAATCCTCGCCCCGCGAGATGGCCATTGATATACACGGCAAGAGGCCCACTCGCCGCCGCCAGCAGATAGGCACTATCTATAGCGGCAGACGAATTCAACCGTTGGCGAAAGAGTAATAGAGGCGTTGATGGTTGGTGGTGCGGGTGCCAGATCGGTTCGGATTTCATAAAGTGGATTCAGTGGACTCAGAGGTTGATTTGGATACAGCAGTGACCTAAATATCGTGCAATCGCTTGTTAGGCAGAAGTCGCCCACAGCCCGTAGCGGCGATTTATTGGCAATCGCTTATATTATTGCGATGCTTTCCCAAGATTCTTCCCAGCTACCCACGTGGCTCTCGCCCTGGGTGCAACAACTCCTTGTCGTAGCGCTAGCCCTTATCGCCTATGCCAATACCCTTGGCAACGGGTTCGCGTTCGACGATATAACGGCTGTCCGCGACAATCTACAGCTCCAACGCGACGCGCTCAGCGCGCTTTTTACCAACGACTATTGGTCCGGTTTTCACGGTGATCGCTCCGGCCTATACCGACCGCTGACCAGCCTCAGCTATGCGTTGCAACAGCGGCTATTCGGCAACGACGCATTCTATTTCCATCTGATCAATACGCTCTTACACGCCGCCTGCGCCTGGGGATTATACCGTTTTGTGCGTCGTTTAATTCGCCGCGATGCACTAGCCCTGTTGAGCGCCCTGCTCTTCGCTGGCCATTCCGCCGCCAGTGAAAGCGTCTGCGCCATAGTTGGGCGCGCCGACCTGCTCGCCGCCGGCCTTGGCCTTGTCGCCCTCCGGCTGCATCTCTGCACAACCGCGCGATCCGCATTCGCCGCTGCATTTTTCTTGGGCATGGCACTGCTCAGTAAAGAAAGTGCCATTGCCCTACTTGCCTTGTTGCTGCTGACAGACCTATTCCAATATCGCTCTTTTTCGCGAAAATGCTATAGCCGCTCCTACTGGATTTATGGCCTTGTCATTCTGCTCTATCTGCTCTGGCGCCATCATATTCTGGGCTCATTGACTATCGGCGATATAGATCCGCTCGACAACCCGCTAATTACAGCTCCGCTTCACCTGCGCATTTTCGATGCCACTGCTATCGTTTTTCGCTATCTCGGCTTACTCGTCTTACCCGCTCATCTTTCCGCAGATTATTCCCATGCCGCACTCCCTATCAGTTCCACGTTAGTCTCCCTCCAACTGCCGCTTGTCGCAGGTGGAGTCATCCTCTTGGCCGCACTCTTCTATAGCTGTTTCCGCCGTCTACCGGTCGTATTTTGGGGGCTTAGCTGGACCTTGTTAGCCATAGCGCCCATAGCAAATATCTTTCTGCCCATTGGCACGATCATGGGCGAACGCCTGCTCTACCTTCCGACGATGGGATTCTGCACGGGCCTGGCTGCACTTCTCCTACGCCTACCTCGACAACGGATATGGTTGTGGTTCTTGCTCAGCGCTCTATTGGCCACCCGCACCGCCACCCGCACCGCCGACTGGCGAGACAACTATACGCTCTTCCAAGCGACGACCCAAACCCAACCACACAGCGCCCGTGCTTGGCGCGGATTCGGCAATGCCGCTCTCGCGCGCGGCGAAGTAGCTCCGGGGCTCTCAGCCTTAGGACGAGCCCTGCATATTTGGCCCAGTTATTACGAAGTTCATAGCGACCTAGCCGTTTATTATTTGCAGGCCGAACGACCAGAAATCGCCCGCCAACATATAGCGACAAGCCTACAGTTGCGCCCCGACTATCCTCCCGCTTGGTTTAACCTCGGTTTAGCCCTCTATCGACTCGAGCAAAGACCAGCGGCGCGCAGCGCCTTTGAGCAAGCGTTAGCCCTAGATCCGACCTATGCCGATGCCGCCTACAACCTAGGCGTTCTCGCACTCGCACGAGGAGAGACCCTGCACGCAGTCAACTATTTTCAACAGGTGTTAGCAATAAATCCAAACCATGCCGCAGCTCGGCAGAACCTAAGCGCATCAAAAAAATAAAGCGCCTCCCCTTGTACAGGGAGGCGCCCAAAAAACTTTCTCTATCAAGTAACAATAAATATAAAAACTCAATTTTCCGGCATGCGCATCCCCAATAATCGCTTGTTGTTGCGACTGCGCACGCGCAGGGTAAATGCCTCCCCCGGCTCGATCTGACTGAGCACCTCTTTATAATCTCTTAGTGATTTGACCATCGTGCGGTTGATACCGACAATCAGTAAACCACGCTCTAGACCACGGCGAGCGGCTTCACTCCCCGGACGCACCTGCACGACCAATACGCCCTCCATATCCTCGTAACCGAGCCGACTAGAAAGTTCGGGCGTCAACTCCTGTACCGCCAGTCCGAGTTGGCCCGGGTCAACCTCACTATTGTCATTTTCAGCGTCGTTGGCCGCCAAGGCTTCTTCGGTCAGCGCTTCTAATTCAACTTTTAGACGCTTCTCTTTGCCGTTGCGCAACACCAGCAACTCGACCTTCTTTCCCGGTGCCGTACGACCAATTATGCTCTTTAATTCAGTGGAATCATGCACCTTTTTACCATCGAGCTCCAGCACGATATCCTCTTCTTCGACCCCTCCTCTTGCCGCTGCACGATCTTTCAAGACCTTAGAAATCAACACCCCGTCCGTCGTTTCCAAACCCATCGCTTCAGCCAATAATGGGTTGAGATCACTGATCTGCACTCCGAGTAAACCGCGTCGCACCTGGCCGTGTTCTATCAATTCCTCCATGACAAACTTGGCCATATTCACTGGGATAGCGAAACCGATGCCCACATTGCCACCGCCGCCAAAAGGCCCGCGGCCACTGGAAATTATCGCCGTATTGATGCCGACAAGCTCGCCGCGCAAGTTCACTAATGCACCACCGCTATTGCCGGGGTTTATAGCCGCATCAGTTTGGATATACGACCCGTATTCTCGCTGCGAACGATTGCGCCCCAGCGCGCTGACAATGCCCGTCGAGATGGAGTGGGAAAAGCCAAATGGATTGCCAATGGCCAACACCCATTCGCCCTCGCGCAATACGTCTGAATCGCCCAAGTTAACCGTGGGCAGATCCTCGCCATCGATTTTGAGCAGTGCCAAATCACTCAGCGAATCGGCTCCGACAACTTCGGCGTCAAAGAAGCGCGAATCGGGTAACTCTACGCGAATATTGGCCGCACCATTGATGACGTGATTGTTCGTCAGGATATAGTCTTTGCCCTTAAAGCGCACCAATACACCCGACCCGGCACCGTCGCGCGGCTGCTCTTGTTGTGGCATATGAAAATAGGGCGAGCGCGATGGCGCCTTCATCTTTCTCTCTGTGGCAATGGCGACGACGCCCGGCTTGACCTGCGCCGCCAACTCGGCGAAACCGTCGCTAATTTCTTGTAGTGCTTTTAAACTTGCGCCCGTTTTATCTAATGCCTCAGCCTGCGCTCCGCACAATAACAGACTCGCCACGACCAATGTGGATTTCAACCCCCGCATCTACACTCCTCCTGCTGTCCCGTGAATTATTAATAATAATGACAAATATCTTCGCGTATAAAAAGACGAAGCACTGCCAGCTCAGTTCCCACGACCTACAATCCAAAACAAAAACACGGTATTACACGCTGCGGTTGATGCTGCTACGACCGGTGCACCACCGCGACAAACAAAAAGATAATCGTTTCTCATTGAGCGCTAATAATCGGTGCGCACGCTGAAAAATTTTCCACTACTCAATATCTATAAGCTCGGCATCAGCCGTATCGCCGTCTACTTTAACCATGCCTTCGCCGTGGCCAACGACGAGCCGATCGCCTTCTATGTCGACGCAAATCTGGCGACCATCCTCAATTTCGCCACTAATCAGCGCACGACCAATACGCGTCTCCAACTCGCGCTGTAAATAGCGCCGCAGCGGACGCGCACCATAAACGGGATCAAACCCCTGGCGCGCAATATGCTCGCGCGCGGCCACACTGATTTCCAATTCGATATGACGGGCGGCCAAACGCGCGCGCAACTCACCGACCATCAGGGCAACCACTTCTTTAATCTCTTGCAGCGTTAGCGGTTTGAAAAGCACCATATCATCAATGCGATTGAGAAACTCGGGGCGAAAATGACGTCGCAATTCAGCCATAACTCCATCGCGAGCCGCTTGCGTCAACTGCTCATCTGCACCCAGCCCTTCGATTAAAAGCGGCGAACCAATATTAGAAGTCATAATAATGACCGTATTGCGAAAATCAACCGTGTGCCCCTGAGAATCGGTCAATCGCCCATCATCGAGCAACTGTAGCAGCACATTAAAAACATCCGCGTGCGCCTTCTCAATCTCATCAAAAAGTAAAACAGAATAGGGTTTACGCCGCACGGCTTCTGTCAGTTGACCACCTTCTTCGTAGCCGACATATCCGGGCGGCGCACCGAGCAAACGCGAGACGGCGTGTTTTTCCATATACTCGCTCATATCAATGCGCACAATATTCTCTTCAGAATCGAAGAGCGCCTGAGCCAACGCCTTGGCCAGCTCTGTTTTGCCAACCCCCGTTGGGCCGAGAAAAATAAAAGAACCCACCGGACGCGTCGGATCTTTGATGCCGGCACGGGCGCGGATCACGGCATCGGCCACGCACTGCACAGCTTCGTCTTGACCCACCACTCGCTGGTGCAGAATCTCGTCTAAGCGCAGCAACTTCTCGCGCTCGCCCTCTACTAGGCGACTAACGGGAATGCCACTCCAACGCGAAACGATCTCGGCCACTTCTTCTTCGGTCACTTCCTCGCGCAGCAAACGACTATCGCCCTGCCCTTCTTCGGTTATTTTTTCCTCGGCGGCTAATTGTCGTTCGAGTTCGGGCAAGCGGCCGTGTTGCAGTTCGGCCGCCTTGTTGAGATCGTAGGCGCGCTGTGCCACTTCGATTTGCCGACGCGTCTGTTCAATCTCTTCGCGCAGGAGGCGCACCGCACCAATCGCGTCTTTTTCGTCTTCCCACTGCGCGCGCATGGCATCGGTTTTTTCTTTCAGATCGGCCAATTCTTTGCGCAAGACTCCCAAGCGCTCTTTGCTAATTTTGTCTTTTTCTTTTTTTAACGCCGCCTCTTCAATCTCTAGTTGCATAACGCGACGCGAGACTTCGTCGAGTTCGGCAGGCATCGAATCGATCTCGGTGCGAATCATAGCACAGGCTTCATCGATCAGATCGATCGCCTTGTCGGGCAAAAAGCGATCGGATATATAGCGGTCGGATAGTAGTACCGCCCCCACCAAAGCATTGTCCTGGATACGCACACCGTGATGCACTTCAAAACGCTCGCGCAGACCGCGCAGAATCGAAACGGCATCTTCCACCGTCGGCGGATCGACCTGCACCGGTTGGAAGCGTCGCTCCAGCGCCGCGTCCTTTTCGATATACAGCCTATGCTCATTCAGCGTCGTTGCACCGATACAGTGCAACTCACCGCGCGCCAACATTGGCTTGAGCATGTTGCCGGCGTCCGTAGACCCCTCCGTCTTACCGGCACCGACAATCGTGTGTAACTCATCAATAAAGAGTAGGATGCGCCCATCGCTGGCTTTGATCTCGCCCAGCACGGCCTTGAGTCGCTCTTCAAATTCACCGCGATATTTGGCCCCAGCCATTAACGCCCCCATATCTAACGAAAATATCGTGCGATCTTTCATCCACTCCGGCACATCGCCGCGCACTATCCGCTGCGCCAAGCCTTCGACGATAGCGGTCTTGCCCACGCCCGGCTCGCCGATGAGCACCGGATTGTTCTTGGTCTTGCGCGAGAGGATGCGCACGACTCGACGAATTTCCCCATCGCGACCGATGACCGGATCGAGTTTATCCGCGCGGGCCTGCGCTACGAGATCAACCCCGTACTTATCCAGCGCTTCGTAAGCCGTTTCTGGCGTGGCACTCGTCACACGCTGTGCACCGCGCACCTCTGCTAACGCCTGCAACAAGCGCTGGCGACTCACGCCGCCTTCGGCCAATAAACGCCCCGCAACCGTTGAACTGCCCTCTTCGACAAGTACCAATACCAAGTGCTCTATCGAAACGTATTCGTCCTTGAGTTTCTCTGCTTCCTCTTCAGCCCGCAGGAGAAGCTGTTGTAAACGCCTGGTCGTATAGGTCTCTGCGCCCGCTCCCGATACGCGCGGGCGCTGATCCAAATCGCGTTCCAACCCTGAGTACAACACCTCACTCGAAACTTGCATGCGCCCCAAAAGGCTCGACAGTATGCCCCCATCCTGATCCAGCAATGCAACCAGCAAATGCTCGCCGTCGATTTCCCCGTGATTACGTCGCAGTGCTATACTTTGCGCCCCTTGCAACGCCTCTTGAGCCTTCTGCGTCAATTTATTCATATTCATGGCATGCCCTTTACACTTGGCCCTATCTATCTTTAAACAGTCACTTTTATTGTTGTTATAATCTCTTATTGCAAATCTCGTACCAGCGCCTTCTTCCTCAGTATGCTCTAGTTATGTCAGCTCAACTTCATCCACTATGTCAAATTGGCATACACACAAACAAAAAAAGAGCCGCTAACTATGAGCGGCTCTTTTCTACTTATAGTGTTTTTTTTGCTTAAATCGCCGTGGCGACCTCGTCTTCTGCTTGTGTAGATAACGATTGTGATTGTTCGGCGACAAAATCGTCAAGACCCTTCATCGTCAGCTTAAAGGTCTCGTCAATATCCTCCTGTATGCCCGAGTTAATTTTACCCAACCCCTCGAGCATCTCCTGGGCACTGGCAAAACCCTCTTCAACGGCCCCTTTGATCATGGCGGCAAATCCATCCAACTGTTCCGCACCGCCCACATCTATGTTATTGGCCTGGAATTGTCCGAAAAAACCCGTGGCAAAGTCAACAATGCGCTTCGCTGTAGCCGTAGGCGAAAAGTCCATTCCACCCTGTAAAAGACTATCGACAGACGTATCCATACCCGCCTGTTGAAACATCGAGTTCAACTTCTCTTCCATCGAATCACTGAGAACTCGGTTGGCGAACTCGCCATCAATCTGAATATTCACGTTCACAGCATCAACTAATAGGCTTTTAGCCTGTGTATCACCATTGGCATTAGTCGTCGTTTGCTTCATTTCAAAAGTCGAACGCGACACCTGCATAGATGCTACCAAACTCTGGCTCTGAGTATTACCGACGTTCATGAACACCGTCTCCTTGCTTAAACCCACCCTTGGGGAGGGAAAGAGTGAAAACCCGCTGTTCTACCTTATCGGCGCACTATGCAGTATTCTATAGCTCTTTTTTGACTTTTGGGCAAAAAAAAC
>Ga0055584_100007895_pt1 | contig 10428 bp, 7 predicted proteins | sample OSDHelmetaG_FD_58716 | JGI IMG/M metagenome (GOLD analysis project Ga0055584, IMG submission 58716) | Pelagic marine sediment microbial communities from the LTER site Helgoland, North Sea, for post-phytoplankton bloom and carbon turnover... | ecosystem: Environmental > Aquatic > Marine >...
TCTGATATCTTAGGTGATGAAGATCACTTGGGTGATATGGACTTTAAAGTTACGGGTACTTCTGAAGGTATCTGTGCTTGTCAAATGGACATCAAAATTGATGGTTTGGATTATGAGCTTATGGCAACTGCTCTAAAGCAAGCTCGTACAGGTCGTTTGCACATCCTAGATTTGATGAACGCTACAATTCCTACACACAACGAAGACTTAAAACCTCATGCTCCTCGTATCGTTCGTTACGAGATTCCTGGTGATAAGATTGGTGCTGTTATCGGACCTGGTGGTAAAATTATCCAAGGTATCCAAGCGGATACTGGGGCGACAATTACTATCGAAGAAGAAAACAAAAAAGGGATCGTATTTATCTCTGGTGTTGGAAAAGAAACCGTAGATGCGGCTTTGAATATTATCAAAGGTATCGCAGCAGAAGCTGAAGTTGGGGAAGAATATGACGCAAAAGTAGTAAGCATTATGCCTTACGGTGCTTTTGTTGAGTTCATGCCGGGTAAAGAAGGTCTATTGCATGTATCTGAAATTTCTTGGGCTAGAATCGAGAATGTAGAAGATGCGGTTGCAGTTGGCGATGTTCTTAAAGTGAAATTATTGGCAATTGATGAACGTACTGGTAAATACAAACTTTCTCGTAAGGTTCTTATGGACAAACCTGAAGGTTATGTTGAGCGTCCACCACGTAAGCCTCGTGAAGACAGACCTAGAAGAAATAACAATCGAGATAAAAGATAGTTACTAAGTCTTCTTAAAAATATAGCGAGTCGCTCCTTCGGGAACGACTCGCTTTTTTGTTTTATCATAATAACTCCTGTTACGCAGGAAATTAATTAGCTTGTTTAAATCTTGAATTTTCAAGGCTTAATGTTGAAATGCCTACGAGCTACGAAGCAGGCTTATTCAGCCACATCACCGCAAACTGTTATAATCAAAAATAAAAAAACTAATCGCCATCGTCTGGATTCGCCAGAATAGTAATTGAAAAATACATTGCAATCGCATCACTCAAATTAATATAAAGCTGACTCATTTCTTGATAAATCTCTTCTACCTCGCTTGTATTACTTGTTAAATCATCAAATAAAGTCAATTGCCTTGCTTCTATTAATGCTTCTACTTTTTTGGCTTGCGCTACAATTTCAACCGTTAAAGCATCGTCATTGACTAGATAATTCAAATAGCTGCCCAAGCCATTTTCACCCGTTCCAAAAACTGCTTGAATGCCCTTCAAATTATATAAAATAATATCCCAAGAAAAATGTGCATAAGGACTTTCCACATATTCTGGATGCAGCAAATTATCGGCACTTTCCTTGCCCAAAGGTTTGGCTAGTTTTTTAACGGCAAGCGTTTGACTCATGTGAACAATCGCATTACTAAAAGCAGCAATTCCTTCTTGACTACTATTCCCGATTCCTTGACTTAAAGTAAGTCCATAAGAACCGTTCCATTCTGTTTCTAGCTCATCAATAAGCCCTTTGGCGTTCTTAATACTACTTTGTAAATAAGCAAATCGGCGATCTTTATGGACATCCGTTTGATAAAGATTTAATAAGCTTGCTTGATCGTTGTTTGCATCAAAAAGAAGGTATTCAATACAGGCAAAGCCCTTGGTATAAGAACTTCGATCGACAATGTAAAGCGAGTCAATCAAAACAGTATCGGCAATTGCATTTTCAATAAAATTCAAACTCGTTGGCGTGTTATCCAACTTTAAATAGCGGTAGTTATCTCTTCCTGGTCCAAAAACTAGCATTTCAACCTTCGACCAAGATTGCATGGTCGTTTTCCAAGCTTCTTGTACCTGCTCCAACGTCGTTATTGTGGGGCTCTGCTCAAAACTTAAACAAGCCCTTTCTAAGGCCTCATTATCCACCAATAATTGTTGATAACTTGGCAAAACGTATTCATCTATAAGACCACTTAACATCGCTTCTTTATCAAAATTAGCTTGCTTTTTACAAGCTGTGATATTAAACAAGCCAATACACAAAAGAAGGACAAATAATTTAAAAAAAGTACGCATATCAATTCGTGTTTAAAAACCAATAATTATAAAGACTTGACAAACAAAACTAACTGTGCTCGTTCTTCGGCAGACATCATTCGAAAGCTTTCTTTAGAAGCTTCTCCCTCTTCAGCATGCCACAAAATGGCTTCTTCTATATTTCGAGCACGCCCATCATGCAAAAATTCCGTGTGTCCATTGACGGTTTCAATCAAGCCAATTCCCCAAAGTGGAGCCGTTCGCCATTCTTGTCCATCGGCTAGATATTCAGGGCGATTATCTGCCAAACCTGCTCCCATATCGTGTAGTAATAAATCGGTATAAGGATAGATCGTTTGATTCGACAATGCGTCAAATTTAGGATGCGTTCCTGTCTGATATTTTTGTACGTGGCATTTTTGACAATTCGCTTCTAAGAACAACTCTTTGCCTTTCAAGACCTCTTGATCGTCCCAATTTCTTCGTCCAGGAACTGCCAAAGTACTAGAATACAATTCTACTCGGTCTAACGTTTGGTCGTCCAATTCATAGCCATTGCTATTGTTCCCATTCGGAACATTTTGACAATCAGTTTGTAAGCTCGTATGATTTTCGTCTAAAAATAAACTAGACGTAATCCCTATATCTCCGACAAAAGCACCTGCCACTTGCTGTCGAACCGTAGGTTCTCCAGCTTTCCAACCAAACCGACCTAAATCCATTGCATTCGTCGCTCGATTGTAAACTAAATTTGCCTTGCCCGAAATTCCATCCCCATCGGCATCCGATTCATCTGCAAAGGCTTTAATCGCATTAATTTCGATGGCATCTAATAAGCCCATTCCGACCATTTGATTGGCAACTCTAGGAGAAAAAAGAATGCCATTATCAAAATTACCATAAGCTAAATCATAAAAAACATAGGTTGGTTTTCTCAAAGAATAAGCCGTTCCGTCGCCGTACGTTCCTGCAATTTCAACATATTGAATTTCAAATTTTCCTTCTCCTTGAATTCCAGCGATGCCGCCAGGACTCAATTGACCTCCATACATTGGCGCAGCCAAAGGACCACCGTGTTGATTCACTCCTGCGACACTCAATCGAATCAGCATTCCATGCCCAAATGTTTCACCAAATTGAGGCGTACGCCCTCGCCCATCCTTGAAGTGGCACCCCGAACAAGCCGTCTCATTAAACAAAGGGCCTAAACCATCTCGCCCAGTCGTCGAAGCAACTGCACTCACCCAACTCTGATTAAAAAAAGAATTTCCAGTCGTAAATTGCAAGGCTTGTAAGCCTTTTAAGTTCGATGCCGAAAAACCAAAGGCATTCCGAGAATTATTAAAAAACGTCGTTGCCCCACCTGCTAATTCTTCGCCATCTTCGGCATAAAGCACCCTTTCTTTTTGGCAAGCATTTAAGCTAATTCCTATAATTATCAATAAACAAAAATGAAGTTGAAGTTTCATAGTATTAATATCTAACAGACCTTTAAAAAATGAAAAATCTCAGCAACCGAAAAACGATTGCTGAGTTAAATTTACATTTAAAACAGATGGCTAATGCTCAACTATTTTAAATAGTACAATACAAAACCAATAAAATTTAACGCTCTTAATTTTATTCAGGTAATTCTGTACTGATAGTTAGACCTAAAGCCGTTGCTGTTTCAGCAATTGCATCTCCTTGCACTTGCAAAGCTGTTACAGCTTGTAAAACAGGTCCATTATCATTCACATTTTCTTCTGTTACTGTTTTATCAAAAGGAGTAGGAATCGCCAAAACTTTGCTTGTTGCTGCTGTAATTTTTGCGCTTAAATCAGCTCCTTTTGTAGGATCTTCTTTTGTTACCAAAGTAACAATAGAGTATTCTGCATTTCCAACAATACTACCTGAAACGCTAGTATAAGTTCCTGTCAAAACATTCGTAATTCCTTGTGCATTTGTGATAATATCACGGTGTGTATTATCTGAGAAACAAGAATGCTCATCCTCTTGAGGATTATCTACTGCATTCGCTTCCAAAGCAGTAAACATACGCTCTCCCGCTAATTCAGATTTACTTAAAACACCTGCTCCTGTTAAGATTTTTGCCAAAGCTTCGTCTGCTGACAAACCTTCAAAGTAAGTTCTATAAGAACCATTTGGAGCCCATTCTGCTTTTAAGGTAGCCAAATCAGCAATCAATAATTCTGCACAAGCTTTGATGTATTCTCCACGTCGAGTATAGTTCGCTGCTGAACTAGTATAATCCATATAAGAACGATTTCCTCCTTGTCCAACATTCGTATTTACATCAACATAATCTTGTCCCCACAACAAAAATTCAATGGCATGGTATCCAATACTAATATTTTTCTCTCCTCCAACTTCATTCGCTCCTGACAAAATAGATGCTGTGATGCTTGGGTAATTAGTCGCATCATAGATAATTCCAGTATTGGCAACTCCTCCACTATCATCACGTGTATAATCAATGTAATTCTCATCCAAAGGCCAAGCATTCAACGCTCCTTCTGGTCCGTCTGAATCATCAATTGGTCCATCATAAAAACGATACGCTTCCGTTTGTCCGTAAGGCTCTCTTGCTGCCAACCAAGCTGTTCTTGCAGCATCAAAAGAAATTTGAGTCGGTGCTGCTACTAAGCTATTAACTGCCGTTTGTAAATCAACTGCTCTATTATAAGAATCTTCGTAAGATGCGTAAACAATTTCGCAATAGTTCTCAACCACATTGGTTTTCAAATCTGCATTTAGATCTACCTCTTCAGGCGTACAAGCCGTCATGTAAAGTAATCCTGCTCCTAGTAATAATGTTTGTTTAATATTTTTCATCTGCTGTAACTGTTAAGATTAAGTCTAAATAAATATAATATGCCACAAATGTAGCCTTTAGAATTATAAAAACAAATTTTAACTAGACTTAATCTAAATAAATTTCAAAAATCACCCTACTAAACAAACAATAGCATAATCCCTTTTTATGGTCTCTCCTATTTTACTTTTAACTTCTTCTGTTTTATTAATTATGTCAACTAAATGAAAAGGAGAATGACGAACTAATTCTTTAATATCATTATTATCATACATCCTAAATTCTTTTTTAGCAAAAGGCAAGTCTTTCATCACTTTTTTTTGAACAAAAGTAATATAACAAGTTCCTCCTTTCTTTAATACTCGATGGATGTCATTTAATAATTGAATTGGTTTTTTCCAAAAATAAAGTGTATTCACCGTAAAAATAACATCAAATGTATCTTCATCAAAAGGCAATTTAAGCCCATCATACAAGGAAAAATTAGCTCTAGTGTCACTTAATAAATGCTTGCAATTCTGCTCTGCCTCTTCCTTCATCAATTTAGAAACCTCTAGTCCCCAATATTGTAAATTAAAATTCTGGTCGAACATTATATCTAAATGTGCTCCATTTCCAGGACCTAATTCTAATACAGACTGTCCGTTTATCAAGTCTATTTCTTGAATTGTCGCCAGAATCATACTAAAATTCGTTTTGTTCATTTTTTTGCCAACAGCCAATCCATTTTTTCCACTAGGGCAACTCAACTGTTTTGATAAGTCCTTAAGCTCTTCTTCTGAAAAAATTTTCTCCATTCTTATGTTAGTTTAGCGCTCTTTCATTCAATTCAGTACTTCGTTGATAAATTTGATTACCAGTAAGATAATGCCGTACAACAAAAGTATTTATAGTACTAGCTGAATAAGCCTATAGGAGCGTATTTTTATACTTTATGATAACAAAAAAGTAACATACTACGGCAATTTATTTTTATTAACAACTTTTGTCACAGGGTATTTAAGCCCTAAAATACCAATTAATTATTTTCACCCTGCACATAGAAACAATTTATATTCTGATAAAATTGATTCTATACTAGGAGTTAAGTGGTCTAATTTAATACCTATTATTTTATTCGTTTTACCTTTGATGTATTTTATGCTTGTATTTTGGGTTATAATTTCAAGTGTATTATCCCTCAGTACTATATTTTTTTGTGGCAATTGGAATACATCCAATAAGTGTTCTTGTAATTTTAATAAATCGCTGCTTGTCTCAATATTGAGTTGACAGATTCCCGACACCTTATTTCTGTGCTTATCGGCATCCATTTCTGGATATTTGTAAGGCAAATAATCCGACATTACAAAAGGAAAATATGTTTCTTTAAAAACAAACAGTTTCCATTTTAGCACTTGTCCAAAGCAATCTACTCGGCTTAAATGATGTAATCTAGATACTTTATTTTGGGCTCGATCATGCTGTTTTTCTATATTACGACTATAAATTGCATAATCTAAAAAGGTATCCTTAGAGAGCGTATATCTGCCTATCCTTTTATAAAAACTACCCAGCAAATTAATAATTCTAGTTTTAGCTAAAAAAACTAGCATCCTTGGAAATTTACTAGAGTCTACCAATTCAATAAAACTATCGTCCTTAAAATAAACCATTGCATTGTGAGCGTCCTTATGACTAGTCCCTAAATAAACGCTAAAACCTGCGTTCCTAAAATCTTTGACACTTTTTTCCAAATTGTCTACTCGAATCAATATATGATCTAAACGATTCATCTATTTTTTTAATTGAAAGGGTTCACAAACAAATCGCACAAAAAAGATGCGACCCATGGCGATAGAAGTAGAACCGCTTCCTCCTCCTCCATGTATTGTCGTCGTTCCCAATTGATTAATTTGCTGCACATCTAAGACATTTTTAACGCCTGCGCTAATAGATAAAGCTTTATTAAAGAAAGACTTACTAAGCGTAATATCCATCAAGCCATAACCTTGTAAGGTGTTTTGAACGATCTCGGTTTCTTGGGTCATTGGGTTTGTAAGAAGGGTATAATTCACTTGTTTATCATAATCTCTTCGGAACAAAGACAAGCTTAAATCCATCTTTTTGAAGGTGTAACTTACTTCCTGTGTAAATTCTAGTGTATACTGAAAAGGAGCAATACTTTCTTCCGATGTACTCAGCTGATTATAATGCCCGATTAGTGTTGCTCCCAAGCGAATTAGCAAACCTTTGTGTTGATATTTGACTTGGCTGTTAATGCCCCAGTTTTGATATTTTTCTAAATTAAAATAAGCATATTGATTCGATTGATTGTCAACAATAAAATTGCCTAAACTATCCGTTTCATAACTGTACAAAGTGATTTGTTGTTGAATGTAATTATAAAACCCATTCGCTGCAATCGTCACTAAACGTCCTCCCTGATAAACCTTATTATAAGACCAACCTAAACTCAAAGTATGGGCGTATTCTGGTTTCAAATTAGGATTTCCTTGAATGTTATGATTCACATCCACAAAATTGAGATACAACTCTTTCAAGGAAGGTGTTCGGATCGCTCTAGCATAAGAAAACCGTAGGTTCATGCCGTCCTTAATCTTCCATTTAGCCCCCAAAGAATAAGTGATTGGAACTAGACCAGTTGTATTATAAGCCGCTCTTATTCCTGCTTCAATATTCAAGGCCTGAATCGGTTGATAACGAAGGTTAACAAAAGCCGCAAAGTCGCCTAAAACAGCTCGTTCTTCTTGTATTCTAGCTCCTGTTGTATAATCATAACGAATGTCTAGACCTGCTTTGAAATCTAATTTTTTTCGATACTGACTGGCTAAGGTTGCTCGAATGTTCCAAGCTTGAAAAGAGGTCGTATCCGAATCTAGTCGATCCAACGTATCTGCGTTAATATTTTCTTCCATCGAACGGAAATAAGCATTTTTAGCGCGCTCATAATCATTAAAAGCAACTAAAGCATCCAAATAATAGCTTTTTTTCTTGTTCAAATACCCCAAAGCCGCCATGCTGTGATCTTGTGTTATCGTGACAAAATCATAATCTTTGGCATAAGCCAAGGACGGAAATGCGGCTAGTTTCACATTTCCTCTATCCTCGATCACTTCATTCAAATAATTATACTGATAAGATAACTTAATACTACTGGAAGGAATGTTATAATACAAGCGTCCGCCTACAAAATGTTGTTGCTTTGGGTTCCAAGTTTGACTTCGCAATGTATCGGTCGAAAAGCCGTTAAAATGACTGAAATTATAATTCAAATCTACTGCAAAGTTTTTCCATTTTTTGCCCAAAGCAATACTAGCATTGTATTGTTCATTCGTTTGCGCTTGCCCCGATATTCGAGCCATCCAAGCCTCTTGTTTATTTTTTTTTGTAATAATATTAATAATTCCACCCAAGGCATTCGTTCCATAAGCGACCGACATGGCATTTTCAATAATCTCAATGCGCTCTACATCTTGAACTTGAATCCGATCCAAATCCAGATTGCCATCACTACGCCCGATCATCGGCACACCATCGACCAAAATCTTAATGTGTTGCCCTTCTAAGCCATTCATCATCATGTTTGTCCCTAAAACAGGGTCTTGTGCAATCCGAATATTGGCTTCTTGCTGAAAAACTTCCGTCAAATTAGTCGCCGCTCGCTGTCGAATCATTTCTTTCGTAATCACACGAATTGGCAAAGTCGAAGCCTTCATTTCGGTTGGGCTGTACTGTCCTGTAACTACAATTTCTTCGTCAAAAGAAACTGAAAGCGGAATGCTATCCAGCAGCTCTTGTCCTAACAATTGCGAATGAACAAACAGTAAAAACAGGAAACTATTAATCCTTAGTTTCATTAATATTAGTGTTTTAGAGGGGTCAGTTTTGCAACAATATTGCGCCACATCTCCAATTCAGGAATGCCAGGCTTACGCTGCCCAAAACAGTATAAAATTTGATTTCCTTCCTTATCAAACAACTCTAAACTTGTTACAATACCATCTGTCGTGTATTTTTTCACGACCCAAGCTTCCTCAATTGCCTCTAATTTTAGGTGCAAATTAAAATCCTGATCCAGCACATTGTACCAGCCATTCATTTCTACTACCTTATTGATTTTTCCAGAAAAGATTTGCAAACAAGATTTATTGCCTAAAAAAACCATAATTGGCGTTCCACTAGCCACCGCCATTTCTAGCATCGCTACAATCGCATTTTTTTCTACTCGATGCGTCGTTCCTTCTGGTGCGCTACAAAATGCCGCTTGACGAGTCAAGTTATATTTGCGTAACAAACCAAAAAAATCATGGGTATCTTTCATATTCAACCATGCCTTCTGAAAACCTGCAATGTCAAGTACCTCATCCGTTTTTGCAGAAGGTTGCACAGTCTCTATTTCCAAAGGTACATTAACTCTAGGGGCTGTTTTATACTTTTCAACCAAGACCTCATAAGCTTCTAAATCAGATTTAGGCGTGGTGTAAATCTTATGCACAGCGTTCCCATATTTATCAAAAAATTGAAAACTATGCATCGTCCGTTTTCCCGATTGAAAAACAACGGCATAAACATGTGCCCAGCTGCTCAAGAAATAGCGCAAATCAATAATTGGATTGTGTGCAATGCCCATCGGAGCTTTTTCCATGAAACTAACATTCTCATAAACGCCTTTTGTTTCATGGACCGCATGTTCATTTCTAGTCAAGGCCATCACATGCCCCAAACTATGAGCGTCGCCCAAAACACCTTTAAAGTTACTTCCTAAATAAGTTAGTTTTTCGACGGTTGAAATTTCTAACAACTCCATTTCTGAAACGCCTAAAGCGATAGAAATATCTCTAATTCTTGCTTTAGGATGATTTGCTTTGTATGCTTGGTACTGCTCTTTTAATGTGATCGTTTTCATCGTTTATATTTATTTTTGTGTTGGCTTATTTCTAGTTTTTTAGGCGTATTTAATAGGTGGACACTTGCAAACAATCAAAAATTGGATGCGTTTGAATGATAGAAGAAACCCCAAATGTTCGTTGAATCGAATCAGGTGTGAGTACTTCTTCGGGTGTTCCTACCGTTAGTAATTCGCCTTTTTTTAACAAAGCAATCTGTGTGGCATATCGTGCCGCTAAATTCATGTCGTGCAAAACCGCTAAGACTGTCAAGCCCTTTTGTTGTACTCGGTCTTCCAATAATTCTAACAAAATATGCTGATAAGCAATATCTAAATTAGAAGTAGGCTCGTCGAGTAATAATAATTTCGGATCAGCAAGGCTACTATCCCACACCTGTGCCAAGGCACGAGCAAGATGTACCCGCTGTTGTTCTCCGCCCGACAAACAATTAATGTCCTCTTCGGCGTATTGGGCGACGCCCATCAAATCTAACAATTCATAGGCAATTGTCACATCTTTTGTCCTCGGTCTTCCTCCCTGCGTATATGGGTAACGCCCCAATAAGACAACATCAATGACGTTCATTGGAAAAACTAGAAATGTATTTTGAGACAATACAGCTCTTTGTTTTGATAATTCGACTTGGCTCCAATAAGTTAAATTTTCGCCTTTGAATAAAATCTGTCCTTTACAAGACGGAAGGCTCTTCGCTAGGGTTTTTAATA
>Ga0055584_100007896_pt1 | contig 10428 bp, 10 predicted proteins | sample OSDHelmetaG_FD_58716 | JGI IMG/M metagenome (GOLD analysis project Ga0055584, IMG submission 58716) | Pelagic marine sediment microbial communities from the LTER site Helgoland, North Sea, for post-phytoplankton bloom and carbon turnover... | ecosystem: Environmental > Aquatic > Marine >...
AGAGGCCACCGAGCGGAAACACGACCGCACCGAGTGACGCAGGTAGTTGGGCGTCGGCGGTCAATGACACCGACCACCATGCGCCTACGACACCGGTGAGACCCACGAAGGTCCACAGCAGGCCGGAGATAGTGAAGCCCCAAAAGGTCACCACGATCGGGTCGGAGCGCTGCACCAGGCGCTCACCCAAGATGAAGTATGTTGCGAACGCGACGCTGCACCCCAGCCCAGCTGTGACGCCAATCGGATCGAGGTCGGCCAAGCCGGTGGCTGCGATGATTCCCAAACCAAGGACGGTGAGTCCGACGGCGGGCCAGAGCAATCGGTTCACCGGCTGCTTGCGGATGAATCGAGCCCACAGCGCCACCCACAGCGGCGCTAGGTACTCCAGCAAGAGCGCCAATCCGATCGGGATCCGGGAGATAGCTTCGAAGTAGAACAGCGGCAGTGCTCCCAGACCCACGAGTCCGTAGACCACCAGAACCGTCAGGTCATGCCGGGGAATCCGCCAGTGGGCCCGGCGAAAGATCAGCACTGCCAACGCCAAGAAGCCAGCCGCTCCGACCGCCCGTACGCCAGAGAGAACGGCAGGTGTCACCCCGGCATCGAGCACGATTCGGGAGACCCCGGCATTCACGGAGAAAGCCACGACTCCCAAAACGACGAGGAGTATCGCCAGACCTTCGCGGGATGCCGTGTTGAAGCGCACCCGTCAGTTTAGCCAGCGGATTTATCCACAACTCATCCCCAACTGCGGATAACTACCCACATGTAACTACACAGGTGTGGGTAATCATCCACATATCCACTGCCCTGTGGATAATGCTGCAGCAGGAGAGACTCGCCAGCTGCTTAGAGCTCACCCGCTAGCGGCAATTGCAGGCGTCATCAGGGGGGGAGCACCGAATCTATCGACGGATTCCGCAGATTCTACGGAAAACGTGTACTCAAATACGTTGCGTGGGGGTCCAGTGGCTAGTTATGCCCAGCAAGGCCGTGCTTGTGGAAAACTACTCCCATTTTGTGGACAACACGAAGCCGATGCCAATGAAAACGAAACCGATGGCCACGTTCCAGCCGGCCAATGGCGCCATCAAAGCGTTGTCCGGCGATACGTACCACACGACAATCCAGGCAAGTCCGATGATGAACATCGCAACCATCAGCGGTGCTAGCCAGCGTGAGTTTCCGATTTTGACCGGAACCTTCTTCTGCTCGTCCTCTTCGCTCGACTTACCCGTCGGCGGCGGCGTGTAGGCAGCCCTTTTTCGGCGACGCGATTCTGGCACGGCGTCCCTCCCGGTTCCAGTTGCTGCTCCCATCATGCCCTACTGGGGCCGCAATCAGTCGATCTGGGCATTGCGGCGTCACCCATATACCCTGAAAGTCGGTACTCGGGAGGACGCATGAGCGATGGTTCCGCCGCGCGGCGTTCCTCGCCTACCCGGCGAATCTTCTCCGTAGTCGGGGAAATCCTCGTGACCGCCGGTCTAGTTTTACTGCTTTTTGTCGGTTGGCAGTTGTACTGGACCGATGTGCTCGCCGCCCGAGCCCAGGCCGATACCCGCGACGAACTGTTGCTTGAGTGGAACTTGGCGCCAGTTGACGATGAGATCAAAACCGATATCAACACCACCGTCGGTCAGCCATTCGGTCTGCTCTACGTTCCGGCCCTGGGAGACCGGTCCTGGGACATACCAATCGTGGAGGGAACGGAGCATTCGCTGCTTTCCCAGGGAGTGGGTCATCACAAGGACACTGCGCTGCCAGGGCAAGTGGGTAACTTTGCGATCGCCGGACATCGAACCACCTATGGAGCACCGTTCATGGATATTGCGGAACTCCAGCCCGGCGACCCGGTGATCGTAGAAACGAAACATGGTTGGTTCGTCTACGAACTGAACAACGACAAGATCATTAGTCCGAATGATGGTTGGGTCTTGGACCCGGTACCAGGCAAGTCGAACGCGACTCCGAAGCAGAAGTTGCTGACCATGTACGCCTGTCATCCGATGTACTCGGCTGCGCAGCGTTACGTCTGGTTTGGTGAGTTGGTCGCTGAGTATCCGCGTTCAGGTGGTCCCCCGCCCGAACTCACGAGGGGTAATGACTGACATGTACGCATGGATCTGGCATCACTTGCCGGGACCGGTACTCCTGCGAGTTCTGCTGAGCATCGTTCTCACCCTCGGCGCCATTGCATTGCTGTTTGTTTGGGTATTCCCTTGGGTGGAGACTCAGATTGAGTTCGACAACTCTGAGGTTGGCCAGCCAGGCGCGGCTAGTGTCGTCGACCCGGCCGCGGCTAGTGTGGTGGAGCAGAGTAGTTCCGCCATGATCGTTAGAACAGTTAGAGGAGTGGAACTGTGAAGGGTCCACGGATTCTCGTTGTCGATAACTATGACTCATTCGTCTTCAACCTGGCGCAGTACTTGTCCCAAATCGGTGCCGAAGTGGTTGTGGAGCGCAACGATAAGGTATCGGCCAAGGCGGTATTGGGCTACGACGGTGTGCTGCTGAGCCCGGGACCGGGAACCCCAGCAGATTCCGGCGTCTGCCGCCCCATCATTGCCGAATACGGTGCGCAAGTACCGATCTTGGGCGTCTGTTTGGGTCATCAGGCCATCGCTGAGGTCTACGGTGCCATCGTTGATCGGGCGCCGGAGCTGCTCCACGGCAAGACGTCACAGGTCGAGCACGACGGTCGAGGAGTGTTCCAAGACTTGCCCTCTCCCTTTACAGCTACCAGGTACCACTCGCTGGGCGTAGCGCCCGAGACCGTGCCCGCCGACCTCGAGGTGAGCGCAACAACTGCTAGCGGCGTCATTATGGGGTTGCGGCATCGCATCCACCCAGTGGCGGGCGTGCAGTTCCATCCGGAATCAGTCCTGACTGAACACGGGCACCAACTACTGGCTAACTGGTTGGTCGCCTGCGGAGACACTGAGGCACCACAGCGAGCTGCTGACCTCAGTCCAGTTGTCGCTGCTGCACCCACCCAGGTTGCTCCCTAGGGTTGGAAGTCGCCTTCAGCCTGGGGTGGCGTTAGTTCAGTAGGTGGCGCGGACTGCCCTTGCCGACTCGGGTTTTGCTGGTTTTCGCTGGTGGCCGTCGGCGTAGGTGTCGGTCCAGTGGACACTGTCAAGGTAACGGTGTCTCCTCGGCTTACTTTGGTGCCAGCGGTCGGATCCTGCGAGATGACGGTTCCCGATGGCTGACTGCCGGAGTTCTCTTGGACTTTCACCCGTAGACCTTGGTCGGATAGCGTGTCGCGCGCGTTTTGTTGCTGCTGGCCGACCACGTTCGCCACAGCGACCAAGCCGTTGGACACCACAATGTTGACCTGAGAGCCCTTGGCAACAGAAGTGCCGTTCTCCGGGGACTGACTGAGTACGTAGCCCTCTGGTTGGTCACTGTCTTGTTCTCGAACATTGCCCAGTTCCAGGTCAGCCAACTCGAGTTGTCGCTTTGCGGCGTCGGGACTCGCTTGCCCCACCACGTTGGGAACTACCGCCTCGCCGGGTCCACCGGAGACAGTCAGATTGACCCCTTGACCTTCGTCCAGCATCTCTCCTGCTGACGGATCCTGTTGGAGCACTGTCCCGTCGGGCTTATTGGAGGATTTGGTGCTGACGTCACCGACTCGCAGGCCGGCAGAACTCAACTGACTTTGTGCCTCGTTTAACGTCAGACCGGTGACCTTTGGGACTTCCACGTCTCCGGCCTGGTTGGAGCCGAAGAGGCCGTTTGCGAATGCCCCGGCACCTCCGAGGAGTAGCAAGATTACTGCGGCAATGGCAACCCACAGCCATGGTGATTTCTTCTTTTTTTCTTCCTCCACTGGAGCGGGTGCCACTGGTGGCATCGCCTGTGTGGGGTTTGGTTCACTGACCACAGGGATGGGGGCAGTGACCGGTGCGCCGGAGATGGCGTTGTCCACGTCGACCTTGAACTCCGCAGCGGTTTGGTACCGCGCATCCGGCTCTTTGGCTAGCGCCCGCAGCACGATGGAATCGATCTCGGGAGTCACTTGTCCGTCAAGTTGGGACGGTGGGATCGGCTGTTCACTGACGTGCTGATAGGCCACCGCAACGGCCGTTTCACCCATGAAGGGGGCGCGATCGGTAAGCAGTTCGTAGAGGACACAACCTGTGGAGTAGAGGTCGGAACGGGCGTCTACAACCTGACCCTTAGCCTGTTCCGGCGAGAGGTACTGAGCGGTGCCCATGACCTGTGAGGTGGCAGTCATGGTTTGACCTTCGGCTGCAAGCGCTCGGGCGATGCCGAAGTCCATGACTTTGACGTCGCCAGCTTTCGTCAACATGACGTTGGCGGGCTTGATATCGCGGTGCACGATGCCATGTCGGTGGCTGTAGTCCAGTGCGGCCAGAGTCTGGGAAATGATGTCGAGAGCGCGCTCCGGTAGTAGCCGACGACCGCTGGACAGCAGTTGCCGCAGCGTCATACCGTCTACGTATTCCATGACGATGTAGGGAACTGTCACGGCAGTAGGACCGGCGCCCAGTGTTCCCTCGCCAGTGTCGTAAACAGCGACGATGTTGGGGTGGTTGAGCGCGGCCGCGCTGTGGGCCTCTCGACGAAACCGCTGATGGAAGGACGGATCCCGGGCAAGTTCCGGGCGCAGAATCTTCACCGCTACCCGACGTCCTAGCCGCAGATCATAAGCCTCGTGAACCTCAGCCATACCGCCACGTCCGATCAGTTCACCGATCTCATAGCGATCACCGAGCATGGTCTTGCCAGCTCCGGGCGGAACGACTGGCGGCATCGCGGCACCGTCATTCATCGTCGGCTCATCCACTGAACTGGACCCCTGAACCGGTGTCGGCTCGGGTACCGCGCCCTGATCGTCAGGCTGGTTGCCAGCGGTGTTTTGCTCGTCGGTCATGCGCTCTCCTTTGTCATGGCCTGTTCTTATGATGCCTTGTCATGTGTGGATTCTTAGTCATCGACCCAAGACTGCTTCCATCACTGCCCGGGCAATGGGTGCGGCTTGCGAGTTGCCGCTACCGCCATTGCGCTCCAAGACGACCGCGACGGCAACTTCCGGGGTACTTGCAGGCGCGAATGATGTGAACCAGACAGTATCCGGTGATCCATCGCCATTTTCAGCAGTTCCGGTCTTACCCGCGACGGGGACTCCCCGGATAGCACCGTTGCTTCCGGTACCCCGACTGACGACCTGCACCATCATGCTGGTGAGCTGGTCGGCGGTCTGACTGGAGACGGCCCGCCCGACGGTCTGCGGCTGAGTGCGATCCAACACGGTCTTGTCGGGTCGACCGATTTCGGTGACCAGGTAGGGGTACATCACCGATCCACCTTGTGCGACCGCACCCACCACCTGTGCCATGTTGAGTGCAGTCGCCCGCACGTCGAACTGTCCGATGCCAGTGAGTGCAGTCTGTGCCTCATCAGGGTCGGCCGGGTATCTACCAGCGGCTGCAGGCATCGGAACCTCGAAGGTGGTGCCAAACCCAAAGTCTTCCGATTGCTTGCGCAGTGCGTTGTCGCCTAGTTGGTTGGCTAGCCAAGCGAAGGCGGTATTACACGAGACCACAAGAGCCTCGGTGAGTGTGAGTTTGCCGGTCGGCGAGCAGGCAGTGCGAGAAGCGTTGCGAACTTTGGTTGAGGTGCCGGGCAGCGTGTAGGTTTCCGGCCCGGGAATGACCGATTGCGGTGTGAATTCACCCGATTCTAGTGCCGCGGCGGCAACGACAACTTTGAAGGTGGAGCCGGGCGGGCTGGACGAAGCGATCGGTCGATTCAGCAGCGGCTCGGCAGGGTCCGCAGTCAACCTCTTGTAGTACTTCTGGATTTCGCTGCTGTTGTGGGAGGAGAGTTGATTGGGGTCAAACGAGGGTGACTGCGCCAACGCCAGGATCTTTCCTGACTTTGGCTCGATCGCTGCCACTGCACCCGTGCGTCCGGCAAGGCCTTCGTAGGCTGCTTGCTGGGCTTGGGCCACCAGACCTAGGGTGACCGTGCCACCTTGTGGATCCCGGCCCGCGATGAGTTGCTGCATTCGGTCGAAGAGCAGTCGATCGTCAGTACCGGCCAGAACTGGGTTTTCAGCGCGCTCGATACTGGTAGCGCCGTAGACCAGGGAGTAGAACCCGGTGGCGGACGCGTACAGCGGACCGTTGGAGTAGGTGCGCAAGTACTTCAGTTCGTCGTTGGTTTCCACGCTTTCGGCGACCGCTTTCCGGCCCACCAGGATGGGCCCGCGATCTCGGCTGTATTCCTGCAGGATCGCTCTGGCGTTTCCGCTAGCGGATCGGTACTCGTCCGCCTTGTAGATCTGAATAAAGGTCAGGTTTGCCAGCAGGGCCAGCAGCAATAGTGCGCAGACCGCTGCTAGGCGGATAAGACTGCGGGTCATCGCGCGATCACCTGAGCGTCTGGTCGCATTGGTTCCGGCGTGACGTGTGGGTTCGGCAGACGGGTGATGTCGGAAATTCGCAACAGCAGACCGATCATGATCCAGTTCGCGATGAGGGCCGACCCACCCGCTGAGAGGAACGGAGTGGTGAGACCGGTCATGGGAATCAGCTTGGTTACGCCACCGGCAACAACAAACACCTGCAGTGCAAAGACGCTGGCGAGTCCGGCCGCGAAAAGCCGGCCGAAACTGTCACGGCAAGCCACTGCCGTGCGGAAGCCACGTTGCACCAGGATGCCGTAAAACAGCAGCAGCGCAATCATGCCGGTCAGCCCCAGTTCCTCACCGAATGAGGCAAGAATGAAGTCGCTGCTGGCGAAGGGAACAAACTGCGGATATCCCTGGCCCCAACCGGTCCCAAACATGCCGCCGTTGGCGAAGCCGTAGAGCGACTGCACGATTTGGTAGCCGGAGTCGTTGGCGTATTGGAACGGGTCCAACCAGATCTGAACTCGAACTTTGACGTGGTCAAACAGGAAATACAAGACCGTGGCCCCGAGGGCGAACATTAGGGCACCCAGGATCACCCAGCCGATCCGCTGAGTCGCGACGTAGACCATCGCGATGAACAGGCCGTAGAAGATCAAAGCAGTGCCGAGGTCGGTCTCGAAGGCCATGATCGCCAAGGCGAGCAACCAGGCGCCAAGCAGCGGACCGGTGTCCCGCAATCGGGGCAGTGAAATGCCCAGCACTTTCCGGCGCACGGTAGCTAGCGAATCTCGATGGGTGACCAGGTAGCCCGCTAGAAACAGCGTTAGCACGATCTTGGCAAGTTCACCTGGCTGAAAAGTGAGTGGGCCGATCTTGATCCACAGCGTCGCTCCATTCACGGTGTGACCGATGAAGGGAAACAGCGGTAGCAGTAGGAGCAGTACCCCGAGCAGCATGGAGATATAGGTGTAGCGCTGCAGCTTTCGGTGATCCTTGACCAGCAGCAGCACCGCCCCGAGGAGCAGCACGCCCAGTATGGTCCAGGTGAGTTGACCGGAGGACTCTGGTGTCGGGGTGGGGCTACCGTTCTCCACGGCACGCTCGGCAGCAGCGATGTCCAGGCGGTAGATCATCGCGAGACCGAGGAAGTTCAACAGGTAGGCCGTGGGCAACATTATGGGTTCGGCATAGGGCGCCCAGCGGCGAACCGCGAGGTGGGCGAGAACTCCGGCGATGGCCATGACAGCCAGGCACAACCAGTAGCGCCCGGGGAGTCCGATTCCCGTCCCCCAACCGACATTCGCTAGCGCTACCGCCCCGATGGCAAAACCAAGAATCAGCAGTCCCAGTTCCTGGGTACGGCGGGTCGGTTGGTCAACAGATCGTGGTGGTGATGCGGTCGCAGGTGCGCTCATCAGCGGAGCTCGTCTTTGGGGCAGCCCGGATCCGCCGGATTCACCTGACAGTTCGCGGCTTGCTCACGTAAGTTAGCGACGACTTCCTCCGCGCCCGCCCGTGTCGTTGTTTCGACCCCGGACTGCAAGGTGTTGAGGTCGTAACTGGGGAGTTGACTCACCGGCAAGTCGGTAATCTCATCCACTCGATGCAGTGGCACCGGACCAAGATTTCCCTCCACACCTCGATAGATGGCGACGTAGCCACCACTCTCGCCGACGTACCACTGCTGCGAAATCCACCAGGTGAGCGAGACGCCGACGAGCGCAAGTATGCCGACAGCCGCTCCGACCGCGATGATGGCTGATTTCATCCAGACTGGCCGCCGCGGTGGCTCCAACTCAGGGTCTTGCGAGTCGAGCGGTTCTGCAGGTGGCGGTGGTGGCGGTGAAACTTGATCCGGATCGGGTTGTTCGTCCTCGGGCCAGGGAACCTGCGGAAGCCGCGCTCGGTTCTGGGGTTCGCCAGCGGCCCCGACAACCACCGGTACCCCGTCGCTGTCACCGTTCGTCTCGTTAAGCACGTCAGCCACGACCACGGTCACGTTATCTGGTGCGCCCGCCTCGAGCGCCATGTCAACTAGCTGTGTGACCGCAGCGGTGAGGTCAGAAACTTCCAACAACACCTCGGCAATGCGCTCGTCGGAGACGACGCCGGACAAGCCGTCCGTGCACAACAGGAAGCGGTCACCCGCTCTGGTCTCCCGCACCGATAGATCGGCTTCCACACTGTGGATACCGTCGACTGCGCGGTTCAGTAGGTTGCGTCGGGGATGGCGCAGTGCTTCGTCAGGGGTGATTTCGCCCGCATCCACCAAACTCTGCACGTAAGTGTGGTCTTTGGTGATCTGTGCCAGTTGCCCATCACGCAGAAGGTAGGCCCGAGAGTCGCCGACATGGAAGATCACTACATGTGGACCGTTTGGCGCCAGGCCAGTGACGGTGGTGCCCATCCCCTGATTGCTGGGATCGGCAGCAACCACGTCACCAATCCGCTCCTCTAGTTCTGCCACGCCATCGGTCAGGTGCACTGCAACGTCAGCTTCCGCAACTGGCTCGGCGGCTATCTCGGCGAACGTTGCCACGGCCATTGCGCTGGCCAATTCCCCAGCGGCGTGGCCACCCATACCGTCAGCCACCATGATCAGGCTGCCGTCGGCAAATCCACTGTCTTCGTTGCCAGGACGGCGCAGCCCGACGTCTGACCGGGCGGCGTAGCGAAGGTGGATTGAACTCACTTGCGCACCTGCATCACAGTTCTACCAACGCGCAAAGGCATATCCACCGGTAGCACGGTCGGCCGCGAAATCCGGGTCTTGCTAAGCCAGGTGCCGTTGGTGGAGTTGAGATCCTCAACAACCCACTGCTCATCCACTCGATAAATCTTGGCGTGATTAGTTGAGGAGTAATCATCGTCCAACACCAACGTGGAGTCGGGAGCTCGACCAATAGTCACGGTGGCTGAGCCCAGCGGAACGACGGTTCCTGCCAGTGGCCCCTCAGTGATCACAAGGCGCGAGCCCTTGGCGCTGGACCGGCCGCTCTTCCGTGAGGGCCCGGAGGTGGCGGGTGGCCCAGTAGTAGGCCTAGCCTCTCGCGGCGCCCTCAGGTCGCGCCGTAATACGTTGAGCGTCTGAAAAATGCCAACCCACAGCAGCATGAGAAAACCAAGCCGCAGGAGAGTGAGCGCCAGTTCCGACATCAAACTTCCCTATACGTTGCGACGGTTGAACCTAACTGAATTCGAGCGCCATCGTAGAGCGGAGCCTCACTGACTTTGCGTCCCTCAAGCAGGGTGCCATTCGTCGAGCCGAGATCTCGAATGACCACCGGCATGCCTAACAGGATGTCGGCATGAGCCCGACTGATTCCAGGGTCGTCAATGCGGATGTCGGCGCCACTACCCCGGCCGATCCGGATACGACCTCGGGTGAGTGGGTAGGACTGCGCCCCGATAACCAGCCGGGGGTGACCAGTGGTTTGCACTGGGCTGATTGGTGCGGGAGGGGGACCCGATGGCCGGTTGTCGCGCTGCGCTTGGCTGCGAACGGTGAAGATACCGGTCTCCAAGGTGGGGTCCTCGCTGAAGGAGACCTCTACTGGCCCCAGGAAGGTGTAGCGCTGTTCGGCCGCGTACTGGCGAACGACTTCTGCCAACTCCGCGCGCATTTGCTCGTCGTAGATATCCAGCCGCTCCAAGTCGCTGGGGGCCAACTCGATCGCAAAAACGTTGGGAACTACTGTCCGGCCTTTACTCACGACTGCGGAACGAGTGTCCATCTCCTTTTGGATGCGCGAGGCCAGCTCGACGGGTTCAACCGCATCGCGGAAGGCCTTCGCAAAACTACCGTTGACCAACTGATCGAGGCGCTGCTCGAAGTTATCGAGTAACCCCATGGCGACCTCCGTTCCTCTTCTGGTGCCGATGTTATCGGCGACTGGGCCCTGCCGGGGGCCGTGGTGGGATTCCGGTAAGTTTTCCGGTGTTATTCTGAAACATCTGCGCGCGAGTGGCGGAACAGGCAGACGCGCACGGTTCAGGTCCGTGTGCCCGCAAGGGCGTGGGGGTTCAACTCCCCC
>Ga0055584_100007898_pt1 | contig 10427 bp, 5 predicted proteins | sample OSDHelmetaG_FD_58716 | JGI IMG/M metagenome (GOLD analysis project Ga0055584, IMG submission 58716) | Pelagic marine sediment microbial communities from the LTER site Helgoland, North Sea, for post-phytoplankton bloom and carbon turnover... | ecosystem: Environmental > Aquatic > Marine >...
ACAGGCTATGGAGATAATTTGCGTGGATCGCTACTACCGTGGGTTCTTCAGCGCTGTCCTTTTGGGCATTTACCCAGCCGCAGACGGCGGAAAGGGACAGGGCCAGCAGCACAGGTTGCAGGCACATATATTGGAATTTCTTCATTTGAAAGGATTTACTGATAGGAATTTGCTTATTCAAGGAATTTTATCGGCGCGTCGGTCCTACCGGGATTGTGGGGGTGCAGAAACCGAGGAGATCGTGCCCGAGAAGATTGCCTTCCGCTTGAAGGGAACTGACACCGCCGTGTCCGAGTTCGGCAGACACGTCGTCTTGACGTAACCGGTTAAGGTATCCGCTGTTGCCGAAAGCGGCAACACGAGCCCAAGAATCGCGATCGGCCAGACAGGGTTCAGTCGGTGACGTAACCCTGTTGCCTTGGTCTTTGACTCTGTGCGTTCTCTTCTCACGTCTCTAATCCTAATTACTAGTCCCTATTTCCCATCACCCCATGAATCCCACCGGGTTGTCTGGCCCGATCGTGTAAAACCGGTCCAGGTTCGGAAAAACGGCTGGCAGATCCGCATCGGAAACGCCGAACCACCGCGCCAGATCCGCAAAATATTCATCGGTCGCCATCGTCGGGATCAGCCGGCCGCGGCCAGTGTCGAGACTGCTGCCCAATCCGAGATCGGGAAAGTCGCCGTAGATCTGGCCGCCTTGGACGGCGCCGCCGCAAACCATGTGATTCGATCCCCAGGCATGATCACTGCCCTGGCCGTTCGAGCTCAGGGTCCGGGCGAAATCCGACGCGGTGAAGGTCGTCACCTTGTCGGCGATCCCGAGCTCGCCCATGGCCGCGTGAAACTCGGCAATTCCTTTGCTGACGACCGGGAGCATGGCGGCCTGGGCTTTGATGACCTCATCGTGATGATCCCAGCCACCGAACATGATGAAGAAGGTCTGCCGTTTCATACCGAGCACATCCCGCGCCGCGATTGTTTTTGCGATCATTCGAAAGGCATTCGAGATGCCATTGGTGGAAAAGGGCGTGCTGATGGCGGAGACCCCAGCGATGGCGTCAGAGAACTCGACGCTCGCGTCGATGGCGTTGCGATTTCGCTGGGCAAAAGTTTTCTGGAACAGGTTCTGGTATTCCAGATCCATCAGGCTGTTGACCGCTGTCTTGCCCAGGTTGGTGAGGGTGGGATTGTCGTCCTCGGCGTAATCGGCGAGGACGATGGCTCCGTTTCCGGAGGATTCGATCTCGTAACTGACCGTGCTTTCGCCGGCCTGGAAGGTGTTGGTGCCGGACAGGGAGATGCTCATCGAAATGTTGTCGTTCGAGTTGCAGCTGTCCAGCAAATCGGAGACCCGGCCGCCCCAGCCGATCGCGGACCGGCGGTCAGGGACGCTGGTCTGCCAGTGGGTGATCTGATCGTTGTGCGAGTAGAGACCGAGCGGCAGGCGGGCGCTTTCGTTTTCGACCTGGGCCAGGGTGACTGGTTCGACCAAGGTGCCGACATTGGAAACAAAGGCGAGGTCGCCGCTGTTGTAGAGTGCCTGGACTTCGGGCATGCCGGCGTGGACGCCGAAGATCTTGCCGCCGTGAGTGCCGTCGAGCGGTAGCAGCGTATTCTGTGCCAGCGCAAGGTCGGAACGGGTCGCTTGGTATTCGGCGTACTCGCTGGCGCCGCGCGGCACCAGCATGTTGAAGGAGTCATTGCCGCCGCCCTGAAACAGGCAGACGAGCGCCTTGTAATCGTCGGGATCACCGGAGGCCGCCGCGGCATTTCCGGCCATCTTCAGGTTTAGAATTGTCGACAACAAAGGCGTAGCCGTCACCGCGGAACAGGCGGCCTGGCCGAGAAAGCGGCGGCGGGAAGAAAGGGCTTGGGCGTTCATCTCAACACGGCAAAATTGGGGGAGTTCACGAACAGGTAGATGGCAAAGCGGACTAGCTCCTCGCGATTGGTTTCGGGCCGGGCGCCGTTGATGGCGACGGTGATAATTGATCGGGCACCGGGAGAAAGGTTGCCGCGGGTCAGGATCAGGTCGAGGCGATCCACCAGGGCCTCGGTATTGTTGGCGATCGCGATCTCGTCGGAGAGATCCCAGGACACCGTCGCGCCATCGTCCTCAAAGAAGAAAGGCTCGTCCCATGGAATGGCGTCGCCCCAGAAGTTGGTGGTGGCGATTGTCGTGGTGGCGGTGGTGAGTTGAAATTCCGGGGCGACGAGGCCGGCGTCGGCGATCGGCCCGAGCGGTTGGTGTTCCGGCTGGAAAAAGTTGAAGACACTCGGCGATGCCAGCGGCCCCATCTTCATCGCTTCCTGGCCCCAGGGTTCGACGAATTTAAAATTGCCGCGGGAGCTGGTGAGGTTGAAGGCCCGGCAGACGTGGGCGTAGCGGACGAGCGGTTCGCGGAGCATGCCGTTGGCGGGATCGTTCAGCGCTAGGGTGCAGCGGGCTTCCTGGTCGAGCAGGACCGCGCGGATGACCACTTCCAGGTCGCCGCGAACTCCCTGGCCGTTGTCGGCGAAGGCTGCAGCGACGCGCGACACGTAGGCCGGACTCGGATTCGATTTCACGAGACGCTGGATCAGCCGGTAACCGATGAACGGACCGACGTTCGGGTGATTGAACAGGTTGTCGACCGCCGCATTGAGATCCTGGTTGATCCCAGCGACCGTCGAGCCGCCGCTGGTCGAAACGCCGTTGAGCAGGTTCTTCACACCCGGCTCGTGCATCGGCCCGTAATTCAACATCGGACGGGCAAAGTAAGCGGGCTCCACGTCGATGAAATCCTCCTCCGACTCGATCGTTCCGCCTTCGTTAGAACCCGAAAAGGGATCCACCGGGACGCCCGGCACCGGCGTCGGATCGAAAGTCATGCCAGTGAAAACCTTGGCGAACTGGGTGATCTCCTCGTTTGAGTAAGTCGGGATGTCCTTGCCCTCGGCGTCCTTCTTTCGGGTCCCGTCCGGGTTCAACTCGTAGAGCCCAATCGAGAACAACTGCATCACCTCGCGGGCATAATTTTCGTCGGGAAAACGATTCACCGAGAGATCGGATTTCCGGTTCTTAGCGTGGCTGAGGAAGTGTCCCATGACCGGATGAGTCGAGACCCGGTAGAGCAGGTCGCGATAGTTCCCGAAGGATTCGTCGACAAGAATGTCGTAGTAATCCGCCATTCCCCAGGGATGATCCTCGAGCTCGTCGATCCCGGTGAAGGAGACGACAAAGATCTCGCTCAGGGCGAACGCGATCCGCTGCCGCAGGACATCCGGCGAACGCAGGGCATGCTCCCACCAGGTCCACATGTAGGGGCTGTACTGAAATCCCTCGTCCGGATCGGTGGCGATGAAGGCAAGGTTGGTCGGTAGGTGGAGGCTGGGCGCGAATGCAATCTGCTCGTCGATCCAGTTTTCGTAGCCGATCTGGGTAACCCGGTCGATCATCTCGTAGTCGGCGCCGAGAGTCGCCTGGGTCAGGAAGCGCGCGGCCTCCTCCAGCGTCGGTGGTTCCGGATTGCCGAGTCCGTGGCAGGCGGGGCTGTTGAGAATGTCGGTAGCCCGCTGGAAATCGTCCGGCCCAGTGGTCGCGGGATCATCCGAGAAACCGAACTGCTTTTCCTCCCAGGTGTTGAGTCCGTCGTCGTCGATGTCGGTGTCAAAGGCTTCGAAGTCGTAGAATTGGGCTGTCGCCGCAACGACACCCGCGCTGAGCGTTTTCGAGATCGAGCCATCGGCAGTTGCCGCGAGCGGTTGACCGGTGGGCGACCAGGTGGTCAGATCCGTGCTGGCGAGAAAACGGTAACTTTTCCCGGCTATCGCGTTCCAGTTCAGGACGGCCGCGTCGGTGGCGAGATTCACGGAGAGCGACTCCGGCTCCAGTTTCGAGTCGGCCAGAAAAGGATTGGTGCCGTCGATCGATTCCTGAAGATTCGTTCGGCCGTCGCCGTCGGTATCGACACCCGGCAGCAAATTCTCGGCTGCGAAAATCGATTCCCAGACATCCGACATCCCGTTCGTGTCGAGATCGATCGCCGGATTCTGCGCGGCGGTAATCCCGGGCAGGGACACCGCGATGCAGATGATAGCAAGCTGGTAGAGACGGGGGGGCATGGAGCGAACGTGGGAGGATCCCGTGGCTTTCTGTTTCTCTATAATTAATCGCGGATTTGCCATCGAATTACGATAACTTTTTCCGAAAAAAAACAGATTCGATGATAGGACTTGTTGCGAAGCCAAGTCGCGAAGTTTGGAAGCGGGCTGTTTTCGGGAGCTATTGAAAGGAATTTGCTCTTTCAAGGAGGTCTCATCGGTGCGTCGGTCCTACCGGGATTGAGGGGGTGCAGAAATATCCCGACGACGACGCAGCGAGCGGTCGAGTATATCGAGAAAAGAAAAGACTCGAAAAAACCATTTTTTTCTACTTTGCATTTTTATCTCCCCATGCTCCGATCATTCCGCATGACAAGTTCGAGGGGAAGTCGCAGGCTGGTCCTATGGTGACTTTGTCTACGATACCGATGACGCTGGCGGTCGCATCCTTAAGGCGGTCTCGGAGAGTAGTCATTCGGAGAACACGATCGTAATCTTTACGGCGGACATTGGGCCTGATAAATATGCCTATGTTAGGTATGAAAAATTTGATCACTGGTCGGCGCATCCTCTCCGCGGGTTGAAGCGGGACATTTACGAGGGGGACATCATGTGCTGTTCCTTGTCCGCTGGCCGGGAGTGATCGAGGCAGGTTCGGTCTCCATGCGCTCGTCTCCCAGACCGATTTCATGGCTACCATCGTGAACGTTGAGAGCACGAGCTTACTGATGATGCAGCGGATGATTCCCATGATCTTCTCCCGCTGTTGAAAGGAGAGGCGAATTCCACAATACCCACTCCGATGTGTATGCGATTCGTGATGGCGACTGGGTCCTGATCGATGCGGCCAATGGGTATCATTCCGGCCGAAATAAGTAGTGGGAAACCATGCACGGGTTCCCACGGATGACGGGGCCGAAGTCGAGCTCTACCAGCTTTGCGAAGACATTGGCCAGAAGAAAAACCTGGCAGCCGAGCCCCCTCAAGAAAGTGGCAGAGATGAAGAAGCTGCTCCAGCAAATTCGGGATCAGGGCTACTCGGCCCCGCGCCTCTCGAAGTAGGCGCGCCTAGCTAGCGTCTCGTTTTCCGGTGATCTTCGAGAAGTCGTTTCCCGAAGGTTCCTGGAAAAATTCGAGATCGAATTCCCGAGCGACCGCGAGGAGGTGGTCGAAGATGTCGGCTTGGATGCTTTCGTAAGGAGCCCAGTTCTTGTTGGCGCTGAAACAATAAATCTCGATCGGAAGGCCGCGACCGTCGTGGGCGAGCTGGCGGACAAGGAGGGTCATCTCCTGGTTGATATCAGGATGATGTCGGAGATAGGCCTCGATGTAGGCACGAAAAGTTCCGACGTTGGTTAGGCGACGTCCGTTGACCCGGTTTTTGTCGGCCATTTCTCCCATCGCTTCATTGTAAGTCTCGACCTCGGCTTCTTTTTTCTTGAGGTAGGTTGCGATGTGTTCGATCTCGCGAAATCGATCCAGCATCTCTTTAGAGCAGAGCCGAATCGAACTGATATCGATAAAGAGAGAGCGCTTGATTCGTCGTCCTCCGCTCTCCGACATGCCCCGCCAGTTTCGGAATGACTCACTGATCAGGGCGTAGGTCGGGATGGTGGTGATGGTCTTGTCCCAGTTGCGGACTTTGACGGTGGTCAGACCGATTTCCTCGACGTCTCCGTCTGCTTTGTGGCTGGGCATCTCGAGCCAGTCACCGATCGAAAGCATGCGGTTGGTCGACAACTGGATTCCAGCAACAAAGCCGAGGATGACGTCCCTGAAGACAAGCATGAGGACCGAGGCCAGCACCCCGAGTCCGCTGAGTAGGGCGATCGGTGGGCGCTGAAGAAGGGCCGCAAAACAGAGCAGGAAGATGATCAGGGCCGTGATCAACTTGGCGACCTGGTTGATCGCTGTGAGGTTGAGATGACGACCGACCTTCTTGATCGAAAGAGTTGCCTGAATCGCGTTGAAAAGAGAGTCGAAGACAAAGTAAACCGAGATGAGGAGATAGAGCTCCGATCCTACTTTCAGAATTTTGGCAAGAAGGGGAGTGTCTTTGAAAAATCCTGGTGCGACGAGAAAAATGAGAAGACCGGGGAGAAGGTGGGCGAGCCAGCGGAAAACGCCATGCCCGAGCAGTTGATTGTCCCAGGTGAAGGCGGTGCGCGAAACGAGCTTCTTGACCCAGTGGAGAAGGATGGGGCGAAAGACGACGAAGATCAGCCAGGCGACAACGAAGAGACCGGCCAGGAGAATCGCGGAAGCGATCGGACTCACCAGTTTTTCAGGAACCCACTGGAGTGAAGCGAGCCAGTCCTCGAGTCGTTCTGCCAGGGTGAAAGCCTTTTCTGTGACCGCTTCCTTGGTTTCGATGATCGTTTGGGCGGCTTCGACCGCAGGCTGATCCGCTTTTGTGCTGGCTTCCATGTCAGGCTCCTAACGCAGTGCTTCGATGGCCGAAGCGAGATCTTCGTGGGAAAGAATTAAAATTGAAATTCAAAGGAATTTGCTTTTTCAACGAGTTCTTATCGGTGGGTCGGTTCTACCGGGATTGAGGGGGGCAGGGGGAGAAAGGGTGAAACCTTGTCTTCATGGATAGATTTCGCCATGTATGTCAAGTTGGAAATTAATCTTGGGCACTTGGGAAATTACTTTCGCGGATAGAATTCCTGGAGGTGGCTCCAGGTTTCCTGGCTTCTTTTTTTCGGATGGCGTGAAGGGTTTCGCATTTCCTCCATGTAGAACTCGATGTTCTTTCGATGGAGGAATGGGTCATTGATCTCTTTTTGGAATTTCCTCATGGCCTTGAAAAGTCTTTCTCGGGTTTTGAGAAATTCAGGATCGTCAGACAGATTGGTGAACTCGTTAGGATCAGACTTCAGGTCGTAGAGTTCGAATTCAGGCGGATCGATATAGGCAGGATCCCAGAGTGCCTTCGGAATCGATGTGTTTGCGTAGCGGGAGATGGCTGCCGTATTCGTCGCTCGTACCGGATTGTAAATCAGCTTATAGCGTTCGTCGCAGATCCCGAATGTCAGGTGCAGAATGTTCGCCGACGAACCGGTGCTGAAGGTGTGAATGTATTTCCGTCTTGGTGCCTTGGGGTCCTGCAGCGATTGCAGCGGTGTTCCCATGAGTTCTTTAGGGATGTCGAGCCCGGCCTCCTGCAGCAAAGTGGGGAGGATGTCCATTGAAGATACCAATGCTGTTTCGACCTGGCCTTTGGGAAATGAAGTCGGATAGTTGACGATCATGGGGACTTTGACACCTCCTTCGTAACAGGTGGTCTTTCCGCGGGGAAAGTCGCCTCCATGGTCTGCCAGGTAGACGATGATTGTATTGTCGCGCGCGTGCAGTTCGTCGAGCCCCTTCAGCACCAGGCCGATCCCTTCATCGAGACGGTTCATGCAATTCAGGTAATTCCGCATTTCTCGACGGAGCGCGGGAGTTTCGACTCCGATCCATGGTAGGGGTTCAGCCTCGGTCCCGTTGACGTTCACGGTAGGATAGCCAGCATTCGAAGTACCAATGAATCTTCGATGGGCATCCGAGTAGTTGAGAATGCAGAGAAACGGTTTGTCCGCCGCATTTGCATTTTCGAAAACGGTCCGGGCCTCGGTCGCGTAGTCCTCGATGCTGTGGGTATTGGAGAAATTGGCATGCTTCACTCCGCGAAAGTCGATGAAGTCCTCGACCAGGCTCTCGGGATTCACATGCGTCTTTCCGATGAACCCCGTGTAATAGCCAGTTTCCCGAAAATACGCAGGCATCGTTTTGAAATTGCTGTGAAAGGAAAAGCGATGCGTTGCGAGCCCAATGTGCCCATTCTGCCTGGTGTATGTGCTAGTTAAAAAGGCGGCGCGCGATGGGCTACATACCGAGTAGGGGACGTAGGCGCGAGTGTAGCGAACTCCCGTCCCGGCGAGTCCATCGAGAACTGGCGTGTGAACTCGGGTTTCTCCGTAGCAGCCGATCTGCTCGCTGTTGTCCTCGGATACGATTAAAAGGATGTTGGGGCGATCCTTGGCATAGCTGATGAAAGTGAGCGCAGATACGGCCAGGATTAGAAATCGACGCATTCTCTTACTTTCTCTGAATGGATTTTTGATCGACCGCGATGAACACGATTCGCTGATACGCATTTTTCTGGCCCGGCTCACCAGCTTCGAAAAGAACGCCAGTCTCCCCGGTATCGAGATTCACCATGTCACTGTAAGCAGCGGGTCCCACGTGAAGCAGCGGTCCGTCCTGCCAGGTCGTCGCTTCGTCGGTTGAATAGCGGATCCGCATGTCGCTGCGCCCTTTTCCGCTGGGACCATTGTCATCCGGTCCTGAGAAAAGAATGAGATCCTCGGTAGCACGCAGCAAGGCGCATTGAACGACAGGAGGGTCGACAACACCTTCGACCGGACGGAACTTCTCCCAGTCATCGCTGCGGGAAACGAGAGTGTCGCCACCGTCGTTGCTCCAGGCTTCACCGCGCGTTCCGGGCGCTTTGCCATTCTGATCGCGAGTGTTGAAGTAAAGAGAGCCGTCGTTGAGTTCGACGACGGTGGTTTCATTCGCGTTGAGTCCATCGTCATAGGTCTCGTCCAGCGCTCCGATACGCCAGGTCTCTCCGTGGTCATCACTGATGATAGCATGAACTCCATTCGGTCCGCGGTCTTCTCCATCATCACTGAGGCGATGGTCGCAGGGGATGACAAATCGTCCGCAATGAGGCGCTCGCTGCAGTTGGATAGAATGAACGGGGCCGGTTGCATACCAGCCCCAGGGTTCTTTCTTTACGTCTTTCGTGATTTCCCGGCGAGGAGCCCAGGTTTTGCCGGAGTCATCGCTACAGGTGACAAATACACGATCGTTCTCAAGAGTGAACGGAAGCCAGAGTCGGCCAGGGTGTTTTGGATTGAGTTGGTCCACAACGGGTGCGGGATTTCCGATTGTGATTTCGGGAGGGTCATCCCCGAAGAGGTCGAGGAAGTCATCGCTTTCGAGGACGACTTCCAGTTTGCCCCAGGTCTTGCCGCCGTCCGAAGAACGCTTCAAGACCAAATCAATCTCGCTGGCGTCGCCCCCGGTTCGTGCTTCGCAAAACGCGAGAAGATCGCCATTCGCAGCGGCAACGATTGCAGGAATGCGGTAGACGTTGTAGCCATCGGCACCGGCTTCGAAAACAGTTTTTGGAGCGTGGTTCTTTTGCAATGCCAGGGCGTCCAGCTCCTCCAGCTTGAGGCGAACACTGAGAATGTAGGGCTCTTCTCCTTTGTCCCAGTGCCCATAGGTGGTAGTCACGATTGTATTGTCCGGGAGCAACTCGACTCCGGGGTAGGCCGTGTCTGCTCCCTTGTGATTGTCTTTCAGTCGGAGTTGATACTGTCCGGGTGTTCCGTCGACGAGGTCATCCCACGTTCCAACCCAGGCTACCCAGTCGTCCTCGTAATCCCCCTTGCTTCCTTTCGGGGAGTTGCTTCGGAAAGAAATGAAAAGCCGCCCGTCGTCGGTATATTTTCCGGTGTGCCTGTCGCCATTGAGGCTCTCGGGCATTTCCCGTGGTTCGCTCCACGTTTCGCCTTCGTCGTCGGAGAATATAATGTGCGAGTTTTTGCGACGGGCATTTTCCCGGAGAAGAACGGCGATCTGTTTTCCATCGGGCGAACGAATCGAACCTGGCTCGCAAAGGTGAACGTCGGATGATTGGTATATCCCTTTTGGAAAAGACCAGGTGAGGCCGCCGTCTTCCGATGTGGTGGAAAAGAGGGTGAATACGATGGGGTCTTTCTGATCCGCTTTTTCTTGGAAGAATCGTCCGTCGTCATGAAAAAGCGCCATGTAATGTCCAGGTCCGGTCTTTCTCTCGAACACAGTCCCCATCACGACGATGCCTCCCCAGTCGCCGACTTTCTGCAGCTCGCTCCATGTGCCTCCGTCATCTTCGGTTACTGAGAGTCTTGCTGGGTAGAGTCCCGACCACATGATGATTCGCTTGTTGCCATCTGCGTCGATGACCCGGTGCAGAGTCGGGACTTCCTTGCTGGTTGCCCAACTTTCCGGGGTGGGGAGTCGGTCTGACCAGGTGAGGCCCCCATCTGTGCTCCGCTTGTAAACGATTCCTCCGCGACCGTGTCCCTTCGGATACACGCAAAGGATGGTTTTCCCGTCTTCGAGCAGGCAGGTCGTCGGATGACCGAGGTATTGGCCTTTCTCGCGATCCACGACAACCTGGCGATGCGAGTCCTGATCAAGATCGAGATGCTGAATTGTTTTTTCTTCTGCTCCTGCGAGGAAGGGAATGAGAGAGGTGAGGAGAAAAGTCTGTAAAAGTGATTTCATGGTTCTGTTAT
>Ga0055584_100007900_pt1 | contig 10426 bp, 7 predicted proteins | sample OSDHelmetaG_FD_58716 | JGI IMG/M metagenome (GOLD analysis project Ga0055584, IMG submission 58716) | Pelagic marine sediment microbial communities from the LTER site Helgoland, North Sea, for post-phytoplankton bloom and carbon turnover... | ecosystem: Environmental > Aquatic > Marine >...
GCGCACGGGGTCGTAGAACACGTCCGTGCCGTCGCTCATCGATAGGGGGATAGCCCAGGGGCGATCGGTCTCGTCGGCAAAGGGCACCTCTTCAGCCCATTGGCCATAAGAAATCTTAGACAGCGGTGCTCGCTCGTATTTCTGCCAATAAATCCCGTCGGGTGAGAAGGCCACGCACAGGCCGGGATATTCGCCTGTCTCTGTGTGTGCCCAGTCGAAATAGGCCATCTTATAGCGCTGAGTTGGCTCGTTTGCGCGCTCGTCTACTAAGACCGAGTTGCAGTAGCGGAAAGAGTGTCCGCCGCTGCCGATTAACACGATATTCGTGCGCTGGGTATCGCCAAAGGCAAAGCGATCTAACGCCGGTTTTGTAAAGTGAATGCCGTCGTCCGACTCGGCATAACAGACCACGCAGCCATAGCGCCGATCCGGCGCGCGGTCCCCTGCAAAGGCCTGATACCAGAGTTGGTAGCGCCCGCTCGTGGGATCGCGATAGATGCTGGTCCAACCGATGGCCACTTCCCACGGTTCGCTCGGTGTTAGTACGGGGTTGGCCGCGTAGCGTATAGGTGGGTTTAGTTGGCGTCGCGTGCCAGCGCGGTAGAGTACGTGGTAATCGTCGGCGAATAATAAGGTTTGCCGTCGCGCCATGGGATCTCCTTTAGCAGCGCTTATTTCGCTTTGTTGCGCTGAAATTGTTAATTTGCATACCGATGTAAATAATAAAGTTATGCGAAAATCGGCCGATCATATACAGGGTAGCTGAAGCTGGTCATATATAATACCCTTTCTCGTTACGAGCCAACAGTAAAGGACTCCTCGCATTGCATCTGATGATTCGCCATAAAATAGTTGCCTTAGCTGCCCTCGCCGCGGTGTTGCCTGTGCTTGCCATTGGCACATTGACGTATTACGAAAAGCAGGTGGCGCTAGAAGAAGTGCGCACCGAGGTGAAAATTCATGCAAAAAAAACCATTGAAACCGTCGCACGCGATGCCTATCACATCGTTAAAATGATTCACGAAATGGGCGACCGCGAGCAGATGGACGAATCCCTGCGCGAAGCCCTTATGAGCATTGATGTCGGCAAGACGGGTTATATCGCCATCTTGGGAGGCAAGGGTGAAGATCGAGGTGAGTATATCCTATCGTATAAAGGCCAGCGCGACGGCGAGAATATCCTGCAGGCAAGGGATTCATCGGGTCGCTATTTCGTCAAGGACATCGTACAAACTGCGATCGATGCCGAGCGCGACGGTGTCCGTTTTGTGCACTATTTTTGGCAGAATGCAGACGACCCGATCCCGAGAGAAAAAATATCGGCCTCGATCTACTTTGAAGAATGGGATTGGGTCATCGCCGCCACGGCCTATACCGACGATTTTGACGGTCTGATCGAGGGAACGGAAAACTCGCTCGACGCCTTGATGCAGTGGACCCTAATCGGTGGGTTGGCGATTCTATTGGTCACCATTACAGCGGCCTTGTTGTTGGGGCAGCGCATCGGCGGTCGCTTGGAAATGATTACGCAGGTGGCAGAGCGTCTAGAGCGCGGCGATGTCGAACAGCAGCTCGACTTTCAGTCGCACGACGAGATTGGCCGCTTGGCGCACGCCTTCCGCGAGCTGACGGCCTATATCAAACACATCGCCTGGGCCGCCGATCGCTTGGCCCAGGGCGATCTAACGGTACAGCTCGAAACCCGCTCCGAAGCCGATGTGCTGAGCAAGAGCTTTATCGGTATGACGACTAACTTGCGCAGCCTTTTCTCCGGTCTCAACGAGCAGGCCGAAACGCTCAGTCGCTCGTCTCAGGAGCTCTTGGTCGCATCGGAACAAGTGACCGGCAACGTCACCGATGTCTCTGCCAATGCTCACACTGTTGCCACGGCGGCCGAACAAATGAGCGCCGATGTAAATAGCGTTTCGAAGTCTGCCGAACAGTCCTCGGAAAATATTGGCACGATGGCTTCCTCGACGGAGGAAATGACGGCGACTATTTCGGAAATTGCGCGCAATACCGAGCGCACGCGCCAAGTGACGGGGTCGGCGGTGCAGCGGGTGGAGAATGCAGTGCATCAGGTGAGCGAACTGGGTGCGGCGGCCAGCAAAATTGGCAAAGTGATTGAAGTGATTGTCGAGATCGCCGAACAGACTAAGTTACTCGCCCTAAATGCCACCATCGAGGCCGCCAGTGCCGGTGATATGGGTAAGGGTTTTGCCGTAGTGGCCAGTGAAGTGAAAGAGTTGGCAAAACAGACGAGTGGTGCGACGGAGGAGATACGCGCGAGCGTCGAGGCCATTCAGCACGCTACTCAGAGTACCATCGTCGAAATCGACCATATAAAGGGTGTTATCGACGAGGTTGATGAGAATGTGTCGGGCATATCGATGGCCGTAGAGGGCCAAGCGGCAACGACGCGTGACATGGCCTCCAATATAAACCAAGCGGCCTTGGGGGTTCAGCAGGTCACGCATAGCGTGGGGCAGGCGGCGACGATGGCGACGAGTATTGCCTCCAAGATTGGGACGGTCAACAGCGCCAGCAACGATGTGAGCGAGATTATCGAAAGAGTCAACGGCCAAGCGCTAGAGCTGTCGCAGATGAACGGTGAACTCAAGGCCATGGTCGAGCGTTTTAAACTCGTTTAGAGTTCGGTCCCTATCCCATCCGCAGTCTCCGTTTGACCTCGTAAAAATAGACGCGTATACTGAGGTGGTCACCTGTTTTTATACCATAAAAAAAGGAGCCGCTAATGGAAGGCGTCAAAGTCTATCACAACCCCAACTGAAGCAAGTCCAACGGCGCGCTGGATATTCTGCGCGACCGCAACGTCGAGTTCGACGTTATCAAGTATATAGAGAACCCGCTCGGCGAGAACGAGCTGAGGAATTTTCTCGATCTGCTCGCGGTCGAACCCAAAGAAATGCTGCATCCCGGGTCCTTTGCTAAGCTAGGTCTCGATATCGAGGCCTACAACACACCCGACGCGTTGGTCGCTCTTTTAGTGGAGCATCCCGAAGTGATGAATCGTCCCATTATCGTGCACGGGAACAAGGCTGTTATCGCCCGTCCATCGGAGAGGGTGAACGAAATTCTCGACTGAGTCTCCACTCGCGTGTGCAGACAATTTATCGTCTCGTTGCCTCTAGACAAATGTAAGAGGCAACGAGACGACTTCATTATGGGTTCCACACCTATTGGGCAATACACATTTCACGCAACAAAGAACAGGACGGCATATAATGCGGAGGCTATCGCGTCTCTCGGCGCTGATTGCTCTAATTTTATTGGGCATAATACGAGCGGCGCCTGCCGACGAAACACCACCGGCTACGGTTATTATTCGCGCCGGCAACCTGCCCGCCGTCAGCAATGCCAGCGCTGGCGCCCTCGCCGAACGCGCCGTGCTGCGCGTCTTTTTACAAGAGTACCCCCAATACCAGATCGAGCCCTTTGCCATGCCCAAGATCGAAGGGCATGCCATGGATACGGGGCCGCTGATGGGCATTGCCTCGGGCAACCCACCGCACGCAATCTATGTCAACTTTCGCCAGTCTTCCAGCTATATAAACCACGGCTTCTTAGAGCCGCTGGAAATCCTACTCGCCCGCGTGCTCAGCACCAACGAACGCGTGCGCGAAGCCGATGCCGCTGGCAACTGGTTAGCCGACCCGACGGCCGCAGAAATAGAAAGCGCGTTAGAGACTATTCTCGATCGCGTCGTCGAGCCCGTCTGGCCCGTTATCTACCGCGAGGCCGACAGCAAAAAGCAAGGAATCGAGCCGGGACGCCATATTTGGGCCATGCCGACGACGGTGCTGGCCAAGGCCCTGCTCTTTCGCAAGGACGTCTTCCAACAGGCCGGTCTCGATCCGCGCAAGCCGCCGAAAAACTGGGACGAATTATTGGACTACGGGCGGCGCATCAAAGCGCTGCCGGATAAATACGGCATCACCTTTTCCGGCGGTCCCTATATCAGCTATGGCGCCTATAGTTTTTTGGCGTCCAACGGCGTCACTTATATGGCCCGCGGCGAAGACGGGCGCTGGAGAGCTTCTTTTAATACGCGCGCCTGCGCCGAGGCCATCTATTTTTTGCTGCGTTTGGTTGACGAGCCTTTCGAAGCCAACGGCGAAACGTATAAAGGCGTCGCCTACGTCGCTCTGCCGGGCAACGACGCCAGTCTCAAATGGGAACGCGGTCAGGTCGGCATGCAGTTTACGGACTTGGCCGACGAGATGCTCGCCTCGATCAACCCGGAACTCGTCGGTATTGCGCCGATCCCGAAATCGCCGCGGGGTACCGGTGGCGGTGATCTCAACGCCCGCATGATGGGCGTTTTTCGCCAGACGACACCGGCGCAAAAACTGGCCGTGATGCGCTATATCTGGTTTGTCACCAGCGACGAAGCCAAACGCATCCGCACGCGCGTCTTTGTCGAGAGCGGCTACGGTCGTTTTGTGCGCCCCGACCTCTTGCGACAATTCGGTTACGAAGATATCCTGCGCCAAGTGCCTCCCGGTTGGCAGAACACCTACAAGATCGCACTCGAATCGGGCGTGCCCGAGCCCTACGGCAAAAACACGCAGTTTATCTACAATAAAGTGTCCGAGCCAATCAACTGGGCCCTACAGCAGCCGCTCTTGGAGCTGAGCAAAGAAGACGCCCTCGATCGCATCGAAGTGGGCTTAAACGAATACGCCGAGCGCGTCGACAAGTTTTTGCTCGGCGAATTGAGCGAAGAAGAGTGGACGAAACGCCGCACCGTCGGCGCCTCGGTTCTGCTCTTTATCGTCGTGGTCTTTGCCGGCTCGCTCATCTGGGTGTGGCGCATCTTCACCGCCGAGGAAGCGAGCCGGGGCAGTTCGCGCGGTTGGTGGCACTATAGAACGGCCTACGCGCTGATTATGCCCGCTCTCGGCGTGGTCTTGTTCTGGCAATACTTGCCGCTCTTAATGGGCGCGCCGCTGGCGCTCTTCGACTACGAACTCGTGATCGACTCGCATTTTGTCGGCCTCGACAATTTTGCCACCGTGCTCTACGATAGCCGCTTCTGGGCTTCGCTGAGCAGGACCTTTTACTGGGTTTTGCTCACGGTGGGCCTCGGATTTTGGCCGCCGATTATGGTCGCCATCCTGCTCGACGAAGTGCCGACAGCGGGCCTCAAATATTTTTTCCGTACGGTTTTTTATCTGCCCACCGTCGTCAGCGGTGTTATCATGGTCTTTCTCTGGCGCCAGCTCTACGAACCTTCGGAGTCGGGTTTCTTTAACCAACTTCTGCTCATGCTCAACGAGCTCGGCCCCGTCTCGGGCACGCTGATTAAACTGCTCGCCCTAGGCGCGTGGTTCTCACTTATTGGCCTCGTTATTTCCATGGCGGTGCAGCTGCGCGAGTTGACGTGGCCCGTGCGCGCGGCTATCGGTGCCTTTGGCGGGGCTCTATTGATCGCCACGCTGATGCCGCTCGTCGGCGCTTGGAACGGTCCCAGCGACCTCGTCATCGAGATTCGCGGCTTAGATCCAGATGCCGTGCGTGGGTGGAGTGGCCTCGGCGCCTTTTTTAGTACCCTGGTCGGTCCCTTTGCGGTTGAACCGCTTTCGTGGGTTGACGATCCGGACTTGGCGATGCTCTGCGTGGTGTTGCCCACGGTGTGGGCTACGGCCGGTCCCGGCTGTATTATCTATTTGGCCGCGCTCAAGACCGTGCCCGAAGAGCTGGTAGAAGCGGCGACGATGGACGGTGCTGGCATCCTGCAGCGCATGGCCTATATCACGCTGCCGCGCATTAAATTTCTCATTCTCATTCAGCTCGTGGGTGCTATCGTCGGCTCCTTTAAAGGCGGCACCGACTTTATTCTGGCCATGACCGGCGGCGGTCCCAACGGCGCGACGCGCGTGCTCGGTCTCGATATCTTCGAGCGCACCTTTATGGAACTCCACTACGGCCTCGGTGCCGCCATGGCCTGGGTGCTGGGAGCAATGGTCATCGTGTTGACGGCCTACCAACTCAAGCGCATGTCGCAGGCCGAGTTTTCCACCGCAGACACTAAATAGACGTCGATTAGATGTGCGGGTTAGGCGCAGAAATTAGAGCGCTATTCACAGAGAAAGCCAAACAGCCACTATGTCCGTCTTAACCAAAGTAGAAGCCAAATCCCTCAAGGGGCGCATCATACAGGCGTCGGTCCTCTTTGTGCTCATCTTGGGTGGTACGACGATGGTCTACCCCTTCTTGCTGATGCTGTCGGGGTCGGTGCGCAGCGAAATGGACGTGGCCGAGATGGATGTGGTGCCCGCCTATATGCGCAGCGACGAAGTGCTGGTGCGCAAATTTTTAGAAATGAAGTACAGCCACGACGTCAGTACGATGAACCGCATGCGCGGTTACCAGGATTTCAGCTTCTCGCTGGCGACGTTGCCCGAGAAGGTCGTTGCGGCACGCGTTGGCGACTTCGAGCGATTTGCCGCAGAAGAAGAAATACCTCGCCACTGGCAGATCCTCGGCGGCACCAAGCTCTTAAAGCGCATCTCGTCGGCCAATTTGCGGCGCTTGCGCACGCGCGTCAGCGAAAGGTTTGGCGGCGATTTGGCCGCGTTGGGCGAAGACCTCGGCGCGCCGCTCAACACGTGGTCACAGCTGACGCTCAATATCCCGGAGTGGACGATCGCGCGTTACGACTATACGCCGTCCGTTCTCTATAGCGAATACTTTGCCCTTTTAGGAGAACGCCCGCTGGCCGAACGCGCCTTGGTGTCGATTTCGGGCACCTTTTTGCAAAATATCGTCGCCCCGCTCTACGGCACGGAAAAGACGGCGAACTACAACGCGGCGCACGCACGGCCCATCACGCGCTTTGAAGATTTTGCCCTGCCGCGGCGTTTGCCCGGGAAGGACGAACCGCTCCTGCGCCAAGAGTGGCTCAGTTTCGTCCGCGAAATTCTCAACGTCTCCTTCGTCCGCGCCGAAGCGACCGATGCCGAATACCAGTCATTTCTCAGGGCCAAATACGACGGCCGTATCGGGCGCTTAAACGAGCGCTGGTCTAGTGACTATGCAGACTTTGCGCAGATAAAATTGCCCGGTGCACACGCGTGGGTTGCCTCGGCTCGGCGCGTAGACTACGAGGCTTTCCTAAGTCAGGTTCCAGACGAGGCGCTTTACTTAGTGGGGCCTGAATACGCCTGGCGCGATTGGCTGGCCCGGCAATACGGAACGCTGGCGCAGCTGAACGAGGACCACGAGCGCCGCTATACCAGCTGGGATGCGGCCATCGTGCCCATGGCCGAGTTAGAACTCGACTATGCGTTGGCCAATAGTGCCGATTTGCGCTGGGAGTTTGCCAGCATCAACTTCGTCAACGTATTCTACGAACTCTTTGTCCAGGGGCGCGCCTTTCTCAACACCGTGATCTTTGTCGCGCTGTCTTTGGTGCTGACGTTGACCTTGCAGCCCCTGGCCGCCTATGCGCTGTCGCGTTTCCAGCCGCCGGGCATGTGGAAGCTGATCTTGCTCTTTATGGCGACGATGGCTTTCCCGCCGATGGTCGGCATGATCCCGCAATTTCTCATCCTGCGCCAGCTCAACTTGCTCAATACTTTTATCGCTCTCGTGCTGCCCATCGTCGTCAACGGTTATCTGATCTTCCTGCTCAAAGGCTTCTTCGACTCGCTGCCCAAGCACTTATACGAAGCGGCGCTTATCGACGGTGCCTCCGAACTGCGCATGTTCTGGGAAGTGACGATGAGTCTGAGTAAACCGATCCTCGCCGTCGTCGCCCTGCAGACTTTTCAGATCGCATGGCTGATGTTCCTCTATCCGCTCTTAGTCTGTCCCGACCCGGAGATGCACGTCTTGGCCGTCTGGCTCAGCGAGTTTCAGCAGGAGGCGCCCTCGGCCGCCGTCTTTGCTTCAATCCTCATCGTCAGCATCCCGACGATGGCGATCTTTATGCTTACGCAGCGCACGATCATGCGCGGCATTGCGGTGCCGGCTGAAAAATGAGCGAAGCTGCACTAGTCGCGTAAGAAGCGCACGCTCTGGATCTTGCCCTCGCGGACCTCATAGATCGAAACGTAGCGCACTTCTTTGTCGGGATAGGTGACGATTTCTTCGTTGATGACATGGCTGCCGCTCACGAGTTGGCTGAGCACTTCTGTCTGCACTCCACCGGGCACAAATAAGGGAGCAAAGATCCCGCGCATATGATCGATTCCGCTGCCAAAGAATGTATCGGGATAATCATAAATGGCGATATCGGGGCTATACATCGCTAAGAAACCTTCGAGGTCGTGCGCGTTATAAAGGCTCATACGCCGATTTACAACTTCGAGTGGTGACATCTCAATTCCTTTCGCTGTGTTTTCTACTGAAATATCTGCATAACTTGTGCTCATCCATAAAGACAGCAACACGCTCAACAGCACCCATTTCATACGTCTCCCTTTCTTTTAGGTCGTGCTCTAAAGAAACGACGTAGAGTAATGGAATACTTATCGAGAATTGCTATTTTGCTGGCGCTGTCTGTACGCGCGCGGCGTAAGACCGTGGTGGCGGCGGAAGAGGGTGCTAAAGGAGGGGGCGCTAGAAAAACCGATACGGGCGCAGATCGAGTGGATGGGCAAGTCGGTAGCGGCCAACAAAACCCGCGCGCGCGCGAGCCGCTGCTGTACTAAATAAACGTGCGGCGTGACGCCAAAATTGGCGCGGAAAGTGCGCAAAAAGTGGTGCGGCGCGAGTGCGGCTTCACGCGCAATTTCGCCCAGCGGCAGTTCGCGTTCCGCGTTGGCGTGTATATAATCTTTTGCTCGGTAGAGGCGGCGCAACAGTTCGCGGCGCGTGCTCTGGCGCACCGCAGCAATCGTTTCTGCGCGGCGTTCAAAGCGCTGCTGGGCCCGTAGCAAAGCATCTGCCAACACGCGCAAGATCTCTTCGAGTTCGGGCTCGGAAACGGGCCCTGCATCTAGCCGCCGTCGCAAGTGTTGGATCGGGATATTGAGATGCTGGTCGTGATAATAGAGCGTTTCGAAGAAATCACCGGGTTGCGCACTGATAAAAGGAGCATCCAAAAGCTCGGCGCAACTGCGGTTGCTAACGGCGTGAGCGTCGGCCAGCCATTCGTCCGGAAAGCAGATACTCAGCGATTCGACCATCGTTTCTGACGCAATGCTAAAGGCGTATTCGCGTCCTGCATTGAGCACGAGAAACACATGGTCATCAACGGCGAAACGCGCTTCGTCCGTCTCGTACATTCCCCATCCGTTAAACAGACAGTTGAGCGCTAGACCGGCCTTGCGCGCTTGCGTTGGAGGGTGATAGGTATTGCGCCCGCGTATGATGGTGCGCGCCTGTAGGGGTGTGTGGGGTGGGTAGAGCATCGACGTTAAGAGGAGCCGTTGTCGGAGCGGTGGAAGTGGGTATGGCGCCAGCGCCCGTCTTTGCGTTGCCACACGCGCGTTTCCTCACTGTGCTGCGTGATCGGTCCATCTGCGGTCTGCGCCTGTACCAAGCGCACGCAGGTCAGCAGTGCCGCATCGTCGCCGAGCATGGATACGCGCGGGTCGATCATGGTCGTGTGACGCGCTTGCGCGGGGGCGCCGAGATCAAAATAGAAACGGTGAAAGCCGAGTCCTTCGACGCGATGGCCGCGTGCTTCGGGCTCGAACGCCGTGAGCATTGGATCGCATAATTCCTCATACGTTGCCCAATCGGCAGATGCGATAGCGTTTAGAAGCCGCTGGTTTAGCTGTAGGATTTCGTTGGTTGAGTCGGGTTGTGACACGTCAGCCTCCTATGGAAATGATCGCGCGTTAATATAATATCAATATCGACAAATACAGGTGTTGGTTCGGTGTCCTTGTATTTTTACTCACGTGAACTGCAAGGATCTCGGTATAATTCAGAATCCAGTTGCTGCGCCGATTATGGCTTGGAAAACAGCATCGAAACATCGGCAATTCACTAGGAGATATCTAAATAAACTTAAAATAACTTATCGAGTTGCACTGCGCGCTCTGTGGGGACATATTTCTCCCGGGGTCAGCCAACTTTCCGAACGTCAACTTTGGAGACTAACCATGGGTTTGTCGCCCTATTTTCAGGTTCTCGGATCGGGCGCCGGGGATGCCAATTTCGGCACGCCTGATGCCGCCGGGTTGCCGCTGAAGGACCAGCGTCGGAACACCGGCAACTATTTGACGCCGGACATCTTGATCGATTTCACCGACCACACGCCGGGGGTCTTAAAAGAATACGGCATCGATCCATCTTCGATTCGCTATCTGCTGATCAGCCACGGTCATTTCGACCACTTTCAACCGCTTGAGATCATTCGCTTTGCCGCGTCCCTGCCGCATCCTCTCATGGTCTTCGGCAACAGCATGGTTATCGACGCGCTGGAATTGTGTCGAGACACGGTCTATGA
>Ga0055584_100007902_pt1 | contig 10426 bp, 5 predicted proteins | sample OSDHelmetaG_FD_58716 | JGI IMG/M metagenome (GOLD analysis project Ga0055584, IMG submission 58716) | Pelagic marine sediment microbial communities from the LTER site Helgoland, North Sea, for post-phytoplankton bloom and carbon turnover... | ecosystem: Environmental > Aquatic > Marine >...
TAATCTCCCATCTCGGCGGAGCGTTCCGACATGTTCTCGTTTTCCATGATGTCGAGATTCGCCATTGCCGCCGCCGATGAGGCGGGATTGCCGCCAAAGGTGATGAGATGCTGAAACGTGGTATCGCCCTCGCCGATGAATGTGTCGGCGATGTCACCGCTAACGATCGCCGCGCCGATCGGCTGATAACCACTGGTGAGCCCCTTGGCGACGGTTCGGATATCCGGTTGGACATCCCAATGCTCGGTCGCGAACATCTTGCCGGTACGACCGAAGCCGGTGATGACCTCGTCGGCGATTAGCAGCACGCCGTGGCGGCTACAGATCTCGCGGAGCATCGGCCAGTAATCGGGATGCGGAACATGAATACCCGCCGCCGCCGAGATCGGCTCGGCGATGAAGGCCGCGACGGTGGATGGTCCTTCGTGCAGGATCGCGCGCTCCACGTCGCGCGCGCAGTCCAGGGAACAGGCGCCCGCGGCGGCGCAGGCTTGACAGCGATACTGGGCCGGCTGAGCGACATGGACATTACCGGGCACCAGCGGACCAAATTGGGCGGGAACGCTCCCACCGCCCGGCCCGCCGCGCCCGAGGCTGGTGCACGCCAAGGTGGCACCGTGATAGGAGCCGCGACGGCTCAACACCTTCCAACGGTTCGGCTCGCCCTTGATGTGATGATAGTTCTTGGCGATTTTCAACGCCGTCTCATTGGCCTCGGAGCCACCGCTGACGAAATAGCTCCGCGCGCGCGGATCCCCCGAGAGCTTAGCCAAACGGGCCGACAACGCCGCCGTAACCGGGGCCACCGTGTCATTGGGCGAGAAGCTGAGAGACAGCATCTGTTGGTGGACCGCGTCCGCGATCTCGCGCCGGCCATGACCGATATTCACCAGCCATAACCCCGATAGAGTATCGAACCAGCGCGCTCCGTCGGCATCCTCTACCCAAACACCATGGCCGTGGGTGACCAGTTGGACGCCGGTTGCCGCGTCCATGTTACCGGCCTGCTGGGAATGCGGCCAGAAATGGGCTTCGGCATCGGCGCGGGCTTGCTCGAAATCCGGGGCGTTCGCTCGTGTATCCATGACCGATGATCTCCCAATTCAGCGTCGGACGCGGCGCCGGCGCGTTAAAACCAAACGGATTTGTCGACGACATTCCTGAGCGCCTCACCCTTGGCGAAACGCCGGCAATTATCCAGCAATATATCGAGGCGTCGATCGTCCAGATACGGTCCAAACCCGGCGGTATGCGGGGTGATCAGCACGTTCGGCGCCGTCCATAGCGCATGGTCCGAGGGCAAGGGCTCGATCTCGAACACGTCCAGCGCCGCGCCGGCGATCCCACCGGCCTCTAGCACCGCAACGAGGTCATCGAGCCGCACCGTCATACCGCGGCCGATATTGATGAGAAACGCCGATGACTTCATATGGCCAAGGCGCTCCCGATCCATCAATCCCTCGGTTTCGGGCGTGTGGGGGATGGTCATGATCACGAAATCGGCCCGGGCGAGTTGCTCGTCCAGACGCTCCGGCGGATGCATCTCGTCCATGCCTTCCGGAAGCTCCTCTCGGCGTCCGTCGACACCGACCACCGTCATGCCGAAGGCCTTGCACAGCCGGGACGCCTCGGCCCCGATACCGCCAACACCGAGGACAAGCGCGGTCGCCTCGGGCAGATGCACGACACCCGTGTTGAGCGGTCGCGGCGCGTATTCACGGCGCGCCTGTTGCGGCAGGTAGTAGTGCAGCCCCCGCGCGAAGGCGAGGACATAGGCCATGATATGCGCGCCGATATGATCGTTGAAAATCTCGCGCTGATTGGTCACCACGACGGGATGGTCGATCAAGGCCTGATGATAGTATCCAGCGGGTGGCGCGATCATCGGGGCTTGTAGCCACCGAAGCCGCGTCGCATGCTCCAGCACTTCCGCCGGCATCACGCCGAACGCCGCGTCGGCGTCGGCGATATCTCGCTTGGCGTCCTCGATGGTCTCGGGCTGAAGGACCTTGACGCCGATATCCTCCGCCGCGACCCGCGCCGCCCAGCTCCGCCGAATCTCGTTATGGGGCGGCATCATCACTAGGGTGAAGGCTAGGTTTTCCATTGGCTGGGCCTTTCGGGGTGCTGGTCGGAACGAGACGGCAGAGTAGCGTGAAACGGCGACATCGGAAATCGCTCTCCAGCCATCCTGACCTCGCGCCTATTGTCGACCGTCCCCAACCGCGTTCAGCGCGGCGATGTAGCCCCAGGTCAGGCACGGGCCAAGCGTGGTACCGGCGCCCACCCCCTTGGAGCCAAAGGCGTTGGCCATGACATTGCCGGCGGCATAGAGGCCTTCGATCACCTCGCCCTGGCGGTTCAGCACCTCGGCCCGCTCGTTGGTGCGCGGACCGCCCTTGGTGCCAAGGAACCCGGCCTTGAAGGGCATCGCGTAGAAGGGCGCCTTTTCGATCGTCCCAAGGGTCGGGTTCGGCTTGTGAGCGGGGTCGCCGCCCCGGTTGCGATCCCAGGTGCTGGCGCCGCGGCCGAAATCCTCGTCGACGCCGGCGCGGGCGAAGTCCGAGAAACGCCGCGCCGTCTCGACCAAGCCGCTGGCATCCACATCGATCATCTCCGCCAGCGCCTCCAAACTCGCCGCCTCGAACCGATTACCGGGGACAGACCCGTTTGGCATGGCGTGAGGATAGCGCGCCGCGTATTGAGAATCGTAAATCCTCCAGGCCGGCAAATGCGCGGGCGTTCCCGTTTCCGGATCGATCTGCGCGAAGGCGAGGCCGATATTCATCTGCTTCTCGTTCACGAAACGCCGGCCATGGCGATTGACGATCATCGAATGCGGGAGAAAATAATCCGATGCGGGCTGCCCCATCAACCGCCCCTCATAGGTCACGGGCGTCACACCCATGACCAGCGCCTGATCCATGTGGTCAAGCTGCGCGCCGACCGCCTCGGCCATGCGCTGGCCATCGCCGGTATTGGTCGGCGGAGACGCGGTCCATTCGACGGGCCCCGGGAAGTGTTCGGCCATCATCTCGGGGTTCCACTCAAACCCGCCGCTGGCGAGGATCACGCCCTTGGTTGCTTGAATCTCCAAGGCCTTCCCATCCCGGGAAACCTCCAGCCCCGTCACCCGTCCATCTTGGGTGATGAGCTTAGATGCTTGGGCACTCGGCCAGATCGTCACGCCCTGGTCCAGGCACCCCTTCAACAATCCGATCGTCAGGGCGCGCCCGCGGGTAAACGCGCCCGTCAGCTTGCGCCAGAGCAGGCGTGGCAAAAGCCGGGGCATATGCCGCTTGGGATCGGCGAAGAAGAACCGGTCAACCACTTCCTCATAGCTGATCCGCATGTCGATCGTGGAGGTTCTGACTTTGTCCTTCCAGGCCCCGAGTGTCCCGATGCGGATCGGCGCGGCGGAGACATTGCGGCCATGGGCCACGCCGCCGACTTCCTCGGTGTAAGGGTCGGGGTCACGGTTCAGATTGAAGCGCGTCGGGCTATGCTTCTCGACGAATTTCAGCATTTCCGGCGCGCGGTCGACAAATTCCGCCCAAAGCGGTTCCTCGGCGTTGTGCCAGCCGTCCGGCGATACCGCGCGGATATAGTCCATCGCCGCCTCGCGGGAATCCGTCACGCCGATCCGCGCCATGTGGTGATTGTTGGGTATCCAGATGCAGCCGCCGGACATCGCGGTCGTCCCGCCGATCAAATCGGACTTCTCAAGCACGAGGGTTCGCGCGCCATGCACGCTGGCGGTCAAGGCAGCGCTCAATCCCGCCGCGCCGGTACCGACGATCACCACGTCATAGGTCGGCTTTTCAATCATGGGGATGCTCCGGATTATGGGCGCGGGCGGGAGATGGACGGTCGCTCTAAAGAAACCGCTCCACGGAAACCCCGCGCAGGTCCATCTCATATTCAAGCCCTTGGACGGGCGGCCGAGCGTAGTACCAGGTCAGCCCCGCCGGCATCGCGCCCCGGCGCACGATCTCGGCTTCCAGAAACGGGTGGATCGGATGCACCGTGTAGACCTGGGTCGTCGTCGCGCGGGCCCAGGAAACCCCAAGCGCGCTCATCCGGTCCTCCATCACGCTCAGAACATGACGGGCCTTGTCTTGCATCGCGTCCTCGGAGGTCTCGCCGAACCGGACGATCTTGTCACGATAAGGACCGGGCATGTCACGTGCCTCGCCCGAGCCGGCGATGACAAAGCTGCTGGAACCGTCCGAGGTAACCGCGGTCTCGTCCCGCACGGTGTAACAGAAGGCCTCGAAGCTCGGCTCCGCCGGTCCCGCCACCTCCGGGCAGACATTGGAGCGGGCAACCGGGTTCTCGTCATCCTTGAAGATGCCCCAACGCTCCAGGGTGCCGACATAGATCCGGTTGAAATCGATAAAGCCCTGATCCGTGAACGGCGCGGGAGAGCGAAGCTCGCACGCGCAGAACGACGTCAGGGGTCGTCCGAGCCCCGCCAGATGCGCCTCGATGCGCCGAAACCCCTCGACCATCGGAACAGGTTCGGAGAAACGGGCGCGCTCGATCGCGAAACCGGGTTCAGCCCGGACACCGCCGGAATACTGAAATGGACCCCGAACGTATCTGTAGCCGCCCGCCTCGAACAATGCCGTTTCCAACATGTCTGTCTCCTCGAAAAATGTGCCCGCGATCAGTCCGCCGCTTGGGCCGCGCCGCCCGCTATCATTGCCTCGATCGCCGCCGCCTCGTGGCCGAGCTCGGCAAGGATCTCGCGCGTGTGCTCGCCAAGCCTTGGACTAAGCGTGAAACGGTCGCCGGTCATCGGCGTCGGTTGCCCCGGAAGGCTCGCCATCGGCAGGGTGCCGAGCGTCGGATCCTCCACCCAACGCAGTGCCGAGATCGCCTTGACCTGGGCGTCCTCGAACAAGTCGCCATGGGTGTGCACGCGACCATGCAGGACATCGATCTCGGACAGCAGAGCGCACCATTCATCGGTGGTCTTGGTTTCGATTATCGGGCGCAGAAGCGCGAGCAATGCCTCGCGATTGGCGACACGGGCCCGGGGCTCGACGAACCTTGGATCGCCGATCCATTCCTCGTGGCCCAAGAGCCTGGCGAAGCGCTCGAACTGCGGTTGTCGCCGCGCGTTGATGCTCATATAGCCGTCGCTGGTTTTAAAAGTGCCGACCGGCATCCCGATCGGTTCGACCTCCGCCCCCTGAAGCGCGGATTCGACAATCGCGGCTTCCTGATAGGACAGCGACGCTTCCAGCAGGCTGGTCTGGATATGCGCCCCCTTGCCTTTCATTGCCTTGCGATACAGCGCCGAAGAGACCGCCTGAAACCCATAGAGACCGCACGCGAAATCGATCGCCAGCATATTGAGCCGCTGAGGCATGCCGGTCGCGTCCCGGTTGATCGACATCAGCCCGGTATAAGCCTGCATGACCGAGTCCGTCGCCGGGAGATCGGCATTCGGACCGCTTGATCCAAAACCGGTGATCGAGAGATAGACGATCGCCTCGTTGGCGTGGCGCACGGTGTCGTAATCCAGTCCGAATCGATCGATCTTGCCGACCCGATAGTTCTGAATGAGCACATCGCAATCCGCGGCCAGCCGCCGCGCGATCGCACAACCCTCGGGTGATTTCAGATCCAGGGACAAGCTGCGTTTCCCGCGATGCACGATCAGAGAATGGGCGGTGTGATCACCCGTCGCCTTACCCAACTGGCGGCTCCAACAGCCGGTTCCCGTAGGCTCTAATTTGATCACGTCGGCACCGTTGCGGGCGAGCATCATACCGCAATAAGGCCCAGCGATCCCTTGCGAGAGGTCGAGAACGCGGACGCCTTCAAAGGGCGGATCATCGGTCATCGCGGCACTATCCATCGTAATCCCTTGGGCTCCACGAAAGAGTCAATGTGGCACTGTTAGCATGATCGTTGGATGGTGCGAAATCGAGTGATCGAGGGGACGTGAGATGACGGAACGACAAGCGTGGGTTATCCTCGTCATGTTTCGGAACCGTACCGGATATTGGCCCTGATCATGGACGCCCCGCCCCGCTACAGCCAGCCGCAACGTCTCGCGCATTGGATTATCGCGGTCATCGTGATCCTGGTTTTGGCGGGAGGGATGCTGCTCGGCATCCTGGGTTTCAAGGGTGTGACCGATACGTTCGGAGCGCCGATCCGAAACCTCATCTACACCTATCACAAGACCTTCGGCCTCATCATCCTCGCGGCGATGGTGGTCCGTCTGGCACTGAGATTGAAACATGGCGCGCCGCCGTACCAACCACCGCTTGAGCCCTGGCAGGCGACCATCAGCGGCATGGTTCACAAGGCTCTCTATGTCTGTCTTTTCGCCATGCCGGTCCTGGGCTGGCTGGCCACCGACGCCGCCAATTACCCGGTCGAGTTCTTCTCCTGGTCGCTGCCGCAATTCATCAACAAGGACAAGGAGCTCGGCGCGCTTCTCTATGAAATGCATGAAATCGTCGGCTGGGCGCTCGCGGGGCTGATCGCAATGCATATCGGCGCGGCGTTGTTTCACTGGCGGGTCAAACGCGACACGGTCATGCAACGGATGACATTTGGTTCCGGAGAACCGCGACAGGGCGGCTGAGCCAAGCGTTCAACGACCCGCCCTAATACTCCCATCGCCGTTGGATGCCGAGCGTGCTTTCACTGCCTGATCCGACCGTCCCCTCGACGGTGACTTTTGGTGTTAGATACCATTCGACGATCGATCGGGTACTGCCGGCGGTGGTCCCTTGCTCGACCCCGACGAACAAATCGTCCCGCACGTATTTGCCGGCCTTCAAGCGGCCAAGTTCGCTCTCCGAGGCGCCCGGCGCGAAGGTCAACACGTCAACGCCGATGGCGCCTCGGATCTTGTCGAGCGTGCCCGGCTCACCGCTTAACAAGGTTCGGGTTGATTGCGCCAATTGCAATGCCTCGGTCGCGGTCAGCCGCGCGGTGAACTTGCCGAAAAGGATCTTCGCGAGGATCTCGTCTTCCGGATAGGACGGGTCGCTGGAAAGTTCGATCTCCGGCTTCGAAGGCGTTCCCGTCACGGCGACCAAGGCCTTAAAACCCGTAGCTTCGTGGGTGGCGGATATGTTCAGCTCCGGCTCAACCTCGGCGCCTCCCGAGAAGGACACCCCGCCCTCGCCAAGTTCGAAACGGCGGCCCGCGAACTCGAAACCTCCCCGTACGGGGCCGATCGACCCGGCAAGTCGCGGCGCGGCGGCGGTGCCGGAGACTTGGATATTCCCGCCCCATTCCGAATCCAGGCCCCGACCGCGAACGAATATCCTGCCGGGAGCGGAGAATTCTACATCCAGGTCAACGGGCGGTCCGGCGGCCGAAGACTTCTCCCGGGCAATCTCGGGTGTTACCGCCACGCCATCGCGAACCTCCTCGACCGCCAGATCCACCACTTCGGCCGGCAAGGCGCCGATCAGGCGGATCTCCGTCAAGTGATTGACGATCTCGCCCGAGACCGCATAGCGATCTTGCCCGGAGCGCAGGCTCAATTGAGCATTAAGCTGGACCTCCGCGTCATCCCGCCGCGCCACCGTCATCGCCTCCATGACCGCGTCCAGCGTCACCCTCGGCCTGGTGGGCTCGATCAGATCGACGGCACCGGTGACCCGCAGGACGCCGCCCGTGGTATCGCTTGCTTCCATCCTCTCGATCACGAGCCGGGTTCCATCGAGCCTCACCATGACGTTGAGTGGATCGAGGATCGCGCCGGAAATGAAATTCTCGACACGTCCATTTCGCAAGCTGATCAGGCCGGATGTCCGCGCGGGTTTGATCGTGCCGTCCCGGGTATCGAATTCACCCACGAAGTCGAGATCGATGCCGGCATCACCAGCGATCAGGTTGCCATCGATCGGAAGGGCGGCGACAATCTCGCTCAGCCCGCCCCGCCAGGTGAATTTCGCTTCCAAGGGCACGACCACATCGCGTCCCGGCACCCGTGTTACCAGCCGCGCCTCGAAAGGAACCTCGCCAATCCCCGAGACCGCGGCACTGCTTTCCAACGCGCCGTCGCTCAAGTCGGCGGTAATCTCGAGGCTCATTGGCGGCAGTTCCGTATTCGGCGGCCCGAGGCCCGTGATATCCGTCATGGCGAGGTTAAACCGTCCGTTGGGTGCCACGATGGGTCCCGAGATCGCGCCGCTCGCGTTCAACACTCCGCTGGTAAGCCATGTTCCGGCGAGCCTCGCGATCGGCGGCAAGCTTATGTTCTCGGCTTCCAATTTCCCGCGCAGGCCCTTGCGATCCATCTCACCGGCGAGGTTGAGCGTGCCACCAAACAATGACAAGGACGTCGGGCTTAGCATCGCGACATCCCCGGCAAGCGTCGCGCGGGTGGGTTGCAGGAGGCGTAGATTTGCCTCCGCGCCCTCGATCATCAGCGTATCGAGGCCTACCCCCATGCCGTCCACGAATGCCACGGTGCCGGCTGTCTCGACGCGCAGGCCTTTGCCATCAACGGCACCGGAACCCTTCAGGTCGAAGCGCAAATCCACCATGCCTCCGACGGCCGAGACCTCCAGATTGTCGAGCAGGGCCATGTCCATCGCCGCATCGCTCACGACGGCATTTGCGTCGATCATCGGCGTGCCGAGTGCGTCTTCCACCGTCGCGGTTCCATCGATCCGCTTAACCGTCAGGGGCGCTTCGCCCGCGATAGCGATATCGTTGAGCATTGCGGTTACCACAAGACGTTGTTTGCCATCGACATGGCTCGCCTCGACCCGCGTTTTTAATCCACCCGATAGATCCAATTCCGCCAGCGTCGCCCAATCCTTTAGGCTATCGACCGACACATCCAACACACCATTCACGCCGAGCGGTTCGGGTGTCATGGCGAGCGCGCCGCGTATTGTGTCCATGGCTCGGCGGAATTCAATCTCGGACAGGGCGAGCACCTTTCCGTCGAAGGAAAGATCCGTCGTCGCTCGGACCCGACCGACCGGTGTCTCGGCTTCGATCGAAAGCGGCCCCGCCAATGTCGTCGACTTGGTACGCAGGGATCCCTCACCGGTGATACGCGGGAAATTCAGCCCGTGCGCGCGGAGATCTTGGGTGACCAGGGACCACTCAATTTCCGCCGCCTCGAAGCTTCCCCGCGCGGTCGCGGTCATGCTTGCGGAGCCGCCCGTCAGTGTCTCGGAAATGTCGAGCACCGCGAGATCACCAACGCGAACCGAAGCAGCCAAGTCACCCATCAGGGTCGCGAGATCAACGTCCCCCCGGGCGCTCGCGGCAATGGAACCAGTGGTGAGTTCCAGGCTGGAAACATCCCAGCCGGTGGCCGAGGTCTGGCGCGCGGAAACCCAGAACTCCACCGGCCTCGAAAGAACGGGCGCGAGATTGGGGTCACTGGCGCGGAGGTCGAGAAGCCGGCCACCCACCTGAACCACCGCGTGGGTCCCGTCGTATTCCCCGTGAAAGGTGCTCTCCAGCCGACCCGATCGCAGCGGCGGCGCCAGATGTTCCAATTGGTCATGCGAAACGTCGACGGAAAGGGTCGCCGCGCTGGTAACCAAGTTCATGGAGGCATCGCCGGCGATGCTAGCGGGACCGGTTCGAACATCGATACCGGACAGTTTGAGGACATCATCCGCCAAGGCAAACCGAGCGCCGGCGCTCACCCTGTCCCCGGTCGAGCCTTCCGGGGCGTCCGATAAGCGTAACCCGGCGACGTCCACGGAAACGGTTCCGTCAAGCGACGCACCGATGGTTGGCGTGACCTGGGCCGCGACCTTGGCCGTGATGGCCAAGGCCTGGTTGCCGGCCAGGGCCGGCTCCCCAACAAAAATCTCCGCGTTGATCAACGGACCAAGCATCGGACCGGCGGCATTGATTTCGAGCCTTACCTGGCCGACATCCAGTTCAGGCATGAATGACCGCGCGAGAGAGGGCTTAAGCAGCTCCGCCGAGCCATCGGCCTTTAGCGTGCCGGCGCGCAAGTCCAAGGCGAATTGTCCAACAACCGCAACCTCGGGCGCGTCAATCTTGAGGCCCTCAACCGTCACTCGAGAGAAGTCTTGGTCCATCGCGATACCGAGCCGATAGGTTGCTTCACCCGAGATGTCCGATCGAAGTTTCGCTGGGATAAACGTCGTCGCGCGCGCGCTCCCGGCCACGGTCATGGCGAGTGGCTGGAGCGATCCCAGGCTGATCGTGCCGCGGGTTTCGAGACCCTCGCCAGCGGACACGCCATAGCGCGCCTCAAAGCTCTCGACTGGTCCCTCGCCATCAAGGGTCACCCGGATCGCCGGCTCTCCCGGCAATCCCAATAGACGCGAGACCCACCCACCTTGATCGGATTGGCCCTTGATCGAGGTCTTCAGCCGCGAGAGCGCCGCGTCACTACTCAACCGTCCCTCGATCGCGCCGTCACCATCCAAACGCGTCACCTTGA
>Ga0055584_100007903_pt1 | contig 10425 bp, 9 predicted proteins | sample OSDHelmetaG_FD_58716 | JGI IMG/M metagenome (GOLD analysis project Ga0055584, IMG submission 58716) | Pelagic marine sediment microbial communities from the LTER site Helgoland, North Sea, for post-phytoplankton bloom and carbon turnover... | ecosystem: Environmental > Aquatic > Marine >...
ACGGCTTCGGACCAGCACTGCCCGGCGACGGCTTCGGACCAGCACTCCCGGGCGACAGCTTCGGACCAGCACTGCCCGGCGACGGCCTCGGACCAGCACTGCCCGGCGTCGGCCTCGGACCAGCACTGCCCGGCGTGGGGCCAGCCTTGCCGGTCGGCTTCGGCTTGCCCTGGTCGGGCGTGGCTGCCGAACCGCTGTCGGCCATCTTGGCGCGGAACTTGCGCACCACGGGGCCCTCAACGGTGGAGGAGGCGGACTTGACGTACTCGCCCATCTCCGTCAGCTGCTTGACAACTTCTTTACTTTCGAGCCCGAACTCTTTGGCGAGTTCGTAAACCCGGACTCTCGACACGACTCTCCTGTCTGGGCCCGGGTGGTGTCCCGGACCGTCAGTTGATGGACACGTTCATCGGTGGACGCTCATGGCTGGGCGTTCATCGGGTGCTCATTCCAGTTGCTCCCGAACTCTCTCGACGGACACGGAACCGGCTGATCGCCGGGGTCAGCGCTGCTCGCTCTGCATCCACGCCATCAGCGCCTCGGTCTGCAGCTGCGATTCGCGCAGCGACCGTTGCACGGCCCTTCGCCGGACAGCGAGCTCCAGGCAGTGCACGTCTCGGTGCACGTTGGCGCCGCGGCCCGGCAACCGACGTCGCGGATCCGGGGTGGCAACTCCGCCGACCGCTACGATGCGCAGCAAGTCGGCTCGAGGAACCACTGCCCGGCATCCCACGCAGGTGCGTTGAGGACCCGATGGCTCGGATGCAGTGCCCACAGGGGTACTGACCACCTTGAGTCTAGCGCGTCCCGCCGGCGTCATCGGACGATCCCGGCTCGGTATCGGATCGGATGTCGATGCGCCACCCCGTGAGACGGTTGGCCAACCGGGCGTTCTGCCCCTCCCGGCCGATCGCCAGCGACAACTGGTAGTCGGGCACGACGACCCGTGCCGCCTTGGCGTCGGCGTCGACGACGGTCACCGAGGAGACCCGCGCCGGGGACAGCGCGTTGGCCACGAAGCGGGCTGGTTCCTCGTCGTAGTCGACGATGTCGATCTTCTCCCCGCTCAGCTCCGCCATGACGGCCCGCACCCGCTGGCCCATCGGCCCGATGCAGGCGCCCTTGGCATTCACCCCCGGCTTGGCCGCGAAGACCGCGATCTTGGTCCGGTGCCCCGCCTCTCGCGCGATCGCCGCGATCTGGACCGAGCCGTCGGCCACCTCGGGCACCTCGAGGGCGAACAGCTCCTTGACCAGGTTCGGATGCGTCCGCGACACCGTGACGACAGGTCCCCGCGGGCCCCGGCGCACGGCGGTCACCAGACAGCGGAACCGCGCACCGTGCTGGTACTGCTCCCCCGGCGTCTGCTCCGGCGCGGGGAGGGAGGCCTCCAACTCGCCGAGGTCGATCTGGACGCTGCGCGGGTCGGTCCCCTGCTGCACGACCCCGGAGACGAGGTCCCCCTCCTTGGCCGCGAACTGGCGGAACGTGGACTCGGAGGTGGCCTCCTGCAGCCGGTGCAGCAGCACCTGGCGGGCCGTGGCCGCCGCGACCCGACCGAAGCCCTCCGGGGTGTCGTCGTACTCGCCGACGGGGTTGCCTTCCTCATCGAGCTCGGAGGCCCAGACGGTCACATGCCCATCGCTGCGATTCAGCTCGACCCGGGCCTGGGCGGCGTGGCCGGGCACCCGCTGGTAGGCCAGCGCGAGCGCTTCCTCGATGGCCTCCACCACCACGTCCAGGCTGAGGCTCCGTTCCCGCACCAGCGATTTGAGGGCTGCCACATCGATGTCCATCAGTCCTCCATACGTTGCGCGAAGTCCACCTGAACCACGGCCTTGCTGATGCGGTCGGCGTCGAAGGACCGAACCGAGCCGTCGACCTCGATCCCGATGCTGCTCGGTGGGTCGCCGTCGTGCTGACCGGCGACCTCACGGATGCGCCCGGTCGTCGACTCCCCGTCCACCATGGTGAGTCGCACCAGTCGGCCGGTGTTGCGGCGCCAGTGGCGCACCAGCTGCAGCGGGCGGTCGACGCCCGGGCTGCCGACGTCGAGCAGGTAGGGCCGCTCCCTCAGCACCGCACCCTCGTCGAGGACCGTCGCGATGTCCCGCGACAGCGCGGCGGCCTCGTCCAGGGTGACGCCGCCGTCGCGGTCGACCAGGATGCGCACCTGCAGCCGGGAGCCCGCCTTGCGGAACTGCAGATCCTCCAGGTCCAAGCCGGCGCCCGTGATCACGGGGAGGACGACCGTCCGGACCGCGGCCTGTTCCTCGTCGCCGGGCCGTCCCGGGCCGTGTGGAGGCTTCTGCCCACCCATGTCGCCTCCACCTCATCCAGTTGACCTTCGGGTTGTGCTGGCCGGAACGATCCGACCACACGGCAGAATAGCCCTATTCGCAGCGGCGGTGCTGCACCGTCGTGCCAGAGGAGCAGGATGCATATCGACCGACGAGCGCTGCTGATCGGCGCCGGAGCGGTCGCCGGGGGCGTCGCGCTCGGCACGCTAGCGGACCGCCTCGGCTGGTGGGACCCGACGATTCTGGGTGCGCGAGACCCCGACGCGGCCATCGCCCGCCTCATCCGCAGCCAGGAGGCCATCGTCGTGCGGGCCTATGACGAAGCCATCGCCGGCGGCGGCGGGGACGCCCCGACCGCCGACCGCCTCGCGACCTACCGGCAGCACCATGCCGATCACCTCTCGGAGCTCGGCGGCAGCGAGCGGGACGTCGACGACGCACCCGCCCCTGGCGAGGACGACCCGGAGCGGGCCGAGGGCGCCCCGGCCCCGGCTGCGGCGCTGCCCACGCCCGATCAGTGGCCCGGCTACTTCGCCGCGCTGGAGGAGCAGCACAGCGGGTTGCTCTCGACCGGCGTGCGCATCAGCGGCGGCGAGCAGGCGCGGCTGCTGTCGCTGATCACGGCATCGGAGTCCGCACACGTCCTGGGGTGGTCCGGTGGATGAGGAACTCGTGGCCGTTTGGGCCGCCGTCCTGCAAGCAGAAGCAGCCATGACCTACGCCTACGCCATCGCCGGCCCTCGGCTGGCGGAGGCCGAACGCTCGGAGGCGGCTGCGGCCTACGACGACCATGAGCGTGCCCGGGACGCCGCCCTGCTGGCCCTGACGGCACTGGGCGGCGCGGAGCCGGCCATCCCCACCTTCTTCGAGCTGCCGAACGAGGTCGGGACTCCCGCGCAGGCGCGGCAGCTGCTGGCCACGGTGGAGTCGCGCCTCGCCGTGGTCTATGCCGACCTGATTGCCGCGCTGCCGCTGGCGGAGCGGCAGACCGGCCTCGACGGGGTCCTCACCGCCACCGAGCGCGCCGTGGCCTGGGGCGCCCCGCCAGGGCCCTGGGGCGCCATGGAGCCGACGCCGACGTAGAGCCGGAACGCTGCCACGCCCAGGGGCATCCGGGCCCGAACCGCCACCCCGGCGGTGCCTGGCTACGGCAGCTCGGCGGCGGCAGCGGTGACCACGGCGACCGCTTCGGCCAGCGGCACCGTCTCCCGCTCGCCGGTGCGGCGGGCCTTCATCTCGATCTCGCCCTGGGCGAGCTTCTTGCCCACCACCACGATCAGCGGGATGCCCAACAACTCGGAATCGTTGAACTTCACACCCGGTGAGACGCCTCGGCGATCGTCGAGGAGCACCCGCAATCCGGCGGACTCCAGCTCCTCGCCGAGCGCCGCCGCGGCTTCGAGGATCTCCTGGTTCTTCCCCGCCGCGATGACATGGACGTCCGCCGGGGCGACCGCACGGGGCCAGCACAGGCCCTGGTCGTCGTAGGTCTGCTCCGCCAGGGCAGCCACCGCCCGGGAGACGCCGATGCCGTAGGAGCCCATGGTCACCGTCTGCAGCTTGCCGTTGGCGTCGAGCACCCGCAGTCCCAGCGCCTCGGCGTACTTGCGGCCCAGCTGGAAGATGTGGCCGATCTCGATCCCGCGGTCGATGGCCAGCCCCTGGCCGCAGTGCGGGCACGGGTCCCCGGGCGCCACTTCGGCGGCCTCCACCGTGCCGTCGGCGGCGAAGTCCCGTCCGGCGACCAGGTCGTAGACGTGCCGGCCGGCCTGGTTCGCCCCGGTGATCCACCGGGTCCCTGCCACCACTCGGGGGTCGAGCAGGTACCGGATGCCGCTGGCGGAGTCCTCGCCGAGCGCCTGAGGACCGATGTAGCCCTTCACCAGCTGCGGATGGGACTCGAAGTCGGCCTCCTCGAACGGAGCCGGGACACCGGGATGCAGCGCGGCCTCGAGGCGCTTCATGTCGACCTCGCGATCCCCGGGCAGCCCGATCACGAGCGGCGCGACCGATCCGTCGGGGTAGCTCACACGCAGCACCACGTTCTTCAGCGTGTCGGCGGCGGTCCACGGCCGGTCGCCGCGGGGGAACTGCTCGTTGGACAGCGCCACGAGGGTGTCGATCGTCGGGGTGTCAGGAGTGTGCTCAACGTGGGCCGCCGGTGCATCGTCGGCAGGGACCGCCGCCGGCACGGGCGTGGAGACCGCTTCGACGTTGGCCGCATAGCCGCACGAGGGGCACCGGACGAAGGTGTCCTCGCCGTGGTCGCTGGGCGCGAGGAACTCCTCAGAGGCGGAGCCGCCCATCGCGCCGGACTGCGCCGAGACGATCACATAGGTGAGCCCGAGCCGGTCGAAGGTGGCGATGTAGGCGGCACGGTGCCGGTCGTAGCTGGCCTGGAGGCCGGCGTCGTCGATGTCGAAGGAGTAGGAGTCCTTCATCACGAACTCCCGGCCGCGCAGGATGCCCGCCCGGGGTCGCGCCTCGTCGCGGAACTTCGTCTGGATCTGGTAGAGGCTGACCGGCAGGTCCTTGTAGGAGGCGTACTCGCCTTTCACCAGCAGGGTGAACATCTCCTCGTGGGTCGGACCCAGGAGGTAGTCGGACTGCTTGCGGTCCTGCAGCCGGAAGAGGGTCTCGCCGTACTCGGTCCAGCGGTTGGTCTCCTCGTAGGGCTCCCTGGGCAGTAGGGAGGGGAAGTGGACCTCCTGGAAGCCGGCTGCATCCATCTCCTGCCGGATGATCGACTCGACGTTGCGGTACACGAGCCATCCGAGCGGCAGCCAGGTGAAGATGCCGGGGGCCACCCGGCGCACGTACCCGGCCCGAACCAGCAGTCGGTGGCTGGGGACCTCAGCGTCGGCGGGGTCCTCCCGCAGCGTTCGCAGGAACAGGGTCGACATCCGCAGCACGGGTACTCCTTCGGGGTCGCCATGGACTGCCAGGTGTTCCTGGACGGTCGGCTGCGCCAAGGGTACCGAAGCGGCTCAGGACCAGAACTCGCGCAACTCGTCGATGTCGGCGGCCGCCTGCTGCCGCCCCATCGTCAGTCCCTCCTGCAGCGATTCCGGGGCCATGATGTTGTAGCCGTCCGGGACTGCCGGGGAGCGGAAGAACAGCGCCGCCCCGCTGGCGCGCAGCCCGGCCAGTTCGCGAGGCATAGCATCGACCGGGGTCGCGCCCATCGCCTGCGGCAGCGGCTCATCGCCTGCCATGGACAGCACCACCGCCCGACGGGATCCGGCGACCAGGTCGCAGTGCGTGCCGCTGCCGCTGATCCCACCGTCCATGCAGCGGCGGTCGTGGATGAGCTGGGGTGCGAAGATGCCGGGCAGTGCGCTGCTCGCGGCAACCGCGGCTCGGGCCCGGACCCCGGCCCGGCGGTCGACTACGAGCCGCTCACCGGAGAAGGCGTCCACGCAGGTGATCGCCAGCCGGTCGTCCCCGCCGGGCCAGCGGCGCGAATCCACCAGCAGACCGACGTTGCGGCGCATCGTGCGGGCCGACGGGGTCTGCGCGGCCAGCGCCGCGTGGCCGATCTCACGCAGCGTCGCAGGCTCGTTGTCTGCCGCGGCCAGCAGCAGGTCCAGCGCCCGCTGCTGGCTGGGATGGAAGTCGCCCACCGGCGCCAGGAAGCTGATCAGGCCCTTCGCCCGGGTGAACACGTCAGCCAGTCGGGCCAGGTGGTTGAGACGTCCGGCGCACAGCAGCGAGCCCACCAGCGAGCCCGCCGACGTCCCGACGACGCGGTCGGCTCCCGCCAGGTCGATCCCCGCATCGGCGGACGCCGCCAGGTAGGCGGTCTGCCAGCCGATGAAGAAGACGCCGCCGCCGCCCAGGACCAGGGTCCGGTCCAGTCCGGTGCCGTAGCGCGCTGCGAAGTCCATGGGCCGGACGAGATCGGGGGCCATGGCCAGACCCTACGGCCGCTTCGCCGCCGTCTCGCGCCCACGCGTGGCCCGGGGCGGCAGGGCCCGGGCACCGGGAGACCCGGGTGTGCCGTCAGAAGAGCACCGTCGCGAACGTCCCCACCTGGCTGAAGCCAGCGCTGCGGTATGTGGCCAGCGCTGCGGTGTTGTAGGCGTTGACATAGAGCGTCACCAGCGGCGCGACCGCCTGCGAATGCCGCACGACCGCGGCCATCCCCGGGGCGGCCAGCCCCTGGCCGCGGCGTTCTGGATCGACCCAGACGCCCTGGATCTGCACCGCGCGATGGGTCACCGCGCCCAGTTCCGCTTTGAAGGCCACTCGGTCGCCGTCCCACCGGGCGAACGCGCGCTTGGCCCGCAGCAGATCCCCCACCCGGTCGCGGTACAGCTGTCCCAGCCCGCCGCTGCGGGGGTCGACACCCACTTCCTCGGTGAACATCGCGATCGAGGCGGGCAGGTAGTCGTCCAGGCGATCCGGCGGCACCGGGACGACGTTCTCGTCGGGCGCGATCGCGGGCGCCCCCCGCAGGGCGAGCAGCGGCTGCTCCGACCTGACCTCCCTCGCCGGGCCCCACGCCGGCCGCAGCAGCTCCCACAGCGGCAGCACCTCTTCGGCCGGCCCAACGATGCTCGAGCACCGGCGTCCCATCGCGACCAGTGCGTTGGCCAGCGACGCCCTGGCCGGCGCGTCGGTCCCGATCGGCACCAGGTTCGCTCCGAGCAGCACCGCCGAGCTCACCACGCCAGCGCGTTCGACGCCGAGCACGTGGGGCGACTCGTCCTCCCAGCGAGGCTCGGGCGGGAAGATGCGAGCCTCGGCGAAGCAGGAGACGGCCGGATCCGCCAGCAGCGGCCGCAGTTCGGCGTACCTCGTCCGTGGCAGCGCCGAGACGTCGCCGGACGTGGTGGGGAGCCGCTGGACCGTCACGCTCAGGACACCGTCACCACCGGGCCGACACCGTCGCCCTCGGTCTCCATGCGCTCTGCCAGCACCATCGCTTCCTCGATGAGCGTCTCCACGATCTGGCTCTCCGGCACGGTCTTGATGACCTGCCCCTTCACGAAGATCTGCCCCTTGCCGTTGCCCGAGGCGACGCCGAGGTCGGCTTCCCGAGCCTCGCCGGGCCCGTTGACGACGCACCCCATCACGGCGACCCGAAGCGGGACGTCCAGCCCCTCCAGGCCCGCCGTGACCTCGTTGGCGAGGGTGTAGACATCGACCTGTGCCCGCCCGCAGGATGGGCAGGAGACGATCTCCAGCCCCCGCTGGCGCAGGTTCAGCGACTCCAGGATCTGGATGCCGACCTTGACCTCCTCCACCGGCGGCGCCGACAGCGACACCCGGATCGTGTCGCCGATGCCCTCGGCAAGCAGCGCCCCGAAGGCCACCGAGGACTTGATGGTCCCCTGGAAGGTGGGTCCGGCCTCCGTCACGCCCAGGTGCAGCGGGTAGTCGCACCTGCTGGCCAGCAGCCGGTAGGCCTGCACCATCACGACCGGGTCGTGGTGCTTCACCGAGATCTTGATGTCCCGGAATCCGTGCTCCTCGAACAGCGAGCACTCCCACAGCGCCGACTCCACCAGCGCCTCCGGGGTGGCCTTGCCGTACTTCTCCAGCAGCCGCTTGTCCAGCGATCCGGCGTTGACGCCGATCCGAATCGGCGTCCCGCAATCGGCGGCAGCCTTGGCGATCTCGGCCACCTTGTCGTCGAAGGCCTTGATGTTCCCCGGGTTCACCCGCACCCCGGCGCACCCGGCATCCAGCGCCGCGAAGACGTACCTCGGCTGGAAGTGGATATCGGCGATCACGGGGATCCCCGACTTGCGCGCGATCGCGGGCAGCGCCTCGGCGTCGTCCTGGCTGGGCACCGCGACGCGCACGACCTGGCACCCGGAAGCGGTGAGCTCGGCGATCTGCTGCAGCGTCGCGTTGACGTCGGCGGTCAGCGTCGTGGCCATGGACTGCACCGACACTGGCGCATCGCCGCCCACCTTCACCTCGTGGGTCGGGTGGCGCAGCGTGATCTGCCGGCTCTTGCGGCGCGGGGCCAGCACCGGCGGCGGTGGTGCCGGCATTCCCAGCGAGATACTCATGTCAGTCGCCCTTCGATCCGTTGCCCCGATTATCCAGCCGAACGTTCAACCCGACAGCGTGATCGGCTTGACCAGGTCGGCCCAGATCACGATCAGCCCGGAGACCAGCAGCACTGAGGCCACCGCATAGGTCACCGGGAGCATGCGTGCCGTGTCGACCGGCCCCGGGTCCGGTCGGCCGCGTCGGCGCGCCCACTGCCGCCGCAGCCCTTCGTAGCTCGCGGCAGCCGCGTGCCCGCCGTCCAGCGGCAGCAGCGGCAGCAGGTTGAACAGGAAGAGGAAGAGGTTCAGCGAGGCCGCGAGCCCGAGGAAGACCGCTGCTTTCGCCTTCAGCGGCTCATCGAGAGCGGCCACCTCCCCGCCGATCCGGGACACGCCGACCACGCTCACCGGGCCCTCCGGGTCCCGCTCCTCGCCGGTGATCAGGTCCGAGGTGAGCTCGACAAGCCGTACCGGCAGGGTCACCAGCGCCTTCACCGACTGCACCGTGATGTCCCACATGAACACCGGCACCTCGCTCAGGGAGAGCGGCACGTAGGCCGAATCCGGGCGGATGCCGACGAAGGGACGCGACTCGGTCTGGCCGGTCGGCTCGCCGTCGTCTCCGAGCACGGGGTACTCCGCCTCGGCCACTGTCACACGCGTGGACAGCACCTGCTCGCCGCGCTGCAGGACCAGCGCCGCGGAGTCGCCGATCCCGAGCGTCTCGATCGTGCTGAGCAGCTCGTCCCAGTCCTGCACCTCCTGGCCTGCCACGGCCAGCACGACGTCGCCGGGCCGGATGTCCGCCGAAGAGGCCGGGCTCGGCTCGGACCCCGTTGGGCATGCCCCGTCGACTTCGTCGCCGAACGGGTTTGCCGCGGTCGGGACGCACGGCACCACCTCGCGCACGGTCGTGGTGACCTGGGGCAGCCCGATCCCCACGAGCAGCACCGCGAACAGGACCGCGGCGAGGATCAGGTTCATGAAGGGGCCGGCCATCATGACGACGATGCGGCGCCGGACCGGCAGCTTGTAGAAGACCCGGTCCCGGTCGCCGGGTCCGATCTCGACGAGCGTCTGCTCCCGCGCCTGCTCGATGAGCGTCGCGAAACGTCCCGTCGTCGTGGTGGGCACCATGTCGGCAGGGGCGTCCTTGGGCGGCGGGAACATCCCGATCATCCGCACATACCCACCGACCGGGATCGCTTTGAGCCCGTAGGTGGTCTCCCCCCGCTGCTTGCCCCAGATCATGGGCCCGAAGCCGACCATGAACTCGGTGACCTTCACGCCGTAGCGCCGGGCGGTGGTGAAGTGGCCCCACTCGTGGAAGGCGATGGAGAAGCCGATGACCAGCACGAAGATGGTGATGCCGATCAGGTTGGCGACGATGTCGGTCATGGACGTCCTTCTCTCGACTTCCATGATGCGGCCTCTTGCCGTGCCCACGCATCAGCGCGCAGCACCTCGGCGACGTCGCGGACCTCCTCGTTGCTGCTGAAGTCCGGCGAGGCCAGGTGCTCGGCCAGCACGTCGGCGACCGCCGCCACGATGTCGAGGTAGCCGATGCCGCCGGCGAGGAAGCGCTCCACGGCTGCCTCGTTGGCGCCGTTGAAGACCGCCGGCGCCGTCCCCCCGGCAGCCCCGGCCGAGCGGGCCAGCGAGACGGCCGGGAAGGCCTGATGGTCGACCGGCTGGAAGTCCCAGCTCGCCGCGGCCGTCCAGTCCAGCGCGGGAATCGCTCCCGGCACCCGGTCCGGCCAGGCGAGTCCGAGCGCGATCGGCAGTCGCATATCCGGCGGACTGGCCTGGGCGATGCAACTGCCGTCGGAGAACTCGACCAGTGAGTGCACGATCGACTGGGGATGGACCACGGCCTCGATCCGGCCCATCGGGACATCGAAGAGCAGGTGGGCCTCGATGATCTCCAACCCCTTGTTGACCAGCGTGCTGGAGTTGATCGTCACCAGCGGGCCCATCGACCAGGTCGGGTGCGCCAGCGCCTCCTGTGGCGTGACGTCGACCAGCGCCTGCCGCGATCTGCCCCGGAACGGGCCGCCGCTGGCGGTCAGCACCAGGCGGGAGACCTCCGCCTGGCTGCCGCTGCGCAGCGCCTGGGCCAG
>Ga0055584_100007904_pt1 | contig 10424 bp, 9 predicted proteins | sample OSDHelmetaG_FD_58716 | JGI IMG/M metagenome (GOLD analysis project Ga0055584, IMG submission 58716) | Pelagic marine sediment microbial communities from the LTER site Helgoland, North Sea, for post-phytoplankton bloom and carbon turnover... | ecosystem: Environmental > Aquatic > Marine >...
CAGGAAACGATCGACCACTTGTTCGAACCGTTCTACACGACCAAACCGACGGGCGAAGGGACGGGACTGGGGCTCTCGATCAGCGACCGGATCATTGGGGATCATGGTGGCACGATCGAAGCCCAAAGTGACGGCGAAGGCCACGGCAGCACGTTTGTCGTTCGTCTGCCGAAAAAACAGTCGGATTCGGCAGGTGACGACACGTCGCGAGCCGAAGAACTCGTGCGGGCGATCGCGGTGCGTTGATTCACGCGTCGCCAGCCGGCCGCTATTATTCGCCTCTTCCTGACGGGATGGTGCGTCGAGACGCACCCTGCGTTGGTCTTGTCGGTTGCGTAGGGCCGGTTCCCACCGGCCGGCTCAATTCTGGCGGCCGGTAGGAACCGGCCCTACATATTATTCGGGAGAGTCTCCGATGGCGGAGCAGTGTTACCTTTGCGTTGATCTTGGTGCAGAAAGCGGTCGCGTTCTTGCCGGGCTGTTCGATGGGACGACCGTGCGGACTCAAGAACTGCATCGGTTTCGGAATGGGCCGGTGTCGGTTGGCGGCACGCTGCGATGGGATCTCGTGAATCTCTGGCGGGAGATTCAAACGGGCATTGCGAAAGGGGCGACGGAGTTCGGCGACTCGATCCAGTCGATCGGAGTTGATACATGGGGAGTTGACTTCGCTCTACTTTCCGAAACTGAAGAGCTGCTGGGATTGCCGTACTGCTACCGCGATTCGCGAACGAACGGTCTGATGGAGCACTCGTTTACTCAGGTTCCGAGAGCAGAGATTTTTGAGCAGACGGGTCTTCAGTTCATGGAGATCAACACGCTTTACCAGCTCGTCGCAATGAATCAGAAGAATCCGGCATTGATGGAGCAGGCGGCGACGTTCCTGATGATCCCGGACTTTTTGAACTGGCTGCTGAGCGGCAGCAAGGTCGTCGAGTTCACCAACGCAACGACCAGCCAGTGCTTCAACGCGACGACTCGCGACTGGGCGTTTGACATGCTGGGAAAACTCGGCCTGCCGACGCAGATGTTCCCAAATGTCGTCGATCCTGGAACGAATCTGGGAACGTTGCGGGAAGACGTCGCTCGAAACGCTGGGTGCTCGCGGTTTAACGTCGTGGTTCCGGCAACTCACGATACCGGGTCGGCGGTTGTGGCCGTGCCGACTCAGAAAACGGGCTCGTCGAACTGGGCTTACATCAGCTCGGGAACCTGGTCGTTGATGGGGCTGGAGATTCCCAAGGCAAACACTTCGCCGCGAGCGTTGGAACTGAACGTCACGAATGAAGGCGGAGTCGACGGAACGTATCGACTGCTCAAAAACATCATGGGGCTGTGGCTGGTTCAACAGTGCCGAGCTTCGTTCGAACGCCAGGGCCGATCGTACGACTACACCACGTTGACGCAGCTTGCGGCGGATGCTCCGGCATTTCGATCACTCATCGATCCTGACGACAGTCGGTTTCTTAGCCCTGACGACATGCCGTCAGCGATCGCGAGCTGGTGCCGTGAAACCGGGCAGCCGGAACCCGAAACCGACGGTCAGATGGTGCGATGTTGCCTGGAAGCTCTCGCCTTGAAATATCGACAGGTTCTGCGTTGGATGGAAGAACTTGAAGGAACGAAAGTAGAAGTTGTTCACATCGTGGGCGGCGGCACGAAGAACGACCTGCTCAATCAGTTCACGGCGAACGCCTGTGGATGTTCAGTCGTCGCTGGGCCGGACGAAGGAACAGGAATCGGTAACATTCTCATTCAGGCCAGAACCGCTGGCGAAATCGGATCACTGAGTGACATTCGCGACGTCGTTCGTGCGTCGTCGCAACTCAAAGATTACGAGCCGTCAAATCGCGACGCCTGGGATGGCGCCGCCGCAAAACTCGATGAACTCAAAAGTCAGATCAATAAATAATTACCGCCCGTAGGCGGCGGAATCGGAGAAAACACGAAGATGGGACTTTTCGGAAAGCTCAAGGGAGCTCTTAAGAAGACAACAGACCTGTTGCGAACCGACGTTCGTGACCTGTTCAAAGCGGGCGAGATCCTCGACGAACCGAAGCTGCAGGAATTCGAAAAGCGGCTGCTGCTTTCGGATATGGGGTTTGCGGCTGCTCAGGAGATCGTCACCGAGGTTCGTGAGAAGCACGGCGGACGAACCGTCGACGTCGAAGCGATCTGGAACACGGTCAAAGAAAAGCTTCGAGCGTTGCTCAAGGGCGATGAAGACGTTCGGTACGATTCTGGCAATCCCGTTTCGCCATTGAATCTGCAGAGTGATGGCCCGACCGTCATTCTTGTTTCCGGCGTCAACGGAGTTGGAAAGACGACGTCGATCGCAAAGCTCGCCAACCTGATTCAGAAGTCGGGTAAGTCCGTGCTGCTGGCTGCTGGCGATACCTTTCGCGCGGCGGCGGTCGAGCAACTCACGATGTGGAGTGAGCGGCTGGGCTGTGAGATCGTCACCAAGCCGGCCGGCACCGATCCGGCCAGCGTTGCCTACACCGGTTGCGATGTCGGCGTCGAGAAAGGCGTCGACGTTATCATTATCGACACGGCCGGGCGATTGCAGACTCATCAGAATCTGATGGACGAGCTGCACAAGATTTACCGTGTGATTTCAAAGCGGATTCCCGGAGCACCGCACGAAGCACTGCTGGTCCTTGACGCGACGACCGGACAGAACGGACTCAGTCAGGCAAAGCACTTTTCTGAAGCTGTCGAATGTTCGGGGCTCGTTCTTGCCAAGCTGGATGGTTCAGCCAAAGGTGGCGTGGCGATTGCCATTCGTCAGACGATGGGGATTCCCGTTAAGTATGTCGGCCTCGGCGAGCAGATCGACGATCTGGAAGTCTTTGATCCAGATAACTTCGTCGACGCCCTCATCGACAAAGAAGCATAAAACGAATTGAAGAATGAATTCATCAGGAAACAATCACCATGCACTCATCGAATCGACCACTCGTACGGCTGTCTCTTGTTTCGACGCTCGTTCTACTTCTGTCATGCAGCGGTACTCTGACCGCCGCCTTATTCTGGAAGGAATACAAGAGCGGTATCTACTGGCAGGAGCCGACGATAGTTGACCCCGGCGGACCGAACCAAGTGCCGTCGGATGCGATCGTCCTGTTCGCTGGCAAGAGCCTTGATGCCTGGAACGGTGGCGAGAAGTGGATCATCGAAGACGGTGCGGCGACGACGGCCGGCGGCAGCATCAACACGAAGCAGAAGTTCGGCGACTGTCAGTTGCACCTCGAATTCGCAACGCCCTCTGAAGTCAAAGGCAACGGCCAGGGGCGAGGCAACAGCGGTGTTTATCTGATGGGGCGTTACGAGGTGCAGGTTCTCGACTCGTATGAAAACACGACTTACTACGACGGGCAGTGCGCGGCGATTTACAAGCAGACTCCGCCGATCGTCAATGCCTGCCGAAAACCTGGCGAGTGGCAGGCGTACGACATCATTTTCACCGCTCCGCGATTCAACGACGACGGCTCGGTGAAAACTCCCGGCTACGTGACTGTCCTGCAAAACGGAATCGTCGTCCAAAACCATTTTGAGCTGCAGGGCGGAACTTCGTACGTCGCTCCGGCGAGCTACTCAAAACACGGCGAGAAAGAATCGCTGTCGTTGCAGTTTCACGGAAACAAGACGCGTTTCCGCAATATCTGGATTCGTGAGAACGTCCACGCTCCGCAGGGCGAGCAACTCGGAGGGCGCCCGCAAGAACCGGCGACACCGGAATCGGTTTGAATCGTCTGCGACGATGGCGAAAAGAACGGTCTGACAGAGTTTCGCAGCGCCTGACTTTCACGAATGCTCGAAACCTCCCGTTGTCGGCATCCTGAATGGTCTGCGTTGATCCGACGGTCGATCACTGATAAAATTCTCGTTCGCGCACCGGTCGCTTGGCTGGTGCATTTTTGATTTGCAGCCCAAATTCACAGGTGCTTAGCACCGAGTTTTTCAGATTACTGAGGAGTTGCCCGAAATGGGGACAAAGAGAACTGGTAAAGGCCGTCGTAAGATCGGAAGCACAAAACGTCGTAATCGAGCTAAGATTCGGCACCGTAAGAAGTAATGACGAGTCCCGTCTGGCTTAGACATCGCTTCACAATGTCTGGCCGGGTGTGCGACTCGAAAGCTTATATGCAAATGCCCCAATGGGACCGCAGCCAGTTTTGGCCGTTGTCCGATTGGGGCTGTTGCTTGCGCGGAGCCTGTTTGAGCTATCGAGGCCTGATTTAGACCGGCCATTCGTGGCTGCAGGACTCGCAGCGAAATCCGACGAGCGTTGCAGAACCCGGAACCAGGCGTCCAGAACCGTCCATGCGACCGTCGTTGAGCATCAGCGGCAAAACGCCAGCTCGCGTGCAGTCCGGGCATGTCTGGTTCGAATTCAGACGCTGTGCTCGGAGTGCTGACGGATTCGATTCGGGGCTTCTCAGTTTGTCGACCCACTCGGCGAATGAGTAGATTTCCGGCTCGTTGGCGGCAGCACGGATGTCTGCGTCGTTGGATTCCGTTGTGGTTACGGCGGGTTCGCTTTCCGGCCAGTAGACCTTGAGATCGCTCATCCTTGAGCCTTCTTTCAAATTGTGACGAATTGATTCGTTCGTTTGATTGGTCCTGGGCGTCTCGAAAGCCACGTCCGTGTGACTCGATTTTACGACGCTCGCTGCGAAGGGCGAGAACGGTACGACACCATCCCGGATTCATCAAGACAGGCGACGCAACTTGTCTCCTAATTGATTTCGGCGGCGAAGGCCCGATGACTTGCAGATTGTTGCCGTCTCCCTTTGAATTGAGCGTTCTCTGGAGCCCGAAGTTCTTGCGGCTCTTCAACTTGACGAACAATCCCACCTTATTGAGAAAGCCATTCGATGCCGAAAACAGCCATCCTGACATTGTTAGCGATTGTTGCCGCGTCCGCTCAGTCATTCGCCGAGGACGGATTCAAACGCCTCGACGACGGAAAGTCATTCAAAGGCTGGAAGAAAGCCGCCGAAAACGAGGGCAGTTGGACCGTTGAAGACGGTGCCTTCAAAGCTCACGGCAACCGTGCTCATCTCTTCTACGCGGGCGACGACAAACCGTTCGTCAACTTCGAACTCAAAGTCGACGTGATGACGAAGAAGAACTCGAACGGCGGAATATACTTCCACACGAAGTACCAGAAAGAGGGCTGGCCGAAGTATGGTTTCGAAGTTCAGGTCAACAATACCTACGAGAAAGACCCACGTAAGACGGGCAGTCTCTACGCGGTCAAAGATGTGAATCCCGCTCCGGCGAAAGACGACGTGTGGTTTACCGAGCACGTCATCGTGCAGGGAAACAAAGTCACCATCAAAGTCGACGGAAAAACGGTCGTCGAATACACCGAACCTGAAGGCACCAAAGCTGGCAAGGATTTCACGCGAAAGCTCGACAAAGGCACTTTCGCACTGCAGGCACACGATCCGGGAAGCATCGTCTACTTCAAGAATATCCGAGTGAAACGCCTCGACTGATTCGCTGCTGACGTCGAATTCAGCTTCGCCCGGCCGCCAGACACTTCTGGCCGCCGGGTAATCTTCGAGACGAATGGTGACAGATTTCGACCGCGAAATGGTCAATCGCGAACAACGGCGAATGAATTCGAGCCGTAAGTGTCGCTCGCTATTGACAGTCTCGTCGGTCCTCTGGTATCGATAGTTGTCACTTTTCGGTCAGACCGAAGCCAGTTACAACTGGTTCTCTGAGTCCAGCTTTCAAACTCTCCGCGGGTAACCACGGCGTGAAGCGAACAGAACCCTATCAACTGCTGATTGCTGATGACGACGCAGGCTTCCGAGAAGTCCTGCGAGCGATCTTTGAGCCGTTGTTCTCGTTGTTCGAGGCCGGTTCCGGCGAGGAAGCTGTCGAGATTGTTGAGGGTGAGCATGTCGATCTGATTCTGATCGACATGAATATGCACAAGCTGACCGGGCTTGAGACTGTTCGAATCGTCAAGCAGATTGACTCCAGGCTGCCGTGCATCCTCTGCACGTCTGACGCGACCGACGAGCTACGTGAGCAGGCTCGCGAAGTCGACGTGTGGTCGGTTCTGGCCAAGCCTGTCCGTAAGCGAGAACTTTTGACCAACGTGTCATCGGCGATCGATTCCACTTACGGCGGTCCCGATGTATCCTCTGCGTCCGGCTCCATGAACTGATGATGAGTACCTGGGCAAACTGGTTCATCAGAGAGTGTGCAGGCTGACTCGGTTTCGGAATCTCCAGGCGTCCGGTTGTCGTCCCGGAAAGCTGAAGAGCTCGTTATGGCATTGCTCACATTTCAAGTTCTTGAAGGCATGGAACGTGGCCGGGTTCTTGCCGACCTGCTTCCCCCGATCACGATCGGCCGGGAAGAAGACAATGCCGTTCAGCTCAACGACGAACGAGTCAGCCGCTTTCACGCGAAGGTTCAGGAAGACGGCGGGCGAGTCATTCTGACGGACCTCGAAAGCACGAACGGAACGCGAGTCAACGGCCACCCGATCCAGATGCACGTTCTGCGGATCGGCGACCAGGTTTCGATTGGCCGTTGCCTGTTGCTCTTTGGAAGTGCCGACGAGATCGAACAGCACATTCAGGAACGCAAGAACCTCGTCAAAGAATCGCCGGGCGGAACGATCTCGTTCGAATCAGACGAGTTCGACTTTTCCGCTGGCGGCGCACGAGACGCAGACGAGGACCTGCCGCGACTCTTTCCTGACGGACCACCCGAGCTGCCGGGAGATCTCAAGCCGCTGCAAGTGGCACAAACCTCCGACCTGCTGGCGCATCTCCACGACCGACTGCGATCGGTGATCGAGGCCGGAAAATCCACGCCAACAGAGGGCGACGAAAAGCAGCCCTACAAGATGGACTGGGCCGCCTGGCAACGACTGATGCAGCTCGAAATGGATCTCGCGACCTACCTGAAGAAACTGATCGATCCATCCAGCGGCGACGAATAACTGGGTTGCCGCAGCCTGGGATGTTGTTTTCAATTTAAGCCCGGCTGGTCCCCATTCAAGACGAATTACAGTCAGGCCATGCCAAGTTCTTCAAGTATCGAATGGGCATCGGCCAGGAGGGACTCCACACTTGATGGCGGCTCGCCTTCGTACGAGACGACGGCTGCAAATTCTTTTGCAAGCGAATAGGACAATATCAAAGCGATTGCGCACTCAATCTCGTTACCGCCCCACCGAAATGAAACGCAGCAATCTTTACCCGGAGCAATTTCACTAAACTGTGCAATGAACTCTGCTGAATCGTCGTAGTCAATTTCGATTCCCAATTCCGCTCCACAAATTGTGCATGGTGAGAACCCTGAATCAATGCCGACATTCATTTTCGGATCGAGCTGCAAATCGAATGGAGAGTTGTCGATCGCGGCTTGCCATGTGGTCCGAGTTGGAAGGTTGTCCTTCGTCAGGAAAGCGTACTGCTCATTGGCCATCGTTGCTGCCCTAATGGATTCAGTATGTTGCTAAATATGAAGTCGCCGGACGAACCGTAAAGTTGTTTGTCAGATAACTTAACTTTGTCCCGGTTCCCAAGGTTCGCTTGGGTCAGCTTCGACTGAGTCGTCCTCATCTTCGGAACCGTGGTAGAGGCCGATCAGGTCGTAGTCCTGGCGGTCGACGATTTCGACGGGGATCATGTCGCCGATGTTGATTCCTTCGCCGGTCACGTAGATGTTGCCGTCGATTTCCGGGGCGTCGGCAAAAATGCGGCCGACGTAGACGCCTTCTTCAACCTGGCTGTCGATGATGGCGTCGAGTTCGTAGCCGATCAGCGAGTCGCCGAACTTGAACGCGATCTCCTGCTGAATCGCCATCAGCTCGTCACGGCGAGCTTCTTTGACTTCTTCGGGAAGATGGTCTTCGAGTTTCACTGCCGGAGTTCCAGGTTCCAACGAGTAGGTGAAGGCGCCCATTCGTTCGAAGGCTGTGTTGCGAACGAATTCTTTCAACTCTTCAAACTGTTCTTCAGTCTCGCCAGGGAAGCCGGTGATGAACGTCGTGCGGAGAACCAGGTTGGGGATCGCAGCTCGCAGTTTTTCAACCAGTTCGATCGTTTGCGCACCGTTCACTCGTCGTTGCATTCGCTTCAGCATAGTGTCGTTTATGTGCTGAAGTGGCATGTCTAGGTACGGGATAATTCTTTCCGACTTGGCGATGGTCTCGATGATGTCGTCTGTGAAGTTGACCGGGTAGAGGTACATCAGCCGGATCCAGTCCAGGCCTTCGACCTTCTCGAGTTCCTTCAGCAAGGCGTTCAGACGAACTTCGCCGTACAGGTCCATCCCGTAGTAAGTTGTGTCTTGAGCGACGACGATCAGTTCTCGAACGCCGTCCTCGACAAGCTCTTTGGCTTCCTGGATGACCATTTCGATTGGCTTAGTGACATGCTTGCCGCGCATCGACGGGATGGAGCAGAACGTGCACGTCCGGTCGCAGCCTTCGGAAATCTTCAGATAGGCAAAGTGTCCCGGAGTGATTCGCAGCCGAGCGGTGTCGTCCATTGCTTTGATCGGTGCCGGGCGAAACAGCTCTCGTTGTTCTCGTGCTCCGCCGACCAGGCGGTCTGCGACTCGATGAATTTCGTCTCGACCAAAGACGCCAACGATGTGATCGATCTCGGGCATCTCTTCCAGCAGTGATCCGCCGACTCGTTCGGGCAGGCAGCCGGCGACGATGACGCCTTTCGTTCGACCTTCCTTCTTGAGGTCGAGCATTTCCTGGATGACTGACTTCGATTCTTCACGCGAGCTTTCGATGAAGCCACACGTGTTGACGATGACGAAGTCGGCTCCGTCCGGTTCGGACACCAGCGAGTAACCATCCAGTGCCAATGTGCCGAGCATCTTTTCGCTGTCGACCAGATTCTTCGGGCAACCGAGGCTGACGAACGCGTAGTTGCCTTTGATGAGCTGTTCGCCCGATCCTGTTTCGCCGGGACGAGTGATTAGATTGATATCTTCCTGGAACATCGGCATAGCTAAAGCACCTGTGATGTTTCGTCGGCCGGACGAAACTCGGTCGTGTCTGAAACTCAAATAAAAAAGGAACACTAATCGACGCTGACAGCCACTAATCCCTTCGTCGGATCGATTAGCGTTTATCAGCGTCGATCAGTGTTCCCATCCTTGTCGCTCAGCACTGTTGAATTCAGCCTGAGCCGGCTGGCGGCAGTCTACACCTCTTCGCCGCCAGATTCAGCTTCTGAGTCCGGGTTAGGAGCAGAAGTGTCAGAATCTGCTGCCGGAGCGTCGGTTGTGCTCTCTGGCTTGTCTGAGACGTCCACAGCGGTCGTTTCAAGCACGATCTCGCTTGGAATTCTCGCCATCGACGCCAGTTTGTCGTCGCCTTCCAACCGAATGATTCGAACGCCCTGAGTGTTTCGCCCGACGACTGAGATGTCGCCAGCTCGAAGCCGCTGGATTTTTCCACCAGTTGTAACCATCAGAACTTCGTCGTCGTCCGACACTGCGAGGATCGCAACAACCATTCCGTTTCGGGCTGTCGTCCGAATGTCTCGAATTCCCTTCCCGCCGCGGTTCTGAGAGCGGTACTGGAATCCGCTGCGTTCTGTCTTAACTTCTGACTCGTCGGTGTCGGTTTCAGATTCAGCCACTTCCGCTTCGGCCGGAGACTCGTCATCAGAATCGACCGCGTCGTCATCGTCGACCTGGTCTGGAACTGTTCCGCCGAGTCCGAACGGTGTCTGCTTGCCATATCCGTTTTCGCAGACCGTTAGCAGACACATTTCAGGATTGGCCACAACGATGCCGACCAGCTCGTCGCCTTTGCCAAGTTTGATGCCTCGCACGCCAGCGGTCGCTCGTCCCATCTTTCGGGCGTTGGTATGCGGAAACCGGATCGTCATTCCGGAAGCCGTTGCCAGCAGGACGTCGTCGCCCGGTCCGACCACGACGACGTCGACCAGCTCGTCACCTTCTTTGAGACGGAGTGCGATGATGCCGCCCTGCTTCGGTCGGCTGTACTCGGTAAGGGCGGTCTTCTTGACGATTCCGTTCTTCGTCGCCATGAGCAGGAAGTGCTCGTCGTCGAAGTCTTTCACTCCGATGCAGTTTTCGACTTCTTCGCCATCCGCCAGGTTCAGCAGGTTGATGAGTGCTCGACCTTTGGCGGTCCGTCCCTGCAGCGGCAGGTCGTAAACCTTCTGCCAGTAGACCTTGCCGAAGTTCGTAAAGAAGAGCAGCCAGGCGTGCGTGCTTGTGACGAAGAGATGCTCCATCGCATCCTCTTCGCTGTTCTTGCCGCCGGTGATCCCTTTTCCGCCGCGGTTCTGAGCCTGGTAAGTAGTGAGCTGAGTTCGCTTGATATACCCACGAACCGACAGCGTCACGACCATCGTCTCTTCGGTGATCAGGTCATCCTTGTTGACGTTGGA
>Ga0055584_100007905_pt1 | contig 10423 bp, 9 predicted proteins | sample OSDHelmetaG_FD_58716 | JGI IMG/M metagenome (GOLD analysis project Ga0055584, IMG submission 58716) | Pelagic marine sediment microbial communities from the LTER site Helgoland, North Sea, for post-phytoplankton bloom and carbon turnover... | ecosystem: Environmental > Aquatic > Marine >...
CCTGAAGATTTATCGGCCTGTGGGTCTACGATACCGTAGATCGCCATCGCCGATTTTCCAAGAAAGAAAAAGTGGTCGGGGGCGGGTTCGAACCGCCGACACATGGATTTTCAGTCCATTGCTCTACCAACTGAGCTACCCGACCATCTATTTCCTGTTTGAATTCACGATCGGAAAACGGACCTTAAAAACCCGGATTCGATCGGAAAAGAAAGAATATAAGTTTTTATTCTGAAAAGTCAACGACAGATCAGGGCCTTCACCCGAGTCTTTTTGCCAATTTCGCACTCGACCAACGAATGATTCTGTTTGTATTGATTGGTTGATGATCACTGACGGGTAGTGGAACAACGATTTGCTGTAGGATTCGGCCCATCTAGCTAATGCAATCATGTGCCCCAGGCAATCGGCAGTGGTTATTGAATTGCGTCACCAAGCTCGAGAATTTTTTTTCGATACCGGGCGATCATCTTCTCTGCAACTTTAATGGCCGCATCGTTTTCTGCCGGATCACCTTCGCCAAGTGATTTGTTTTCGACCGCAACATCTTTTTCGCTCAGTGAATAAATTAGCTCCATGTAATATTCATTTTTAAGCATCATTCGCTTTAATTTGTTGTCTTCGCTTTTCCTGCAATATTCTAGCAGTTCAATTAAGGCAGCATTCGATTCTTTCTCTACCCGTTTCCACTCTTGAGAATCATCAACGTCGTCATATATTGCCAAATTCTCTTTTAAGATTTCCCGATTCGCTTTTACACGGTCATCAAGCAATTTATTGAGCCGTTCATTTTCATCCGAATGCGGGGCCAATGCCAATGCCGATGCCGAAACCGTAACTAGCAGAAATAGGGTCTTCATGAATCATTCCAGACTTGGTGAATAAGCGAGTTGGTGAGTCGTCGTCATTTTACCAAATTTCTTCGATTTTAGCCGCGAATGATTTACAAATTCTGTTTTACAAACCCACTGTATCACTTGTTTTACCAACCGGATTTTTCAAGCGGAAACGGTCGCCAGCGCAATAAAAAAAACGGTTTCCAAATTCAGCCAAAATCGGATGGTCACATCATTCCGATACAATGGTTTCATACCACCTCGCAATCCGGTAACTTATGGCTAACACCCCAACCTTAGATGACTTAACACATGGCCGAAACAGAGCACAACGCTGAACCGCCCCAATCGGATAATCCAGTCGGTGCGAAAGAGCCGCCAAACACAGTCGGGGGAATCCTGCGGCAACTGGGGCCAGGGCTAATTGTGGCTGGCTCGATCGTCGGCAGCGGCGAACTAATCGCGACAACCGTGACAGGAGCCAAGGCCGGATTCTGGCTGCTGTGGCTAATCCTTATTGGGTGTGTGATCAAGGTACTCGTGCAAGTCGAATTGGGCCGATACTCGCTGGTAACAGGCAAAACCGCAATGGATGGATTCGACGATGTTCCGGGACCTCGAATCAAAAACCATGGGAATTGGCTGATCTGGTATTGGTTCATAATGTTCGTCGCGAGTATCGCACAATTGGGCGGAATCGCAGGCGGTGTTGGACAAGCCCTTTCTATTAGCGTTCCGGTCACTCAATACGGCCAAGACTTTAACGCACTTGCCGAATCTGAAACCAAGACCATTGTTGGTTCAACCATGATCGGCGATTTCGGGTCCTACATGGATGCCACCGAATCTGACGTCGAAAACGATTTTCGCAATCAGTATTTCGTCCCGATGCTCGAGGCCCAAATCAAAATCCGAGAGCAGCATGAAGCGGATTTTGATTCCGGAAAGTTCATGAATCTTCTCGAGTTTTCAAAGCGGGAACCGTTCAGTCCGCTGCTGTACGAGGTCAATCGTTTATCAAATAAGATAAGCGAAGTTGATCAGGAAATTGCGAACACTTCAGATGCCCAAACCAAATCAAAACTCGAGGCACAAATTGTTGAGTTGAGCAACATGCAAAATTCGATCGTCGAAGAATTCAGCGAACTTAATAAGCATCTTGAAACTTTTGAGCTACTTCGCAAACCATTAAACGACCCAATTGACGATGAAATCTGGGCGTCCATCGTTATCGTCATCACGATCGTGCTGCTAGTGCTTGGACGCTTTACATTGATTCAGAACTTCTCTACGGCTTTGGTTGCACTCTTTACGTTGATCACGGTGGTAAATATTGTTTTGCTTCAGTCAAATGTGGAATGGGGATTCTCGCTGAACGACATTTTAAACGGCCTACAATTTCGATTGCCGCCGGGCGCTGACAATGGTGTATCAATTGCATTGATGACGTTTGGAATCATTGGTGTCGGAGCATCCGAATTGGTGATGTATCCCTACTGGTGTCAAGAAAAAGGATACGGACGATACGTTGGTCCCAACGACGGTTCCGATGAATGGATCAGCCGCGCTCAAGGCTGGATGCGAGTCATGCGGTGGGACGCGTGGTGCTCGATGTTGATCTATACCTTTTCAACTGTGGCCTTCTATTTGCTGGGTGCATCGATTCTCTGGCGAACCGGCTTAACGCCGGAAGGTAACGACACCATCCGATACCTAGCGGTCATGTACGAGCCGGTTTTCGGACCGATTGCTCAGGGAGTCTTTCTTTTCGGCGCGATCGCTGTTTTGTACTCAACGATTTTCGTTTCGTTTGCGGCGCATGCTCGCACGTTTAGTGACGCTTTGCGAGTGATCGGATTCGCCAAAAGAGAAAGCTACCGAAAACTAATCGTATTTTTCAGCGTTTTCTTTCCAGTCTGTTCGATTTTGATTTACATTTTTTATCCTAAACCTGTCCAGCTGGTTTTAATCAGTGGCTTGATGCAGGCGTTAATGTTACCGATGCTCGCTGGAGCCAGTATTTTTTATCGGTACTATCGGATCGAAAAACGATTACAGCCCGGATTGCTGTGGGACATCTTCCTGTGGATCTCTGCCATCGGAATGTTGACAGCCGGTCTTTGGTTGGGCTGGACGAAAATCGCGGGATAGATAGTCCGGTTAAGTGACTGGTGGTGGGCGAGGCAACCAAGGCCCAAACCGGCTCCGATGGATTCAACGACGAAAAAAAACGCAAGATGACGCAGAATGGAGTCCCACGCGTATTGCCTAAAGTTCGCGGTTGAGCTGGCGCAATTCAAAAACTGCGTCCGCAATGGCTTGCACAGCAAAATCAACTTCTTCATCCGTTGTAAAGCGACTCAGTCCAATTCGTATACTGGCACGGGCTGCCATTTCACTCAAACCGATTGCCTGCAACACATGGCTCGGTTCGGGATCGGCGGACGTGCAAGCGCTACCCGTAGAAATGCAGATTCTTGGTATCTTCAGCGTCAACGTCTCCGCATCAACCCCATCAATCGTGATATTCAGGTTACCGGGCAACCGTTCATCGATCGGCGGACCATTCAAGTAAACGCCTTCGATTTTTCTTGTCAATTTTCTCCAGCATTCGGTCGTCAGACGCTGCAAGTGAGTTCGTATTTCCGACAACTCCGCCGCAACAATTCCAGCGGCCGTACCAAACCCAACGATTCCACCAACGTTCAGCGTCCCGCTTCGCTTCCCACCTTCATGCCCTCCACCATCAATAACTGGCTTCAGTCGGGTTCCTCGCCGCACATAAAGTGCCCCAACCCCTTTGGGACCGTGCAACTTATGCCCGCTAAACGACATCAAATCAACCGGCGACTGCCGGACATCGATCGCTATCTTCCCCAACGCCTGGGCCGCGTCGCAATGGAAAACGAATTTCGAACGTGACTTCAACTCCGCAATCAAATTAAAATCGCCAATCGTGCCAATTTCATTGTTCGCCAGCATCAATGAAAGAAGATCACACGATGGAGCAATCGCACCGGACAACTCTTCCGCATCTACAGCTCCTTTGCGATCGAATCCTTTTAATCTCGAAACTTCAAATGATTCCTTTTCGAGACGGCGAATTGGATCAAGCACAGCGCGATGCTCCAGCAGCGATGTTACAATCCGTCGGGTCTTTGCGGACCGATGCGTACACACCCCTCGAATCGCGAGATTATTTGATTCAGTCGCGCCGCTAGTGAAAACAATTTCTTCCGGCGTCGCATGAATCAACGACGCAATTTTCTGCCGCGCAACCTCAACGGCCTCTTTTGCCCGACGCCCCATTTCATGGGTCGTACTTGCTGGATTTCCGTATTCCTCCAACAGATACGGGGCCATCGCCTCAAACACCCGTGGATCGACTCGCGTGGTCGAATTGTTATCGAGATACACGAAGGAATCGTTCAAGGGAACCAAATCTGTGGGTTAAATACGAAGCGTATCTTGTTCACCTAACGCGAGAATGATCGCTACTCGCCCGGGAATAGAGCCTTCAAACTGATTTGTGACCAAGTTTCAAATTTATCGATATCGCCAAGCAACTGGTCGACCGGACGGAATCTCGCTTCACAAATCTCGTCTTCGTTCGATTCTACCTTTGGCTCATCGACGTCAAAGATGTGCACCACGCCAAGATGAACTTTGCCGACTTCCGATTCATCATCATTGATCAAACCAACGCAACGTTCCGAGTATGGAGTGTCGATCATGACTTCTTCTTCAAGTTCCCGTCGCATTCCATCACGGTAGGGCTCATTCTCCGAATTGTCGACCGAAGAGATATGCCCCCCAATTCCGATGCTCCATTTGTCATGTAACCGCGATTCCCCCTGCCCTTTTCCACGAGCGTATGAAAACAATTGCGTCTCACCATCGGGTGTTTGATACCGAAAAACGACGTACGGAATCAATTGCTTAAAAGAAGGATCCTCTTCCATTTCTGGACGAGGTTTGTAGGAGACAAAATCCGGATTGAACAAATCAGAAATGTACTTCTCTGGCGAATCGCAAAAGCCTTGAAAATAACCCAAGTCATGAAATCGGGCTGTTGGGACGACGAGTATTTGCTCAACTTCAGTTGCGGTCATTGATCATTCCATGGGTTGGTTTTTCGCTGTTGATCCTACCATTGTAACGATTATCGGACGCCTCGAAAGCGACATTGGTTTGCGGCAGGCATGAAAACACCTGCCTAAACGAAATCAACCTGTTTAACGATAGAGAAGACAAGCGGCGTCTATTAACTTAGAGAATAAACTTGCTCAAATCCTCATCGGAAACAGCCTTTTCCAAGCGTTGATTCACATACTCCGCCGTGATATCGACATGCCCCATCTTCATTTCCGCTGCGTCAAATGAAAGTTCTTCGAGTACTTTTTCCAAGATCGTGTAGAGCCGACGTGCACCAATATTTTGCGTCGTCTGGTTGACTTGATAAGCGAACGAAGCGAGCTGCTCAATTGCTTCATCTTTAAATTCAAGCGTGATGCCTTCGGTTTCCATTAATGCCGCGTACTGTTTCGTCAACGAATTCCGTGGCTCCTGAAGGATCTTCACAAAATCCTCCTTCGTCAAATCATCAAGCTCCACACGGATTGGAAATCGACCTTGCAATTCAGGCATTAAATCACTTGGTTGATTTCGGTGAAATGCGCCCGCTGCAACAAACAGGATAAAATCAGTACGCACGTACCCGTACTTAGTCTGTACAGTTGTTCCCTCCACAATCGGCAACAGATCTCGCTGAACACCTTGCCGTGAAACATCCCCACCCGATTTGCCTTCACCGGCAATGACCTTGTCGATTTCATCTAGAAAAATAATTCCGACATTCTCCGCCAATTCAATCGCAAGACCATTAATTTTTTCGTTATCCAAAAGTGAATCGCACTCTTGTTCAAAGATAACCTGTCTTGCTTCGGCAACGGTCATTTCGCGCTTCGCCGTAGACTTCGGAATGATTTTTTCAAACATCCCCTGAAGGTCGACATCCATATTTTCCATACCGGCACCAGAAAAGACCATCGGCGTAGATCGCGATTCAACGGTCATCTCAACTTTACGATGGTCCATCTCGCCTGCCATCAGCATTGCCCGCATCTTTTCACGGGTGCGTGCCTGTCTTTTCTGCAATTCCATTTGCTGATTGACTTCCTCGGATTCGTTCTCAGATTTCGAGTCGGTATCAAATGCCGGAAAGTTGATCGGCTCAGGAGGATCGATCAAGAGATCCAGCAGCCGGTCGTTTGTTTTATCCTTCGCGTCTTCCTCCACATTTTTCCGTTCACGTTCACGGACAATGGCAATCGCGTTCTCAACCAATTCACGTACCATGCTTTCAACGTCGCGGCCGTAATAACCAACCTCCGTATACTTGGTTGCCTCAACTTTAATAAACGGAGCACCTGTCAACTTCGCAAGCCGCCTCGCAATTTCAGTTTTTCCGACGCCCGTTGGACCAATCATCATGATGTTTTTTGGAGAGATCTCCTGCTGCAATTCTTCCGCTAACTGCTGACGCCGCCAGCGATTTCGAATCGCAATCGCAACGGCCCGTTTTGCATCGCCTTGCCCGATAATGTAGCGATCCAATTGCTGTACGATATTCCGAGGAGTATCCATCTTGATCTCAATCGGTTCGTTCTCAGGTTTTGTCATTAGTCCTGACATTTCAGTTCCTCCATCACAATGTTGCCGCTCGAGTAAATGTCGATTCCAGCTGAAATTTTTAATGATTCCTTCGCAATTTCACCTGCAGAAAGTGACGAATGCTGGGTCAATGCCCGCGCTGCTGAGATTGCATAATTCCCGCCCGAACCAATTCCGATGATACCGTCAGTCGGATTGATCACGTCGCCAGTGCCGCTTATCAATAATGAGTGTTGAGAATTAACGGCTGCCAAAAGCGCTTCCAGACGCCGAAGAGCTCGATCCATTCGCCATTCTTTGGCCAATTCAGTCGCCGCCCGCGGCATATTCGCAGGATAATCGCGAAGTTTTTCCTCAAATCGTTCCAATAAAGCAAACGCATCGGCTGTCGATCCGGCAAATCCACAAATCACCGAGCCGTTCATTAAGGTTCGGACCTTGCATGCATCCGCCTTCATGATTGCCGATCCAAGCGTTACTTGGCCATCACCTGCCATCGCGACATTCCCGTTATGCCGGACGGAAAGAATGGTTGTTGCATGCAATTTCATAGAATTCCCTGTTTTTCGATCTGCCTGATTGTCAGATGGCGGAAAAAACTGTCTAAAAGACGCAAAGGATGTGCCAAAGCAAAACGAGAATACCCAATGCAAAAAAGTCCCAATTTGGTGTGCCGCGAAAAATCGACGCTCCTTGTGATCGATTTCCAGGAACGTTTAGTCCCTGTGATTGAAGACTATTCGGCCATCGGTCAGAACATTGCCAGGCTAAATCAATCCGCACAATTATTCGGCGTTCCACGCATCGTGAGCGAACAATATCCCAAAGGGCTGGGTAAGACGGTTTCCAAACTGGATATTGATGATGCAGAAAAATTCGAAAAATCGATGTTTAGCTGTCGAGAGAAAACGGAACTCTTTGGAGAAGTCGCCAACAGCGGCCGTTCGCAAGTTGTCGTCGTTGGAATTGAAGCACACATTTGCGTTGCTCAAACATGTCTCGACCTGATTTCAACCGGGTTCATGGTCTTTCTTGTCGTCGATGCGATCGGCTCCAGAAAAAAACTCGATCATGAGACGGCCGTAACCAGACTGTTACAATTTGGTGCTACTCCAATCACGACCGAATCGGTGATGTTTGAATGGTGCGAAACGTCTCGCGATGAAAACTTCAAAACGATCAGTCAATTGGTGAAGTGAACGGCTTCCCTTCATTACAGACCATTGCGAATTCTGTCACGAACCGGCCGAAGACCATACCGCAAAACCAAGTCGCCCAAATTCAGAAATTATTGCTTCTGAATTTGCTCAGCAATCATGAATGACATTTCCATCGCTTGCTCGTAATTAAGCCTTGGATCGACCTGGCTCTTGTACGCACGCGAAAGATCCGATTCTTTTAAATCTCTGGCACCACCAACACATTCGGTCACATTATCACCCGTCAATTCAAGGTGTGCCGCAGCAAGGACCGATCCCTCCGCTCTGTGAATCTCAAAACCAGACAGTAACTCTTTCTGAATTTGGTCGACATGCCGCGTCTTGATCCCCTCACTTGTTGAGAAGGTATTTCCATGCATCGGATCGCTACACCAAACCACGTTCTGGCCACTCGATTTGATCGCCTGAATTAAGCGAGGTAAGTGCTCGCCAATTTTTTCAACGCCAAAGCGATGAATCAGCATCAGCCGCCCACTTTCATTCTCCGGATTCAGCACATCACAAACTTTTTTCAACTCATCGGTTTTCATTGTCGGTCCAACTTTTAAACCGATCGGATTTTTGATGCCCCGAAAATATTCGATGTGAGCACCATCCAAATCGCGAGTGCGATCCCCAATCCAAGGAAAATGCGTGCTTAGGTTGTACCAACCGTCCCGCCGAGGGACTTGCCGGGTCAATGATTGCTCATACGTCAGATGCAATCCTTCATGTGACGTGAATAGATCTACAGATTCCAACTGGCTGATCGACGCATTGGCCACAGTCTCCATAAACTGAAGTGCTTCACCAATCGAATGGACCAGCTCCTGGTAGCGATTCGATTCAGTTGAAGTACTAAAGTAACCAAGGTCCCAATTCTCAGGGTGATGCAAATCCGCAAAACCACCCGCGCAAAGAGCGCGAATAAAATTAAGCGTCAATGCGGAACGCTCATAACCCTTCATCAGCAGGTCTGGGTCCGCCATCCGTTCCTGTTCTGTGAATCCGCTGCGGTTGATAATATCGCCGCGATAGACAGGTAACGTTACACCGTCCCGGGTTTCAGTGTCCTTCGATCGAGGCTTTGCGTACTGACCTGCAACCCGACCGATTCGGACAACCGGTTTCATCGACCGATACATCAACACCAGGCTCATTTGCATCAACACTTTCAGGTTGCGTACAATCGACTCCGTTGAGCATTCGTCGAGGTTTTCACTGCAATCGCCGCCTTGAATGACGAACAATTTCCCTTCTGCCGCATCCGCCAAGTTCTTTTTTAAATTCTCGATTTCCCAACTGGTGACCAGCGGCGGAAGCGTTGCCAACCGTCCAAGCACGTCGTCAAGCTTCGCTTGATCGGTGTAAATCGGCTGTTGTTTGGCAATCAAGTTTCGCCATGACTCAGGATTCCACTCTATCGTTTTTGACATAGATTGATCGCCATTCTGATCAGGCGTTGAGGGGGCGGGAGATGCTTCCGGAGTTGTTGACATCGAGAGGCTGGGGAGTGGATTGACGTTGATGAGTTGCCAAATGGCCAAAGCGAAATTTTAACTTACTTCCACGAATATGGAACGGAGATTCAGCTTCGAAACGATTCAAAAAGCCATAAACGGCGACCATAATCCTACAATGTAGTAGGTTCCGACCATTTCGCCCCTTAATGGATTTCAATTGATCCTTTGGTGAGCAAGAAAAATCACCGGGCGCATCAAACCATTATTTTGTTTCCAGACCGATTTTGATTGGTTTTCGGCTGGGGCAAAGCACTATAAATTCGGCGGCGAGAAAGTTGACGCCCCACTTCATTCGAAAACGTTCCATTCACCCTTTTGAAGACGTTCATGAGGCCGAAAATTCTGCTTGTACCTCATATGGCTCGAATCCGCGATAAAGTACCCAAGGTACAAATATTGCAAACCCCGATTGACGCAAAACTCTATCTGCTTCATCACCGAATATGTCCCGGGACTCATCATCGAAAAATCAGGATCATAAAAGGTGTACACGGCTGACATGGAGGTTTCTCCAAGATCACAAATCGCGACTCCAATTAATTCTTCGCCATGGTAATAGGCCATCTCGAATGTATTAAGACACGTCTCGGAGAGAAACATGCGAAACTCGTCTTCATCAATGTCCGCACCGTTGCGATTCAAACCACGGATGTTTCGGTGCTTATTAAAAAGACTAGTCCGTCGCTGATCTGAAATCGGTGGGCCGATGATTATCCGAAGATCGTCGTTCCCCTTTTTTAATGCTCGCTTCTGAGATCGATTCGGTTTGAAGACATCGACATTCAATCGAATCGCTTCGCAGGCCTGACATCCTGTACAGTTCGTTCTATATAAAAATCCTCCCGAACGCCGAAATCCGTCTGCCATATACCGATCGGATCGAGCAACACCTATTTTGACAAGCGGCAGATGCAGAGGCATACGGGCCGTTCGCCCTTCAATGTAGGGACAGGGTTCTTCTTCCTCGTAGACGACCAACGTCTCTTTCATTTCAGACAAAGCAACTTCGTTTAGGTTGTTCTCAATTCGCATAATAGGCTCTATCGTGCAAAATCCATTAGATGTTGAACTATCACCTATGTTACCCCACTATCCCAACGCAAGTCATCCAGTTCCACTTCAGTTTCGTCTACAAAACAGCCTGATAGTAAAGTAAAACGACTCGCAGCGTCTGAACAATCAATCAGCAAAC
>Ga0055584_100007908_pt1 | contig 10422 bp, 2 predicted proteins | sample OSDHelmetaG_FD_58716 | JGI IMG/M metagenome (GOLD analysis project Ga0055584, IMG submission 58716) | Pelagic marine sediment microbial communities from the LTER site Helgoland, North Sea, for post-phytoplankton bloom and carbon turnover... | ecosystem: Environmental > Aquatic > Marine >...
TAGCGACAAGCGAGCCCTTGCACGAGAAATCAGCGAAATGGTTACGAAAGAACTGCGAGCGAAGATGGGTGGACCTCTATCCACATCAGGGCTAAACCGAGGTGTATGATTTGACTCAACGTGTCCCTGTTCGTCTTGTACAAGAGAATGGTGACCGTATAGACCTTGACGTACATACTATGGACCTCCACATCCATCGAGTCTTTTCTGCATTTCCAGTGCCATTTTCAGGCGGGTATAATGCAGGTGTTGACCTAAACCAAACTCAAGTCGAAGTTGAATTACAAGGGGTGTTTGCCGATGATTCTGGTATAGTTGTAGGAGCCAACGCCACTGCCTCTATTCAATGTGGATTTGACATGCCTCCCTTTGCTCCGCCCGGACAAGAAAGCGGTCAACCCGGTGCAAGCACCTACCCTTCATCGAATTCAAATTCATCATCTGATAATTTTCGTAAAGTAGGTTCTGCGGCTAATATTTACAAGCCAGCACCTTTAGATACGAACCCTGCTGTACCAGAAGATGACATAGGTCGAGTCAATATATTAAGACAATTACACAATAGATATTTCGATTTACCTGTTGCCTATCAAATGTCAACTGACCCACAGATAGCCTCGCCTGCTGGCAATAGTGTTCGATTTATTTTAGATTCAAAGCGTAGTGGTTCGGTTAAAGAGCCGTATGCATACCCTCGCATGGTGACCAGAAATACAGATTTGACAGCGGCGAGTAGTAGCAGTATTTCTGACCTTGGTGATGGAAGGATGACGATAACCATAGCATCAGGTGACCCACGTACTTGGTTTGAAACACCTGACGATGTCGGCACCAACGCATGGACTATTGCTGCTGGCTCGGCAAACTTAGGAAGAGTCATTGCCGCTACTTCAAATACAATTTTTTTCTATCCATTTGCAGGCGTAAGCACATCAACATCATCGCAGACAAATAGCCAAACAGTCAAAATAATCAACGCACGAGGGATTGGAATTTACAATAGAAGTTCGGATAGGCCGACCGTTATGATACCAATAAAGCATATGTTTGTTGCAAGCCCACCTAATTTTGCTGATGGTTCTTCCCGCACAACAGGAGGAGCAGAGGTACCCGGCGAGGCGCTTGCGTATATTTTATCGCAGGCAATAGCAAGTACGACCCATTCTACGGTAAATGGGATTACTGACCGTGACATGGATGCTGCTGGCGGTAAAGAATTATCCGATGCTTTTTCAACCACCCTTACGACAGGTCGTAACTACAAAACAAAAATCATAATAGAGCAAAAGTTTGCTTTTGATTTAGAAAATAACGGTGGTATATCAACAAATATACCTTACACAATTAGACCACTCATCTATGGATTTAGTGGCGGCGTCACAGGGAATCGAGTCAAATCTGCTGGTGACAAAGTCCAAGATTTGCTCGGCATAGTTACGAACAGTCAGAACTATAATACCAACAATCCTCCTACAGCAATTGGTAACCTCTTAGAAGGACTAAGTATGCTTAGTCTGTTTGATAGACCAGATGACATAGAAAACGTAGGAGATTACATTGTCGGTATACAGTTACCTTATGACACGACTGCAACAAGAGGAAAGAGTGAACTCGATACAGAAATAGCACAGCGCAACCATTTTACTACGTTTGGTGTACAGAGTCAAGCAAACAAGTTGGCAATCAAAAACCGTACACATGCTTCATTACCGTTCAATCCAACTGCTCAAAATAGCCGTAGAAATGGCATAAGAGCAATGGTTACCGACTTTACTACTATGCATGATGCACAAGAACGACTGTATCATTTTACCATGAAACTTATGGCAATAGACTCTTTATTGTGAGGTGAATAAATGTCGTTACCAGTCAGGCTTATTTTTGGAAATAACAACTTGTCTCTACCTGTTGAAGCAGAAGAAATTACCATGGCAGTGCATCGTAAATTGCACGCCTTGCCTATACCAGTTACAAATGAGAAAGTGGGCATAGATGCAAATATGCCTCAGATGAGGATGAACTTATCTTTAATACTTCAAGACGATACAGTTGCTAACACTGCGGGTGATAGCAAGTTAAAGAACATCGTATCCTTCACAGAATACCCCAGTAGTGATTCTTCTTTAGTCAGAAGAAATTACACCTTTCCTGATAATATGAGAATGGTGTTTGCAAGCAGTTATTCAGCAGGTGCCTCTTCGGTTACAATCAATGTGTTTAATACAGAACGACTGAGGGACCTTTTTTACGCAACTAAAATCTACAATCACGAAGGCAACCAGTTATTGGGTGATAAAACAGGGATACCCAATGTTGTTAAGCGTAGTACAGGCTCTTGGAGTATAACTATCAATTTGACAGGTGCTGGACTAAACCAAAATGTATCTGCGTTCCAGCAAGTCTACACTGAGATAAATCCTATGGTCGGTAGAGAAATAGAACTTCCAGTTTTAGGGACCAGAGATATTTCTTTTAGCAGTACATCTACCTTTGGAAACATAGGGTTTAGATTACAAAAAGGTCACAGCAAAAACATCATCAAGTTGGTAACGACAGCAACAGTTTCCAGTAAAGCAGGCGGCTCTGGTAACCCGACCGTACGTAGTGGCTCATCTCTTATTGAAAACGGAGATGTGATTATCGATGTACCTGTTGGTGGAATATTCACTTCACCAGATAACGATAACCCTGCTTCAACCCTTGCACTGGTCATCAAAGACGCCTTAGAACTTACAACAAACATAACAAATCTCAGCGCAGGTATAGATGGTAAAGGCGGTAAGCGTGTAGTCGATGTATTCGACGTACAGGTTGCCCTTGAAAACGACGAGGTCTTGCTGATTGAACAGAAGTATCATTTACCGGACTTCACGTACAATCACGCTTTTTTAGGTACGGACGCCAACCCCTCCTTAGCATCAGTATTTACAATTACATCTAATTCAACTGTTGCTCAAATGATGACTGCTGGTGATAAAGCACAAACTCTCATAGGCCTACTTGCTAATGCGAAATCTTCTTCTACTGATTTACTAAGGGGTATACAAATTCCATACGAGTCCTTGATTCAGTCAGATACAATCTCGCCCGAAGTACGCAACTTTTTCACAACATATGGGCGTAATTTATCAGCAACTGTCAAATCGTCTACAGGTAATACTAAGCCTGCTTCTGACACAATGACCGCTTTTTCTGATAGAACCGATGGTGGGATGGTGCTGGCTGGGGCTTTGCATGAAGTTTGCCTCATAGACGAACCGCAACCAACACTGGCAGAATCTCTGGTTAATCGGGCTACAGATGCTTTGAATTGGTCACTTGATGAATTAGGAATTAGTACATTTCTCGATGTTGTCGAAGAATTAGCGGCGAGTCTTGCTGAGGCAGTAGGTGCAGTCGGTTCTGAGGACACAAGCCCCGGAGGTATTCGTATATTACCAGAGCATTTTCATCTGCGAAAAGAGGCTGCGAAGAACTATTATACGGTTGACCTTGACCTAATCATGGTGCACAAAGTGGCGGGTGTATGAAATGGTTGTAGTAACAGACTCCACTTACGCAATGCGCTTCAATGGTATCTCGGATGCTGTCGTCATACCCATGCACAACTTTGCTACTGGAAGTGGAAATCTACAAGCCATTGGTGACGCAAGTAACTTGTCTGTACCTACAGCACTTGACTCTTTTACTGTAGAGGCTTGGATTATTCCAGACTCAGGAGGTATCGTATGGGAATACGAGCACGTTATGCGACTTGTTGTAGGTGCTCCGTCAAGTAGTGCACCTGCAAGTTTTCAAGTAAAGTTACGCAGTAAGACAACTGATAATGAAAATACGTTTTCTCTTACGAGTGCTTTGCCTATTACAAAAGCCGATGGTACTTTATCCCATTTCGATGGTATATTGTACCCAAGACCAGCACTCGATATTCACGACGCATACGATGCGGCTGATGGGTCTAAGTCAAACAACGCTGCTGTACACGATGGACACCGTGAGTTACTACAAGTGTCATTTATCTTCAACAAAAGGCATCTTTCTCTACGAATCAATGGTGATTTGGTTGCTTCACAGACGCTTGATACAGACCACGAAGTTATAATGTACCCTACACAGACATTCATAGGTGGTCAAGGAGGCGAATTCCGAGGAACAATTGAGGCCATTCACTGGGCACGAGGTGCACATGACTCAAGCGTAAGCGCTCATGCACCCTTGAACACTGATGCAACTCTCGGATTGTGGAGATTTGAAGAACCTGTAGAGCCGATTTCTACTGTATTGTCTTTACCATCACTAAGTGCATCGACGGGTGCATCATCTTCAATCTCAATCGGTACAACAACAGCACAGTCTCTGATTGACACGCTATCAGGTCAGAGTGGATTGACTACACTTACACTTACTTCTTCACCATATTCTGCTGGCAACTATACAGTTGACAGGCATACAGCCGGGTCTACAACAACGGTTAATGTGCCGCAAGTACCTTTTAACTTACTTATCAACCCGCTCGGCTATAATCGTACAACAGGGGTTCCTAATAGAGAGGCACCTGAGCGTGTCAGAATAACTGCAATTGATGCAAGTGCAGGCACCATGACAGTCGAAAGCATACACCTCGACTATGCTTCTAACGCATCTACTGGTCGACGTGGATTGCTTATGGCTCATTCTGCATCGGATGCCGTTATTGTTACAGGCGACTGCCTCATTGACGGAGGTACTGGTGTCCCTTACCAGAGCAAAGGTACAGGTACACAGTTCTCAAACAAACAAAGTCAGGTTGTCATAGACGAAAGTGACTTTGCAAATCATGGTATTATATTTTCTACTCGTATGGCTATCGCAGATGACCCGTACATGAAGTTCTCTGCGACTACAAATATGGGCACTGCATTTACTGCTGGGCACACTGGTCGACACACACTCAATCATGTCGACAGTCATCCGTTTGTAGGTATGTTACCAAGACCTACAGCCGCAGAAGTAGAGCACAACATAGACGGCTCTGCTACGGTCATGAGTGCTACTTTTCCCGCACAATTTGCAAACATAAAAAGTGCTGCACCAGCCAATTCCGTAGTTTCATTTTACGATGTAAATGGTCCCTTTGAAGTATTCTCAAAAATAAATGAAAGTATACCCAGCCAAGTTGTTGAAAATGGTATGGCTGGTATTACAGATGCCTCAAGAGGACTGTTAGCAATAGGCGGAAGTCAACTAAATGTCAAACCATTCTTACTCCGCTCAGGCACATCAACAATACCTACTGCGAATTCAGACGAACACGTTCGTCACATGACGCCTTCCAAAGTTAGCCGTATTGCTGTATTAGAAGTCCCATCTCTTGCTACTTACAACCGACCGACTATGGTTCAGGTTCACTACAATGCTATTGATATGACAGGCGAGGGGATAAAGCACGCAACTACTGCTCGTCTTTCTTCGGGCATCAGTGGCTCAGGTACCGTTTTGACATTTCCATCAGTCAAACAATTTGGACCTAATGGTGGGACAATACAGGCAGACTTTATTTCTATAGACGGAGAACCTGCGGGGGCAAATTCAATTGCTGCTACCATTAGTCATAGTGCAAATACTCTCACCTTTGGTTCCGCAGCAACTTCTGATTTCCAAACCGCTGCTGTAGCAAATGCCATTGTCAATGTCAATCTTAACGGTGCAGCACTGTTAGTCGAAAAGACATATCCTGATGTAGGCGAAGAAGTAACATCGGGTACACGAATTATTGACTTGATTCATACAGATATAGCCGCTGGTACTGCAAAACTTTACTCTGCTGGAGGATTATTAAAAATGGCGATTAACGCACAGTTACCATTCAATGAAGGTGACTTAGACGGTGATGATGAAGAAGGATACGTGACAGAGCGTGCTCTTGACTTTACCATGTGCCCTGATAACTATTTACCAATTCACAGTTCTGACACTCCGCAAGGTAACCCCCAGCGCATATTTTCTCCAAGAACGACTAACACAAATCGAGAATCTATTTTTAACAAACTCGTCATAATACCTGCACATGACTCTGATGAGGTCTATGAGGTCGATGATAGTGAATATTTAGTACAGTCAAAGAAAAACAGTACACGCCAAAATACAGGCGTGTTTGTTAATAATGGAGGAGGTTATTCTGCCGGTACCACAAGCATTACCGTTGATGGAACCAACGCTACAAAGTTTTTTGCTGCTGGTTCAAAGTTGTACAGTTTAGATGGGGTATTGCTCGGAACGGTCAATTCCTCTAACTCGACTACAGTCGCATTGGCATCAGGAAGCACACAAGCAGTAATAGACAACGAAGAGTTATTCTATCAACCTCTTCTCAAACCAATAGGTACAACTTCACAAAGTAGTGCAGTGCATGAAGTATTTGATATTGTATCGCATTCAATCAGTGGTCGTTTTGTGGAATTGGTCGTACAGCCGACACAGCGTTCAAGATTCACTCAACTGAGTCGCCTGTTTACAATAGACGATAACTCAACAATGGGGGCTAACAAATTTGAAATTCACTACATGATGGGACGTGGTCGAGCGTTACTCATGTCTGATACAGATGAAGGTGATTCAGTATTACGAGCGCATGGCTTGGGAATGGATTTGGCTGCAAACTCAGTGAGTGTCAAGGGCGATGGTGCTCCTGATTCGTTCATTGTCAAAGAAACAATGCCCGGTGCTCCTGTCGTTACAGTAACGCTTGGAGGTGCAGGTCAAGGGGCTATCAACACGAAAGCGACTTACGACCCTTCTCCTACTGCTCGACTTGGTTGGTCTACTCGTCGTGACTGCTCTACTCGTGTTACATCTACTACGTCTACGACAGTTGTCGTGGCTCCCCTCAATAACAAATCATCAGACCTTGCGTCTTGGGGTACATACTGCTTCCCTAAGACGGGCAGAATATATTTCGCTACTTCGTTTACGGGTGAATCTGAACAGCCAAGGTACGCTTCGGCTGAATATGCAAGCAAGACTGGAACGACATTCACATTCTCATCAGGAAGTCAAATAGGAAGCGGTAAGTTCTTACTTGCTGACGGCACTGAAAAAGATACCTTTGCTGATTGGATTACTGACACGCTCATCAATGTCGACAGCCTCATAGAAGTTGATGACAAATTCAGTGAAGATTCGATATGTAATGACGGTACCACAGTCAATGACAGATTATTCCAAACTCTCGATAGTGTCCAGCATGATTACCAGTTGGGAACGCAGTATGCAAGTACACGTGCCATGGTTGAGATTCCTCTGTTTGAGGAGTTCTTCTTCGATGATGCAGAGCGTGGTATATTTCCGGGTCCTGACAACAGTATGAAATTGCACCTCGACGCAACGTACGCTGCGCCAACATGGGCACCTAATCCTGTTGGACGCAGACCTGATTCGGTTTCACCAGAAGACCCAACGGTCAACAGCGCTTTTTCAAATAGCGTAAACGACAACACTCATCGAAGAGGTACAGTAGTCAGTCGAAAGTACGATGCTTCAAATCGTCACATCTACGTACAAGATTACAAAGTATTCTCCAAACCAAGTGCTGCGCCCGTAGACGTCGCTTCTATAGATGGCTCACTGCGCTTCAAGCGTGCATTTTTGCCAAGTGGCGAGTGGGTCATATACGACGTACGCAACACTTCTGGTTACCTTGAAGTCGCTGGTAATGCTGCTGCTGATGATGCTTGGGCATTCAGTAAGAATTTCTTGAACGAACTGAGTGTAGGCGTATCTATAATGCCAGCATCAGGTTATCAGGATATGAATTATACGTCAATTGGCGATAACCCATTGGTTACGAGTGCTGGATTTGAAAGCCGTAAGCCATACTATCATGACCGGGCGAACACAATGACGCAGGGTGGTAACGTAGATTACGGTATGAAGCAATACGTAAGCGCAGTAGAGTTCCGAGCAGGTCCTCGTTCCAACCCTCACTTGGCTCGTATCAAGAACAAGAGAGCACGCACAACGGTCAAGAGTTTTTCAGGTACAACGCTCGTGCTTGACGACATAACTGATTTTCCTAAAGACATCACAGGGGATTCTAATTATTCCTATAGAGTAGCGTACTACGACTCTTCTGCCGCCGCATACAAGTATGCTCACTACAATTCCTTTGCAGCAGGCAACAGCCTTTCGCTCGTTGGTGTTGACACAGGATTCGACCCATCTGTTGGTGACGAAATCATACTTTGGGATGTTCATTCAACTACTGGTGCTTATCCTGAAACAAAGGAGGATATGTTCCTAAACACTAAGTGGGCAAATCCTTACTCAGGTGGCGGCTTGCGAGAAGGTGACAGTGTGTGGATGAATATGCACTATACGAATCCACATGCTATAGAGGGACTTTTCTGTAAGAGCAGAGGTACATTAGACGAAGGTCAAGTATGGTCTGGTTTCTTAGAGGGAGAGGGTTCGTTTACCACGACACCAAGAGACAGCATACCTATGGAGAACTTCCTCATAGGCAATACATGTATTGAAACCGCCCGTAACTTTGTTCAACACATCAACAAAACAATCGAGATGAATTATGAAGCACTCGGCCTATACACCACATTTACAGTAGGAGGAGCCTCCTACAACAATGACCCAACAATTACTCACAGCACAACTGAGAAAATAGTTGTCGGTATGGGTGTTAGCGGAAGCGGTATACCTGACGGTGCTACTGTAGCAACCGTAACAGATGGTACTCACTTTGAACTATCGGTATCAACGACTGGTGGTTCTAAGAGCAGTCAAACGCTTACGTTCACTTCTCAGACGCCTCCGCCTGTCGTAGCGTACATTGACCCCTATCAGGCAACGGAAGAGCACGCACGTGTTTTGCTCTACGATGTGGCGCACGACCGTGAATTTATTGCATTCCAAGATTTGTGGATGCAAGTTCAGTCAAGCCCTCAAGCAGCAACAATCGGAAGCGAAACGGCTGGTGCAGGTGCTATTATCAATACAAAGTCTACTTCGGGTACTGGACTCGACGTTGCTAACGGCTTCACCTCTCAAAGTAAGTACCTGACTTCTTCAACAGCATCAGAATTCATGGAAGGTGCTATGGCTCACAAATCAACATGGAACCTAAACGTCGCTATCAGTGCACACGCTACGAGTTATCATGGTCATACTCCAGCCGACACTGTCAACGGCAGACAGTTACGTACCAATGAAGCAGTTGTCACTCCGTCGAGCGCTGCATCAAAGCACCAAGAAATCCTAAAGGCCACTACAGAAGATTCCACATTCTTTGATACACCTGACGGCACTCGTTGTATTCCAGTATTCTTAGCACTCAAGGGCATTCGCTCATCTACACTTGACTTGTCTACTCATGAAGAGAGTAGATTGCAACACTTACCTCATTGGTCACAGATGGATTTCATACGTCGTCTTTCAGTTGACTTTGGAGAAATAGGCGTTAAGGACGGTGTTACCGACATTGAAGCGGCTGCACGTGAGATTGTACGACTTATCAATCAAGCAGGGGCAACAAACGGTCGCTCTCATGCTCGTCGACCTGCTGACCAATATCTTGGCGAAAGCGAACGATTCAATCTATCAAACGTAGGCGTACGTGTCGACAGTACAAACAGTAGGATTGACCCTACTGCTACACACTTACACGCTGACTTTGCTGCTACAGGAAGCACACACGACCCTGCTCCATTTTGGGACAAAAAGCGTGCTTTCAGTTCACACGACAGAGGGACACACATGGGTTACATGCGTGCACATTTAGGTCGTGTTGTACTTGATTCGGGTGGCAATAAAGGATACAGTATCGTTATTCACAGTACGGTTCCGGGTGCATCAGGTCGTAACTTCTGCGTGTGGCTTGACAACAGTCGTGGTCAGATGCCTTACCGACCTCAATATCTCATAGGACACGGAGGACGATTCCGTAACTATTGGTGCCAACCTGATGAAATCACAGGCGAAAATATGCACCCTGCTCCTATGCCAATCAATCGATTCGGTCGACCGTTTGCTCCAATCACGACACTGAAAGAGTATCTCCCTCCTGATGAAGTAGATGAACCATTCAGAAACAATCTTGAATTTGGTCCTGAAACAACTGGTACGGCAAGCAACATGGCTTCGTCAACAAGTGAAATAGCATCGGGAAGAAACTCTAACACAATCATAGATGAATCGTTTGAAACAAAAAGCCCATCCTCTCGTCTTATCGACGGACTACGGATTGGTACACAGGCCAAAGCAAGAATCAACTTTGGTGGTTTGACGCAAGCAGGTGTACCCGGATGGGCACCTGATGCAGGTAAATGGGGATTCGGTCGTGACCAACAAGATACTCGCTTTGAGCATATCTATGGGAACAATGCTACAGCGTTTGCACAACATGGAAACGTAGATGCTTCTACTACAGGCGGC
>Ga0055584_100007910_pt1 | contig 10422 bp, 8 predicted proteins | sample OSDHelmetaG_FD_58716 | JGI IMG/M metagenome (GOLD analysis project Ga0055584, IMG submission 58716) | Pelagic marine sediment microbial communities from the LTER site Helgoland, North Sea, for post-phytoplankton bloom and carbon turnover... | ecosystem: Environmental > Aquatic > Marine >...
GGTCGGTCAGCACGGCCCAGTTTTCCCAGTCCTGCTCGGCCAGGCCGTCCTCGATGGACAAAATCGGGTATTTCTCCACCAAGTCTTCGAAATAATCTACCATTTCGGCTGCGGACAGGGATTTGTTCTCGCCCTTGAGGACGTATTTTTTCTTCGTGTACAATTCGCTGGCAGCCACATCCAGGGCCAGGCCCATATCCTTGCCGGGGGTGTAGCCGGCCGCCTTGATGGCTTTCATGATGAAGCTCAGGGCCTCTTCATTGGATTTGAGATCTGGTGCGAATCCACCCTCATCGCCCACGGCCGTGCTCAGTCCCTTTGATTTGAGGATTTTTTTCAGTGCGTGAAAGGTCTCGGCGCCCATCTGGATGGCCTGGGCGATTGTGGTTGCACCGAAGGGGACGATCATGAACTCCTGGATGTCCAGGTTGTTGGCCGCATGGGCGCCGCCGTTGATTACGTTCATCATGGGAACCGGTAGGATTCTGGCGTTGACACCGCCCAGGTAGCGGTACAGGGGAAGGCCGAAGGCAGATGCTGCCGCCCGGCTCGCAGCCATGGAGACGCCCAGGATGGCGTTGGCGCCCAGCTTGGATTTGTTGGCCGTGCCGTCCAGGGCCAGCATGCATGCGTCCAGGGTCAACTGGTCGGAGGCGTCCATTCCACGGATTTCATCGGCGATCGTGGTGTTGACATTCTTCACGGCCGTGACCACACCCTTGCCGCCGTAGCGCTTGGCGCGGGTGTTGCGTAATTCCAGGGCTTCCCGTTTGCCTGTGGAGGCACCGGAGGGAACCGCCGCCCGGCCAGTGGCGCCGCAGGCCAGCATCATCTCCACTTCCACGGTGGGGTTGCCTCTGGAATCCAAGATTTCTCTCGCCGTTACATCGATAATCTCTGTCATGATTTCATCCCCCGATTCTCTGTTTTGCATGGTCGACACCGGCCATGCCGATGAAGCACAATATGGTTTCAATGCCCTTGAATGATAATGGTTTGAAGGACTGTCGGACCCCGGGAAGCGCGGGCCGGTTGACGCTTGACAATTCACCGGCAAATGTTACTCTCCTTGCCGGGGGATGTCAAGAAATTGGCCGGTCCCCAAAACCATGCAAAGCAGGGATTGATCATCATGAACACGAACGATTTGTATACCACTGCCCATCTCTTCGTGGCGGCTGTCCGGGTGCTGGATCACCGGGACGGCGCGCCGCCGGCCATCGCGTCCGTCTGCCGTCTGCTCGACTATTCGGACGAAAAGGGCAACTACCTGCTCAACCGGTTCAAGGAGCAGGGCATCGTCGATACGGTGAAAAGCGGATTCAATGACCGGATTGTCGTGGCTAACCACCTGGCCATCGAGGACCTGCCTAAGGATACCGAAGAGAGCCGCCTGGAGCAGGAGTTAAAGAAATTCAGAAAAGGCAAAAACGTCATGAAAGAGAAAGTGGCGTCCATTAAGGCCCAGCAGGATCAGAAAAAGCACGACCTGTTTGCCGAAATTGAAAAGAAATTGAAGCAGAAGATGGAGAAGAAGCAGGACACCTGATCATCATTTCTCCGCCGGACGACCGATCCGACGCGCCGAAGGTGGTTGGCAGGATTCTGCAACAGTCGCCGGCCACCGTTCACCTCCGAAAAGACGGGGCAAACCGAAAGGTATCTCGCCGGTATTTAAAAGCGGCCCCACCTCCTATTCAACATTCGACGGGTGACGAATGATGTCCAGTCTTCATGGTCTTTTAGGCCAGGCGTCCGTCGGCCACGTCGAGGACGCGGTGCACATGGGCGGCGCAGCGGGGGCTGTGGGTGACCATCACAATGGTCATGCCTTCAGCGTTGAGCCCCGTGAACAGATCCATGACCGCATTGGTGGTGCGGGTGTCCAGGTTGCCCGTGGGTTCGTCTGCCAGCAGCACTGGCGGGTCGTTGACGATGGCCCGGGCGATGGCGCAACGCTCCTTTTCTCCACCCGAGGCTTCGCCGGGTAGTCGCTCACCTTTTCCTCCCAATCTCACCCGATCAAGTGCAGCCTGGGCTTTGCGCCGTTTTTCCGATTTGGGCATGCGGATGGTGGTCAACGGCAGCATGACGTTTTCCAGCAGGGTCAGGTAGGGGATCAGGTGAAAACTCTGGAAAACAAAGCCTAAAAACTCCCGGCGAAAATCGGCGCGCTGCTCCGAATTTAAGTCGTAGACATCGATGCCGTCCACCGCCAACATTCCCGTGGTGGGTGTGTTCATGGCACCGAGAATCGAGAGCAGGGTCGATTTTCCTGCCCCCGATTCTCCCATGATGCCGACGAATTCCCCGCTGTCGATGGTAAAGCTCACGTCGGACAGGGCATGGACCGTTCCAGTGCCCTGCCCATAGGATTTGCCTAGTTGTCGGGCGTGAATACTGCTCATAATCGTCTCCTATATAGGCGTTAAGATGATTAATTTGGCAAGGCTAGAGGGAGGAAGCCGTATTGGGTATACTGCGACGACCGATGACGCGGTCCAAACTAATCATCTTAAGGCCTAAAGTGACCGCAGGGCGGTGTTGGGGTCCAACCGGGCGGCCATGATTGCCGGATAGACGCTGGCCATCAGGCCGACCACAATTGCCAGTAGGATCGCGCCGCCGCACAGCTTAGGGTCCCAAACGACCGATGCATGCTCCAGACCGGAGAAAAAGTGCACGGCCAGAAAAGTGGCGCCGGTGCCTGCCAGATAACCGATGAGGCCGGCCGGTCCGGAGATCATGGCCGCTTCGGAAAAGATGATGCCCATCACATGGCTTTTGCGAAACCCCATGGCCCTAAAAATACCGATCTCCTCCTTGCGTTCGCGGACACTGCTCATCATGGTGGTGAGTACCACCAGGCTGCCAACCAGGATGACCACTGCCGACATGCCCACGGAGAAGGCACTGAAGCGGTGCAGCGTGTCCATGCGTCCTTTGACCACCTGCTGGATGGCCACGACCTTGGCATCGGGAAGGACCCCCGAAATTTGTTGAACCATATCGTCGACGGGGCAGGCGTTGCACAGGGCGGCCACCTCTACCATGGAGATCTGCCCCTGCTTGCCCAGGATGCGTTGGGCGGTGGACAACGCAGCAAACAGCAGGTCGTCGTCCTGGGAGCCGGTGGCACCCAAGATACCGACCACGGGCATGGCGTGGCCATTGATATCCACATCCTGGCCGATGGTCAGATTCAACACCCGGGCAGTCTGCGCTCCGGCCAGCAGGCCATTATCGCCGGGACGTTTTCCGGAGAGGGTCCACCAGGGTTTGAGGATGTCGGCACTGTTCATATCGATACCGGCAAGAAGCACCTTCTGGTTGTTGACGGAGACCACACCCAACAGGGTCGGGCCGGTGGCGGCAATGTTGGCCGCGTTTTTAATGCCGGACAGGCGCTGCAGGTCGGCCTGACGGATCTGTTCCACATCAAAGGAGACACCGCCTAAATTGATGCCGCCGTAGCTCAGTTGGAGATCTTCGGTTTTTGGCAGAATCAGAATATTGGCGCCGTACCGTTCCATCTTGTGATTGATTTCGGCGGTCATGGTGCGCACAAAACCGATCACCGCGACCATTGCGGCCACGCCGACCACCAGGCCGGCCATGATGAATCCAGCTTTGGCCTTGCGTCGCATCAGGTTTTTTATGGAAATATCGGTCAATCGCATGAGTTAGGCCTTTTGGGAGAAGTTAAAATAGGACTGTCCCTTTTTCAAATCCTCCTCCAGGATCACTACCTGGTCGCCCTGGATGGTCCGCTTCAGCGGCGCTGGATTACAACCCCCCTGAACCTCGTTGACCTTCACCGACTCGAAGCGGCGGCCGCAGTTGCGGCAGATCATGACGGTGCCATCCTGCACATAGCCTTTGCCTTCGGGCCAGCAGACATCACAGGCGTCAAAGGCCGCCCGGATTACGCCATCGGTACTTTTGAGGATGAAATACTTGATGGTGGATTTACTTTCGGCATCGACAAAGTCAAAATGGCGGGCATGGCCGTCGTCAAAGAGGCTGAGTGCGTAAGTGATTTGGCCGTTGTCGCCGGTTGTGTTGCCCGGTGCGCCGGCCACCGTATTCGCAGACGGTCCGTTAACCGGCATCAGGAACCAACCCAGACCGGCAGCCACGGTAATGACGACGACGGCGGCGATGATGATTGGGGTCGGGTTATTCTTGCTGGTTTTCATGACAATGGCTTTCTTGGCTTCAAGGGTGCTGGCTTTGGATGATTTTTTCTTTGCAGTCATTTGGTCGTGCTCCTCAATGCGTAGATTGCTGTTGAACCTCGATAGCGAGCGGATTGGAAATCGATATACAGGCTTATGGTGTTTCCTATCGCTGCCGCTACAGGCAGAACATCCTCGCGAATCGTCGCGGGAAGGATTAAATGCGATTGATAATCCAAGTGGTCAGACTGAAGAATAAGGCCTGAAGGGGCAACACCTGCATGACATGGCGCTGTTTGATATCGGCCTGCGGCCGTCAGTGCCGGTGCCGATTTATTCTTCAGGCAACAGGAGAAAAGATCAACAGATCAGACGGCAGGTTCGCAGGTAGAGCGGTGGGTCCGGTAAGCCCAGGACCATGTTGACTCGTGAACCAGGGGGGGGGGATTGCAAAAGTTCAGCCGCTGCGCGGCAGGTGTCCGAAAGCAGGTGGATGGGATTCGTGGGTTGACGGTCAGGGGTGTGGATCAATGCCGGCGCTGCGTCCGGCAGGCCCCCTGCGGACATATTGCATGGCGCTGCATCCGTCGGTCGACAGCAGGCTGCCCGTGCGGGAGCGATGCCGCGAATCGTGACTGCAGCTGTTTCCTCGGCATCGGCGCAACAACAGCACTGGCCATTGCAGGCCAGCGCTGCCGATACAGTTGCCAGGACAGGATTGACCAGCAGGATCGCCATGACCGTCAGGCAGAATAAACGCCCGGCTAGAAACGGGCGGTTGTGGCGTGGCAGCACTTTCATGGCGATAAACATAGATTAGCTACCACAATGTGTCAATTTAAAAATGCAGGTTTTTTTATTCGGCCAGCTTTCCGGCCGCGGCCAGATCTTCCAGACCGAGTGGGTCCAGCAGATAAAGCTTCTTGCCCTCGACCCGGATCAGACCCTGGGCGGACATTTTGGCAAAGATCCGTGAAAGCGTTTCCGGAATCGTGCCCAGTAGGCTGGCCAACTGACCCTTTGAAATAGCAAGCGTCACGTGTTCTGAATTGACCTGCTCCCTGGCCAGATAGATCAGGTAGGATGCCAGGCGGGACGGGACCTCCTTCAGTGAGAGGTTTTCGATCTGGACGGTAAACTGGCGCAACCGCATGGAGAGCTCGCCGAGCATGTTCATGGAGAGGGACGGGTGATCGGCAATCAGGCGCACAAACGAATTTCTGGGCAGAAAGAGGATATGGCTCTTGACCAGCGCCTGGGCATTGGCCGGGAACCGTGAGCCGGAGAAGACCGGCACTTCGCCAAATGGGTTGCCTGGGCCATAGATGTGCAGGATCTGCTCTTTTCCCTCCATGGATGTTTTGAAAATTTTTACCTGGCCGTCAGCGACGATATAGAACCCGTTGGCCTCCTCACCCTCCATGAATATGGATTCGCCGCGTTTGTGATATCGGTCGATGGTGATGCCGCTGATTTCATCGAGCTCCTGTTCCGACAGCCCCTTGAAAAGCGGGGTGATTGACAGAATCCGGCTTATTTTTTTCATTTGGCATCATCCTCCCTGCGGCTGGCCGACCCGCTTTAAGGCCTTGTTTTGCTTTTTCCGGTTGCAATACTCAAATTCGCAACTACAATTATAAGCATCGTCTACCTCCCGTTATGAAGTCCTGAGGCCTTGCGCACGATTCAGATAATTCTACGATTTGGTTGGTTGCTGCGATTTTCGAAAAAAGCGTTTTCTTTCAAATCGATGACGTTGCTTTGATTATTGATATAAGTCAAGGTGCGCTGGTCGTCAATCGTTTATGGTTAGAATGTCTCCAGGGCAGCACATGCAGATCAGCAAAAAAAAGAGTCAAAATGTTGACCCAGGTCAAGGGCAATGAAAATCTAAACCGGTAAAAGACGATTCACCGAGTCAAACAAGATTCGGCGGCAAGGACAACAAAAGCAATAACGGCAACGATAACAATAATCAGAATACCCACCATCTAAGGAGGAATCACCATGTTTTGTTTTCAGTGCGAGCAGACAGCCAAAGGCGAAGGATGCACCAAGGTCGGCGTATGCGGCAAACAACCGGACGTAGCGGCACTTCAAGACCTTGTGGTCTATGCGACCAAGGGCATCGCCCAGGTGGCACTTGAGGGGGCCAAGGTCAATGTCAGCGACCCGGCCGTCAACCAATTTACCTGCGAAGCCATTTTCTCCACCCTGACCAATGTCGATTTCGATCCGGCCCGGTTCGTCACCCTGGTCAATGAAGCCGTGAAGCATCGTGATGCGCTCAAAGCCAAGGTTCAGGCGGCCGGTGGCTCGGTCGCTTTCGCCGACGGTCCGGCTACCTTCGTCCCCGCGGCCGACCCGGCCGGCATGGTATCCCAGGGCGAGACGGTGGGCGTCAAATCCGATGCAACCGTTAACCCGGACATCCTCTCCCTGCGTGAACTGATCGTATACGGTGTCAAAGGCCTGGCTGCATACGCCGACCATGCCCGCCTCCTGGGACAGGAAGATGAAAAAATCTACGCCTATATTTACGAGGCCATGGCAGCCACCCTGGACAACAGCCTGGGCGTTAACGAATACGTGGGCCTGGCGCTCAAGTGCGGCGAGGTGAACCTGCGGGCCATGGAGCTGCTGGATGCTGGAAATACAGGCACTTACGGTCATCCCGTACCCACCGCCGTTCCCCTGGGTGCCAAAAAGGGCAAGGCCATCCTTGTCTCCGGCCACGACCTGAAGGACCTTGATATCATCCTGAAACAGACTGAAGGCAAAGGCATCAACGTGTACACTCACGGTGAGATGCTGCCTTGCCACGGCTATCCGGAGTTGAAGAAGTACAGTCATTTTATCGGCCACTACGGCACCGCCTGGCAGAATCAGGCCAAAGAGTTCGCCGCTTTTCCCGGTGCCATCGTCATGACCACCAATTGTATCCAGAAACCTAAGGAGTCCTACCAGGCGAACATTTTCACCACCGGCCTGGTTGGTTGGCCCGGCGTCACCCACATCGTAGACAAGGACTTCACCCCGGCCATTAAAAAAACCCTGGAACTGCCCGGTTTCGAAGCAGACGTCCCCGGCAAGCAGGTCATGGTCGGCTTTGCCAGAAACGCGGTCATGGGTGTGGCTCCCACCGTCATCGAAGCGGTGAAAAGCAAGGCCATCCGGCACTTTTTCCTGGTGGGCGGCTGCGACGGCGCCAAACCGGGGCGCGACTACTACACCGAACTGGTTGAAAAAATCCCCCAGGACTGTGTGGTGCTAACCCTGGCCTGCGGCAAGTTCCGCTTTTTCGACAAGGACCTGGGCGACATCGGCGGCATTCCCCGGCTGTTGGACGTGGGGCAGTGCAACGACGCCTACTCGGCCATCCAGATCGCTGTGGCCCTGGCCGGTGCCTTCGAGTGCGGGGTCAACGACCTGCCGCTGTCCATGATCCTTTCCTGGTACGAGCAGAAAGCCTGCGTGATCCTGCTATCCCTGCTGCACCTGGGCATCAAAAACATCCGCCTGGGACCCAGCCTGCCAGCCTTCATTACCCCCAACGTGCTGGATGTACTGGTGAAAAACTTCAACATCATGCCCATCGGCACCCCGGATGAGGATCTCAAGGCAATTTTGGGGTAGTAGACAGCGCAATAGCAGTACATTTTGAAAGATAATCGGCTGACGGGTTACCGGCAGCCGATTCAATCATCTAAATCACAATAGTCAAACTCAAAATTCCAAGCCGTATCATCGTGAAGAAAGGACATACCAAATCGCCAATTTGGGAGAAATAGGAGGCAACTGTAGGTTTTTGCCCTTTTTGAGATTTGGTTATTTTAATTTGGAATTTATTTGAAATTTGTTGTTTAAGTATTGGTGCTTGTATTTCGTTATTTGCGGCCCACGTTTTTCTTAACCGCACCGGTTTGTCCGGGTTAAACATAACTACGGAGAACGATTATGAAGTGCCCTGGACAGGATACCCTCTACTGGAAGCCCGGTGCCATTTATGAGGTTCCGTGCCCCAAATGCGGTGCCAACGTCGAGTTCTTCAAAGACGATACGGCCCGCAAGTGCCCCGCATGCCAGCACCGCTTCGTCAATCCGGATCTGGATTTCGGCTGCGCGGCCTACTGCCAGTACGCCGAGCAGTGTATCGGCACGCTACCCGAGGAGTTCTTGCTGCAAAAGGAAGACCTGCTCAAGGACCGGGTGGCCATCCAGATGAAACGCTATTTCCGGAGCGACTTCAAGCGCATCGGCCATGCCACCCGGGTGGCCCGTTACGCTGAGCGCATCGGTCGGGCCGAGGGGAGCAATCCGGCGGTAGTCTTGTGCGCGGCCTACCTGCACGACATCGGCATCGTCGAGGCGCAGAAAAAACACGGCAGCAGTGAAGCCCGCTACCAAGAAGAGGAGGGGCCGGCCGTGGCCCGTGAGATCCTTGAAAAACTGGGGGCCAAACCCCCACTGGTGGAAGAGGTGTGCGACATCGTCGGTCACCACCACCACCCGCGGGAAGAGGAGACCTTGAACTTTAAAGTGCTCTACGACGCGGACTGGATTGCCAACCTGGAAGATCAAATGAAGGAAAACAAACTCCAGCCTGAGAAGATAGAAACGATTATTACGCAAAAATTGATGACGGAAAACGGCCGGACAGAGGCCAGGAAGACATTGCTCAGTTAACAACCGGGGCCTGTTTATGGCTTCGACAAGACAAAATAATCGCCCCGGCTAACCGACGGTAAAAGAGAAAGCGACACCCATGAAAGTAACCCGAAAAATAATAGAAATCGATGAAGAACGCTGTGACGGATGCGGCGATTGCGTCATCTCCTGCGCCGAGGGCGCCCTGAAAATCATCGATGGAAAAGCCAAAGTGATTTCCGACAACCTGTGCGACGGCCTCGGGGCCTGCCTCGGTGAGTGCCCCCAGGAGGCCCTGAAGATCATCGAGCGTGAGGCCGAGGATTTCGACGAAGCGGCGGTGGAGGAGCACCTGGAGGCGAACCAGGCGAAGGAAGAGAAACAGACCATGCCCTGCGGCTGCCCGTCCACCCAGATCCAGAGCTTTGCTCCGACAGCCGGCTGCCAGAGCGCCAACACCCCCACCTCCTTTGAAAAAGCCGCCTCCGCCCTGACCCACTGGCCGGTCCAGATCCGCCTCATCCCGCCCACGGCGCCCTTTCTCAAAGGCGCCGACCTACTGGTGACGGCCGATTGTGTGCCCGTGGCCTTCCCCAGCCTGCACCGGGATTACCTGGAAGGCAAAACCATCATGCTGGGCTGCCCCAAATTCGATGATGTTCAGGCCTACATCGACAAGTTTGCCGAGATATTCAAGACGGCGGGGGTGAAGAGCGTCACCACCATGATCATGGAGGTGCCCTGCTGCTCCGGACTGCCCATGATCGTGAAAAAAGGCATGGAGGCCTCCGGGGTGAATGTGCCCAGCCGGCAGGTCGTTGTCAGTACGCGCGGAGAAATTCTGGAGGAAGGCTGAACACACAACCATCTCAGATATTGCTGATAAAAAACCGCCGCCACCCCTTAACTGAGGTTGCGGCGATTCTGATTTTAAGGATGTCAGCCGAACACCGGCTTGTCTTGATAATCTTACCCAGTGCTTTCCCTGCTACTGCGTCGCGACATCCAATGGACCTTCGGTACGGGCATGCGCGTCGCCTCGCTCCGCTTTGGTCGTCCAACCCCCGCCCAGGGCCTTGTAGAGGTTGACAAAGGCATTGCGGTACTGTTGCTGAAGCTCGGATTGCTGCAAATCGGCACTAAACAGGGTCCGTTCGGTATCCAGGACTTCGAGGAAGCTGCTTACACCTTTGTCGTAGCGCTCTTTGGACAGATGGTTGGCGTTTTTGGCCGCCTTTTGCTGGCGGTCAATGGCCGCCAGTTCTTGACGGTAGGTGGCAATCTCAGCCAGCGCGTCCTCCACTTCGCGAAAAGCGGTCAGCACCGTGTTTTCGTACTGGTAAAGGGCCTGTTGCGTCTTTTGCTCCTCGATCTCCACCCGTCTTTTATTCTTACCGAAATCGATAAGCGGTCCCAGTAGCGTGCCGCCTATAGACCAGACACCGCCGCCAGTGGTGAAGGCGCCCAGGTCCGTGCTGGCCACACCCAATGTTCCGGTGAGGGAGATGGCCGGAAAACGCAGTGCTTCGGCCACGCCAATATTCTCTGTCTGGGCCTCGAGCAGGTATTTGGCCTGCAGTATGTCCGGACGCCGCTC
>Ga0055584_100007911_pt1 | contig 10421 bp, 5 predicted proteins | sample OSDHelmetaG_FD_58716 | JGI IMG/M metagenome (GOLD analysis project Ga0055584, IMG submission 58716) | Pelagic marine sediment microbial communities from the LTER site Helgoland, North Sea, for post-phytoplankton bloom and carbon turnover... | ecosystem: Environmental > Aquatic > Marine >...
CGCCGCTTGGGATCATTCATACCTGCTCCAGCTGCTCGCTCTTTAGATGCGTTTGCCCTGTGATTCAGGTCGCCTTTTGCGACGCCAAGTCATACGATCGCGAATACTCTGAAAACGTGCCCGGGCAAAACTACATCGCCTGGCACTATTTCGACTTCCGGCTCAGCGCCGAGACGGCGGCGACCGCCGCCGGGTGCCGGCCTACGCACGCCGTGGCCGAGCATGTCGGTTCCCTGCCCGGATCCGTGGTGGGTTGATCGCCTCGCAACATCACCAGGACAGGCTTTGGGGAGCAGCTTGAGCCCGTTCCTTGCCGCCGCCGAAATATCTCGGCAGTTCCGTACCGTCGTTTGCACACAACCGGCCGCCGCCATGCCAGACGCGGCCTGACTCCAGAAGATCAGTTCCCCGCCGGTTGCCCGACTGCCGTCAGCAGGCGGAACTGCGCCTGATTGTAATCGGTCACCGTATCGACGTAGAGCTGCCGGGCGGCGGCCAGCGATTGGATGGCCTGCAAGACTTCGATCGGCAAACCCTGCTTTTCATAGATTCGATTGCGGTTCAATTCGTAGGATTTGCGCGCCGATTTCACCGCCTTTTCGGCGATGGCAATCTGCCGCTGTCGACTGTTCACCTGCGCGTAGCTCTGACGAACCTGGGCGATGATGGCGTCCATCACGCCGGTCTGGGAGTGCTTGGCCTGATTGACGACCGAGCGCTGCGCCCGGACGCGTTGCTTGTCGCCGATGCCGAAACTTTCCCAGCGCCAGAAGACGAGCGCGTTCACATCCGTGCGGACGTCGGTCTGGGCAATGCCGCCTCCGACACCACCGCCCATGCCACCACCGCTCACGCCCAGCGAAAGATTCGGGACCAACGGGGCATAACGGGCGTTCTTGAGATTCTGTTCGGCGCGCCGGACGATGGAACCGGTCAACTTGATTTCGGGCCGATTCTCCAGAGCCGATGCCACGAGTTCCGCAACCGGTTTGGAAGCGTCGGTCAATTTGACCGGGGCGGCGTTCGCGTCGGCCGGTTCCAAGTTCACACCGGCTTCCAGGTGCAAGAGCTGGGCGAGACGCGCGACCGTGACGGCCAACGTTTCCCTGGCCTGTTCGAAACCACGCTGCCGGATGAGTTCCTCCACCTTGGCGCGTTGGGAGTCCGACTGAAGCCCTTCGCCAGAGGAGGCGAAGTTACCGGTCACTCTTGAAAGCTCCGCGGCGTTCTTCACCGCTTCTTCGGCCACGCCAAGACCGGCGCGGGCTCGGACGAGATCGAAATAGGCCGACGCAATCTGCAGGGAAACCTGGTTGTTCACCGCCTCACTGGCAGCCTTCATGGCCGAGTGATTCTGCTTCGCGGCGAGCGGAGCGAAGTAGATGTCAGCGAGATTCGCGGTAACGCTCAATCCCGGTTGCATGATCGGACCGGCACCAACGGCTCCCGCACCACCACCGAAGAAGGCGGAGCTACGGCTGACCTCGCGGATGCGTCCGCCGGATTCCTGCAACCGCCCCTCTGAGTGATGCCAACTGGCACCCACCGTAAGCGTCGGGATCAGGAGATACTGCTTCTGTTTCAATTCAGCCGCTGCCTGGTTGACGCGTTCCTTCGCCAAGGCGATCTGAAAGTTGCGCGCGTTGCCAAGTTTCAAGGCCGTGGCCAGATCGATCGGCATCGTGCCGGACGTGGGAACTTCGGATTCGACGGGCTTGTCCTGCGCGATTGCAGGAAGCGACACAACCAAGGCCAGAGCGAGAGAGGCGTATGTTTTCATTTCAGTAATCGGGATCAGATCAGGCAGCGGCGCCTTCCATAGTCGGATTCGGTTTCACGACTGCGTAAACACAGGGCACGAGGAACAAGGTAAGGAACGTGGAGACCAGCATGCCGCCAATCAACGCACGGGCCAGCGGCACCATCGCTTCGCTGCCGGGAGCGAGATTCAACGAGAGCGGGATCATCGACGCGACGAGCACGAAGGCGGTCATGAGGATCGGGCGGAGGCGCACGCACGCGGCCATCCAGGCGGCTCGGGCGGATTCGATACCGCGATTGCGGAGATTGTTGGCGTAGTCCACCAGCAGGATCGAGTTGTTCACGACCACCCCGATCATCATCAGCGTTCCCATGAGGGACTGGATGTTGAGGGTCGTTCCGGTCAGCCAGAGGATCCCCAGCACTCCGGTAAGTCCGAGCGGGACGGCGATCATGATGATCAGCGGATCCAAGACCGATCGGAACTGCGCCATCATGATGAGGTAGACAAGAACGGCGGCGGTCAGGAGTCCCCAGCCCAACGACTTGGCATCCTCTTTCATCTTCGCGACCGGGCCACGAAGCGTGGTTGCCACTCCGGATGCGAACTCGATTTCCTTGAGCGCCTCTTCAATGTCGTGGGCGACGGAACCGAGGTCACGGTCTTTCACGTTCACGTAGACATCATTCACCCGGGACAGATTGTAGTGGGCGATTTCGCCCGGAATGTTCACCCGCGCAATCTCCGCGACTTCAGAGAGCGGAATTGTGGACGGACCCGCATCGGTGGTGATGGGCAGCGGCAGGTTCCGCAGATCGTCGAGCGACTTGACCTCGTTGTCCTTGTATTGCACGCCCATGTAGAAATCGACGCCGGTCTTCGGATCCACCCAGATGTTTTCTGCAAAGCCGATACTGGACGCAAATGCTGTGGAGATATTTTCGGCGATCACCTTTTGGGACAATCCGAACTGGGCGGCACGCGTGCGATCCACCCGGATGTCGAACTGGGGATAATCCAGCGCCTGCGCGATCTGCACATCCACCGCGCCGTCAATCTGGCGGACGCGCTCAACAACTTTCTCGGCAGCAGCCCGGGTCGCGGCCGTTGAACCGGCGGAAACCTGGACGTTGATCGGAGTCGCCACGCCTTCGTTGAGGGCGGCGTTGATGGCGCCACCACTTACGAAGAGAAACGAATTCTGCGGAAACTTCTCGGCGAATTCCTGGCGCAGGATCTCTACGTACTCTCGGGTCGAGGTCTTGCGACCCTCCTGATGCAGCGTCACGACCATGAAGGCGGTATCCGGACCGGAGTTGGGACTGAGCATCGTGGAGAAACCGGCTCCCTTGCCGGTGGGCAAGCCGATGTTGGCCATGACGGTTTCGATCTCTTCCTTCGGAATGACCCCGCCGATGACCTCTTCGAGTTCCATGATGAACTTCTCCGTCTCCTCAATGCGCATGCCCGGGGTGGCCTTCACGCGCACTTCGAATACGCCGGCATCGACATCCGGGAACAGCTCCTTGCCGATCTTCGGGTAAAGCAGCAGGGAAATCGCGACCAAAGCCATGCCCGCACCGATCACGAGATAGCGAACTTTCATGGCCCCATTCAGCAGGCCGGCGAACAGGCCTGTTGGGTCCGATGTATCATCCTCTTTCGCGGTCTCACCGTGACGCGCCTTCAACATGCGGGAGCAAAAAGCCGGAACCACCGTCATCGCCACAAAGTAGGACGACCCGATCGTCAATACTGCTGCGAGCGAGAGCGGCGCAAAGAGATACTGGATCATGCCCGTGAGGAAGATGGCGGGAATGAAGATCGCCAGCGTGGTGACCGTGCCGGCCAGAACCGGGGTGGCCACTTCCTCGGTCGCATCGCGAGCCGCATCGAAGCTGCTCTTGCCGAAGCCGAGATGCCGCACAATGTTTTCGACCACCACAATACCGGCGTCGATCACCGTCCCGACCGCCAGGGCGATCCCTCCCAAGGTCATCACGTTGATCGTGTGTCCGGAGAAATAGAATCCCAGCATGCCGATGACCAATGCCAACGGGATCACCAACAGCACTGCGATTGAAGGCAGGAATCGACGCAGAAAAATCACGACCACCAGCGCCACCAACAGGGCTCCGGCGCCGACCTCGTATTCAAGATTGCGGATGGCGTTGCGAATGTAACTCGACTGGTCACTGACCAGGGTGATCTCCGCCGCTTCCGGGATTTCACCGCGTTCCTTCATCAGTGGCACCTGGCTCTTCAATCCTTCACGAATCCGGTTCACCACCTCGATCGAGTTCTCACCAGGTTCGCGGTGCAACGGGCAATAGACCGACCGCTTGCCGTTCACCCGGACAATATTGTTCTGTATCGCCGCGTCGTCTTTGGCCTCGCCGATGTCGCGGATGAAGATCGTCTTTCCGTTGCGTACAGCGACGGGGATGTTGTTGAGATCTTCCTCTGAAGGCAGCGTGTTGACGGTGTGAACCTGATACTCGGTTTTGCCCATCTTCATGGTCCCGCCTGCCATCACGAGGTTCGCCTCGGACAGCGCCTTGACCACGTCCGATGGTGCGAGCTGGTGCCCGCGCAACTTGTCCGGATCAACGTAAACCATCATCTGACGAAATTTGCCGCCGAAGGGGTGGGGGATTTGCACGCCCTTGAGGCCGCCCATCTTGTTGCGGACCGCGTAGTAACCGATCTTGTAGAGTTCGGTTTCCGTCAGGCCCTCACCGGCGATCGAAGCCAACACCACCGGCAGGTTCGCCGGTTCACTGCGCAGCGTGAACGGCCAGTCGATGTCCGGTGGAAGATGGTGAATGTCGTTGGCTTCCAGATTGATGATTTCGTTCAACGCCGCGGCCGGATCGGTGCCCGGATGGAACTGCACGCGAATCACACAGGCGCCTGGCACACTGCGAGCTTCCTGATGGTCGATGTCACTGGCCAGGGTCAGGATTCGTTCCACCCGCGAGGAGATGGATTTCTCGATCTCCAACGGCGGCATGCCCGGATAGGAGAAATAGCTCACCACCACCGGTGTCTTGAAGTCCGGCAGGATATCCGCCGGAATCTTGGGAATCTGCGAGAGTCCCAACAGGCTCAGGCCAATGGCTGCCGCCCAGACGGCATAGGGATTTCTAAGGGCGAAACGTACGAGAGACATTTGTAAAAAGAGGAGTCGAAATTTCAGGAGCGCGATCAGTCAGCGAGGACGGTGACAGACTGGCCATCAGCCAATCGACCCAACATGCCGGTGACGATCTGATCGCCAGCTTTGACGCCGGACAAGACCTCGATGTGATGGCCGTCGTCCGAACCGAGGGTAACCGGACTCAACGAAACACTGCCGTTGCGAACGATGTACACGACGGGCTTCTCCCCGGACAGGTCGAAGCGAATTGTGTCCGACGGCACAATCAACGCCGTCTTCTCATGCATCGTGATAACCACAGTGCCGTACATTCCCGGCAACAAGGCGCCGTCCTTGTTTGGCAGGTCGATCTCCACAGTCAGCGAACGGGTCTGTAGATCCAGCGCGCCTGCCGTGCGGGCCACGACACCCTTGAGTACCTTGCCCGGCAACGCAGAAAACTTGATCTCCGCCGCATCACCCCGATCCACCCAGATCGCATCGCGTTCCGGAACAGCCACCGACAATCGAAGCAAATCCGTCTTCGCCACCACGTACAAAGGCTCGGCTGAAGTAAAGGTGGCACTGTTGCGCACCAGGTCACCCGGGCTCACGCTGCGGTGCGTCACCACGCCGGCGAAGGGCGCCTTGATCGACGCGTATTCCATCAAAACCTTCATTTCCTCGAGGGACTTGAAGGCAACGGTCGCCGCTGACTTCGAGGCGGCGGTATCGGCCGCCGCCGCATTGGCGTTGGCTTTGGCGACGTTCAGATTCTGTTTGATCGAACTGAGCTGTGCCTTGGCCGCCAAGAGACGGTTCTCGGCTTCGTCCTTCACCTTGCCGGTCACCACGCCCGTCTTCACGAGATTCTCGACTCGATCATACTCACTCTGATCAGCGGCCATCTGCGCGACACTCTTTTCAATATCAGCGCTCGCCTGCTGCACCTGCGCCGCCGCGACCTGCTCGGCTGCTTCCGCGCGTTTGATGTCGGCCTTCAATCGATCCGCTTCCGCGCTGGCCCGTTCATAAGCCTTCTGCATCTCGGGCACTTCGATCACCAACAATACCTGTCCTGCCTTCACGACGTCACCAATGTCCACCTTTGGCGTGCCCGCATAGCCCGCCACTTTCGCGTGCAGATCAGCCTCGTAGTAGGCCCGTGCGGTCGCCGGCTGCGAAGTCGTGCGCTTCAATGAAGCCTGGGTGGGAGAAGTCGTCTTGACGGCCGGTGAAGCCGCGGAGAGATCACCAGCCAACACCAAGAGCGCGCCAGAAAAGAGGGTTCGTAACGGGAGTGTAACTTTCATTTCGAGGGAAGAGAGATCGATTCGGAGTTCAGGACATTCAATTATGTTTTGGACCGCGGCCGTTTGGCTGGCTCCATCGTCCAGACGCGGAATTCGGTCAAATCTGCGTGAACAGGGGCGGGTGAGATACGTTCCCAGCGTACACCCGTCAAATGAATTGTCCGCCGTCCAGCTGTTGATGTGTTCATTGATGATAATTTCGTGTGTAGCATATGCTACGAATTTTCTGTTCACGCCGTTTCCCGTCCGCACAATCACGACGTGAAACAGAAGACCGAAGAGTTTCTCTACTTCATGCTCTGGACCTGCGACCAGCTGTTGCAGCCGACCTTTCAGAAACCTGCTGACTCGTTTGAGCAGTGGAGCGCCCGAACGGGGGCTGATCGCCACCTGAATCGGCTGGAACAACGCCAGTGGATCGAATTCAAGCCTGATGTGGATTCCGGCCGCCGGATGAAGCTCACTGATGCCGGTCGCTGTGTGGTGCTGGGCGGCCGTGATCCGATTGAGAATTGGGAGCGGAATTGGGACGGGCAATGGCGGATGATCATGTTTGACCTGCACCTGAATCAGAATACCGAGCGGCAGCGATTGCGCCGCTACCTCCACAGTCGCGGATTCGGTTGCCTGCAAAAAAGCGTCTGGGTCACGCCGCATCCGTTGGTTGATGAAGCGGAGCTATTGGCCGACACCAAGGTCAATGCCAAGTCCATGTTCTTTCTGGAAGCCCGCCCGGCTGCCGGCGAAACCGATGAGGAGATTGTGTTGGAGACCTGGGATTTCGAGCGCATCAACGGCCGCTGGAAAAGCTATCTGGAAGTGTTGGAAGCGAAACCTACGGCAGGATTGGAGTCAGACGCCGAGGCTGGCGCACTTTTTGAATGGGCCATTCTGGAACGACGCGCCTGGCGCCACGCCATCAGCACTGATCCGTTGTTGCCAAGAAATCTTTGGCCGGCGGGGTATCTGGGTGAAAGTGCCCTGCAACAACGCAACCAAGCAATGGGATGATTGTGGATGACCGGAAAAGCAACGGCTGCGATGTTTCCCGATTGCGTGAATTGAAAGACGCGGTGATTTCGATGCGATTGATTTTGTACGGACTGATGGGATTGGCGGTTTTGCCCCTGCAAGGGGGGCAATTGCTGGCGTTCCCGGGGGCGGATGGATTTGCGGCCTTCTCCACGGGGGGGCGTGGAGGGAAAATTGTCCGTGTCACCAATCTGAACAAACGCGGTCCCGGGAGTTTTGCTTGGGCGGTAAACGAGGTGAAGGAACCTCGTACGATAGTTTTCACGGTTTCGGGTGTGATCGATTGCAATAACGAGATCTCCTTTCTGATCAACGCGGAGAATGATCACGTGACCATCGCGGGGGAAAGTTCGCCGGGCGGAATAGCTGTCTACAACTATCGAAATTTTCAGATCAAGGATGGCGCGCAGGAGGTGATCATGCGGTTCATGCGTTTTCGTGGAACGCGAATCCACACCAAGAATGATCCGGATGGTCTGCTCATCTGGCGCGCCAGCGATGTCATCGTCGATCACTGTTCTTTTGCGGGCGCATGTGATGAAACGATCTCCACCAGCCTCGCGACGAACGTGACGATTCAATGGACTGGCTATGACGAATCGCGGAAGGAGAAGGCTCACAACGACTACTTCACGAATGGCGGGCAATGGCACAACTACGGGGGGCTGTATTCGCAGTCTACCAACATCAGCATTCATCACTGCCTGTTCGCCCACCAAAGCAAGCGCAACCCGCTGGCGCCGAAAGGATCCTATGTGGAGGCGATCAACAATGTCGTCTACAACTACTCCAACGAGCAACAGACGTGGGGAGCCGCGGGGGAAGGTCTCAAGATCGCCGGATGCTATTTTAAATTGGGACCGGATCGACGCAAGCGTCCGATTCCGGTGCGGGATGATGCGATCGCAATCAAAGGGTGTGTGTCCGTGGAGCTCGACGGTTCGCCGGGGCCTTCGGTGAATGATTTGAACGAGTTGGGGAAAGTGAATATTCGCAACGCCCAAACGGCCTTGGATGCGTATCCCCTGGTGTTGAGCTTGGTTGGTGCGATTCCGCATGACGCTACCAGTCGGCGCATGATTGAGGAAACGCGTTTTGGAACCGGCAAGCAGGGATACTTTCCGGATATCGAGGCTGATCGCAAGGTGTTGGCGAGCAAGCGGCGCACGCTTGATTCAGACGAGGACGGCATTCCCGATGTCTGGGAATTTCGACGGCGACTCGATCATCGCGATGCAAAGGACGCGTTGAAAATCGGTCCGTTCGGATACACGCATCTCGAGGATTACCATCATCACCTCGCCGATTTGCTGCTCGGCAGCGCGCGTTAGGCGAGGATCGGTCTGATGACCTTGCCGTGAACATCGGTCAGGCGGAAATCGCGTCCGGCGTGGCGGAAGGTGAGATGCTCGTGATCGAAGCCCAGGAGATGCAGCATGGTGGCGTGCAGATCATGAACATGGACGGGATCGCGAACGATGTTCTCTCCGAAGTCATCGGTCTCGCCATAGGTGACACCTCCCTTGATGCCACCACCGGCCAACCAGGATGAGAATGCGTACCGGTGGTGGGATCGGCCTTTGCCTGTCCCTTTTGGTGTGCGGCCAAACTCCGTCGTCCAGACCACCAAAGTGTCATCCAGCATTCCGCGTTGCTTCAGATCTCGCAGCAGGCCCGCGATGGGTCGGTCAACGCGGCGGGCGAGTTTTTCGTGATCGGTGATCCGACTGTGCGAATCCCAGTTGCCGTCATCGATCAGTTCAATGAAAGGAACCCCGTGCTCCGCAAATCGGCGGGCAACGAGGCATTTCCACCCGAAGCCGTCGGGTTGCTTGCGATCCAATCCGTAGAGCTCGAGAGTGGCGTCGGATTCGCCGCGGACATTCAGAATCTCCGGCATCCGGTTCTGCATGCCATAGGCAGTCTCAAAACTTTTGATTCGTGCTGACAATGCGCTGTTGGCCTCGCGCCCTTTTTGATGGAGCCGGTTAAAGGACTGAAGAAATTCGAATTCGGTGCGCTGAGCTTCGGCGGATTCGAGGCGGCGATTGAGGTAACGAACCGGTTCGCTGCCCGGCTTGATCCGCCTGCCTCCATGTGAGCCGGGCAGGAAATCTGAACTCCAGAGTGACGATCCGCCGTAGGCCTGCTTCTTGGCGAGCACGACGAATGACGGCAGTTCCTGATTTTCCGTACCCAGTCCATAGCTGATCCACGAACCCATGCTGGGACGTTTTATGGTATAGGAACCCGTGTGCAGCCCCAAGGTCGCCTCGAAGTGATCATTCTCGTCGGTGATCATCGATTTGATGACGCACAGATCGTCCGCGCACTCGCGCAGGTGGGGAAAGATGTCGTTGACCTGGGTGCCGCATTGGCCGCCGGGAGCAAACCCCCAGGTTGGCGCCACCAGCTCCTCGCGCGGCAAAGTCCCGTGCTTGCCGCGCCGGATGAACTCGGGCTTGTGATCGAAGGACTCGATGTGCGAAACGCCACCGGTCATGTAGAGAAAGATCACCCGTTTGGCACGCCCGGGAAAATGGGTGGTTCGGGCGGCAAGCGCGTTCGGCACGACTGCCGTGGTTCCATCCTTCGCCAGCAGATGTGAAATGATGCCCGGCATCACCAGCGAACCGGCAAACAGCGATCGGGTCATCTGCCTCCGCGTACACTGAAATGCAGTAAAATCGTCCATCATCGGATGCTCAAAGTATCGGCCTTCGTCGCAGTTTGTCCAATCGGCCTTCCCCCGCTTCATGACCGAGAACCGGTGGCTAATTTCCGCCCCGGATCGCTAAGCCGTAACGATGCGGTGGAAGTAGAACGCCGGGAGGCCCCGGTCTGTTATCGATCGTCGGGAGTCTCGGTTTAGGCGTAGAATACCCGAGAATTGTTGACAGACCCCGAAGATCGATCGCCTTTGGCGACCTGACTTCAGACCAGAAAGGACAGGTCAACAATGTCCTCGGCAATCTGCTGCCCCCTATACTGCAAGGAAGACCGCGTGGAAGCCATGAACACATCGACGCCAACGGCTTCGACAATCATCACGTAGCGTTTTTCAAGGAAGGTGACATCGACAAGGATCGGGTCTGGGATGTCTGGCGGATCGAAGGTCCGTCCATGGGCTGGTATTTCCGAGGCGAACCCCACTTGCACACCTGGGTTCACCTCC
>Ga0055584_100007913_pt1 | contig 10419 bp, 9 predicted proteins | sample OSDHelmetaG_FD_58716 | JGI IMG/M metagenome (GOLD analysis project Ga0055584, IMG submission 58716) | Pelagic marine sediment microbial communities from the LTER site Helgoland, North Sea, for post-phytoplankton bloom and carbon turnover... | ecosystem: Environmental > Aquatic > Marine >...
CAACGTGCAGGTGCAGGGCTTATTATTGCTGAGGGCACCTCACCTTCGCCCAATGGTGCAGGCTATGCCAACATGCCGGGTTTGTACAATACAACCCAAATGGAAGCATGGAAAAAGGTCACCGATCGGGTGCATCAAGCGGGTGGAAAAATTATACTGCAAGTCATGCATACGGGAAGAATCAGTCATGCCAATAATTTGGATGAAGGTGCGCAGGTTTTAGCGCCTTCCGCCATCCCGCAAGCAGGCGAAATTACCACCTATGAATTGGACAAACAACCCTATCCTGTGCCACAAGCCATGAGTAGGACAAAGGTAAAAGAATGCATTCAAGAATATGCCCAATGCGCCCGACTCGCCATGGATGCTGGATTTGACGGCATTGAAATCCATGGAGCCCACGGCTATTTGCCCAATCAGTTTTTTAATGAATCGAGTAATCAGCGCAGCGATGAATACGGAGGCAATCGAGAAAACCGCTTGCGCTTTTTGATGGAGGTGATTGAAGCTTGTGGTCAAGCCATTGGTTTCCAGAAAGTAGGTTTGCGCATCTCCCCGTTCAGCTATGCAGATACCCAAGAAAATGAAAACGAATTGGTAGCACTGTATACCTTGCTTGCCATGCAATTGAATGATTTTCCACTCGCCTATCTTCATCTCAGCCACATGGGTGAGGCGGTGGGCATTAAATTTGAGCTTTGGAAGACCATTCGCAAAACGTACCAAGGAAACCTCATGCTCTGCGGAGATTTTACCCTAGAAACGGCAGAACGAGCCATCCAAAACGGAGATGCCAATCTCATTGCCTTTGGAAGAGATTACATTGCCAACCCAGACTTGGTGGAGCGCTTTAAAAATAACTGGCCTTTAGCAGAACGAGACCGTACGCATTGGTACACCAATGGTGCACAAGGCTTGATTGATTGGCCGAGGTATTGGGAGGGTTAGAATAATTATTCAATGCATTAAATGGATGCTCAATATTCAAAAGGCTTGGTATAATTTTGAAAGCAAACGGGATAAATCCCTTAATCCACCTACCTACCCACGTTTAAGTTGGTGGCTACCTTTTTCAAATGAGTTTTAGACAAATACAAAAAGAGTGTATTAAGGTCCATCTAACAAAAATCCACCCCACATACCTCCTCTTTTCTCCGAATTGTGCATCTATGAAAAATAAAACAATCTTTACCTCAATTGAGTAAGCTTTTGCTCCTTTTGGCTTGCATCTGTTTTGGGGGCTTACAGAGCGAAGCACGCAGAACCTTGCGCGTGGGGTAGAAAATTCTTCCCCCTTTTGTAGTGGAAACAGAAGGCCAAGGCTTGACTGGTCCCTCGGTTTGGTTGTGGGAACACCTGGCCAAAGACAAAGGAATCAAATATGAATATGTTCCCATGTCCTTGGAAGGGTTGCTGGATGGACTGGAAATGAAAACCATTGACGTATGTCTCTCGCCTTTAACTATTACCGCAGATCGTTCGGAAGCGATGGATTTTACGGCTCCTTATCACACCACCTATGCTTCCATATTAAAACCCAAACTCAGTCCCATACAGAAAGCCTGGCGCTTTATTCGTTCCTTTTTCTCCCTTAATTTATTGCGTGCATTGGCGGCTTTGGCCTTTGTGATTTTAATCTTTGGCTTGTTAATTTGGCTTTTTGAACGCAAGCACAACCATGAGGAGTTTGGGGGTAAAATGAAGGGAATCTGGGAAGGTTTTTGGTGGTCGGCCGTTACCATGACCACGGTGGGGTATGGCGATAAATCGCCCCACACCATTGGAGGCCGAATTGTTTCTTTGATCTGGATGTTCACTGCCATCATGATCATATCTGGTTTTACGGCCAGTATTGCTTCCTCATTAACCATGGACAGCATGATGTCTACCCATAACGAGCTAGAAGATTTCAAAGAACTTAAGTTGGGTACCATTGAAAAATCGGTTACCAGTGAATGGCTCACCACGCATTTATTTTACGATAAAAAAGAGTATCGTACAGTTGAGCAAATGTTGCGTGCCATGGACAATGGAAAGATCGATGCCATTGCCTATGATCAACCCATCCTGCAAACCATTGTCAATACCGATAGCACCTCGCACTATGGGTTGGAGGATATCATGTTCAATCCGCAGTTCTATGCCTTTGGCATGAGCAAGAAGTTACCCCAAAAATTGCGCGATGAAATCAACCACGCTATGCTGTACAATACAGAAAAAATGGAATGGAAGATCTTGTTAGCGGAAATGGGATTGCAATAGGTGCAGCACGCAGTAAAAAACAATCTTGATTACTTGCCAATTAAATTAAAGGCAAAATGCTCCATCACCGTTTTGAGCTGACTGTAATCTTCCCTTTTAACCTCAATATCCGTTAATCGGTTTAAATGCTGCGCATAAAAAACTTGCGAATTGGACATTTCCAGCAAAGTGCTTGCTAGAACTCTGGGGTAAGGATAGCTCGGGTTCAATGCTTCAAATAGGTGAACGAATTTTTCGGCCAGTTTCTTATAGGTTAGAAAAAGCCCTTTCTTGTTCTCCTTATCCACCAGCTTGGTGTGGTACACTTTGGTACTTTCTGCAATAACTATATGATGCAATAATTTCAAATCAATATCTGTTTGGGTAAATTCATCTTCCGAGGCATCGGCAATAATCGCAATGGCAATGGACAACTTTTGTTTATCGTCATCAATATTATTCCAATTGATATCAATTACATAATCAATCCACTCCCAATACCAGGTCATGATGTACAGAAGCAGGAGGTGTTTATTTTCAAAGTATCGATAGATGGAAGCCTCAGTAGAGTTGATTTCGTGCGCCAGTTTTTTGAATGTAAAAAGCTCAAAACCCAGCTTTTCAATTAGCACAACACTCTGAATGATAATCTTTTTTCCCAAACTGCTTTCTTGGGGATCCCTCAAAAACAGCTTTTGATTCAGGATGAGTTTAACATCAATGGACATGAGATTCAAATATAGTACCCTGTCCTAAGTTTTTATACATATGAAACAAAAAATAGTAAGTTTAGTAAACACGATAGTAATACTATTATATATGATATTATTACTTATATTTGGTAAAAATTCGGGCATATGAAAAACAAAGCAGACTTAGATGTAAGACATAATTTGGCATACGATCTCCCTGCAGGTATTATCGTATTTTTAGTTGCCGTGCCCCTTTGTTTAGGAATCGCATTGGCCTCTGGAGCGCCCTTGTTTTCAGGAATAATTTCAGGGATTGTTGGAGGTATTGTGGTGGGCATTTTTAGCGGATCCCAATTGGGCGTTAGTGGCCCTGCAGCAGGTTTAGCGGTAATTGTACTCAGTGCAATAAGCGAACTGGGGGCGTTTGACATCTTCTTATTAGCAGTTGCCATTTCTGGTTTGATTCAGTTTCTCTTGGGGGTTTTGCAAGCTGGAATTATTGGATACTATTTTCCTAATGCAGTGATCAAAGCCATGCTCGCCGGGATCGGTTTGATTATTATTCAAACGCAATTGGAGCATGCATTAGGTTGGGGTGGTTTTAACCTGTTTGATATAGAAGGTGGAAACATTTTCAATGAAATTGCGGTCATGTTTCAATCCATTAGTCCTGGGGCAGCCTTTATAAGCGCAATATCACTCGCATTACTAATCCTATGGGAGCGCCCTTTTATGAAAAGAATAAAACTGTTTCGAATTATTCAAGGCCCTTTGGTGGTTGTTTTACTTGGCATTGTGTTGCAAATAATGTTTAAGGGATCCAATTGGGCACTGAGCTCCGAACAAATTGTAGCGATACCTGTTCCAGAAAACATTGGGGCATTTTTTGGTCAATTCAGTTTGCCGAATTTTAGTCATTGGAATAACCCCGATGTCTGGGTTGTTGCCTTGACCTTGGCAGCCATTTCCAGTATTGAGACCTTATTGTGCATGGAGGCAACCGATAAATTAGACCCCTTTAAAAGGGTAACGCCTGCCAATCAAGAACTTAAAGCACAAGGCATTGGAAATTTGGTGAGCGGTTTAATTGGCGGGCTTCCTGTTGTTCAGGTTATCGTGCGAGGCACTACGAACATCCAGTCCGGAGGTAGAACCAAAATGGCTTCGATTTTCCATGGAGTTTTATTGTTGGTGTGCGCCATGAGCATCCCAAAAATTTTGAATCTAATTCCATTATCCAGTCTTGCGGCAATTTTATTGATGGTGGGCTATAAGTTAACCAAGCCCATTTTATATAAAAACATGTATAAGCTGGGTTCGAGCACCTTTATACCCTTTATGGTAACGATTATAGCTATATTGATAACCAATTTACTCACAGGCATTGGCATTGGGTTAGTTGTGGCCATTTTCTACGTGCTCTACAACAATTATAGACGACCCTTTAACTTTGAAATGGGATCACAAAAAGATGGAATTATTCGAATTGAGCTATCTGAGGATGTCAGTTTCTTGAATAAGGCCAATATCCAAAGAGCACTTAACAAGATTCCAAATAATTCACATGTAATCATAGATGGCAGTCGATGTAAAAGTATGGACCAAGATGTAGTTGAGATAATTGAAGATTTTGCGATCCATTGTAAATATTCACACATTCGTTTGGATTATATCCAACCCAAAATCAAGACGCAACAAATGGAAACGCCCTGGAAAGCATTGGAGCATGCAATTAAAAGCTTGCCCAAGGCATTGCACATTAATGACTAATCGTTATTTAATAAAGCTTCATATTCCGCAAAACGATACTCCTATATTGGCGTAAAATGGTTCATTTTACTTCTTGAAAAAGGATTGATCGACCGGCTTAATACTGAGGTTACATACCAATCCGATCACCAACAAGCCGGCCATGATATACATGGTAGTTGAATAAGCCTGAGCAGGCGCAATTTGCAGCTCTTCGATTTGATAGGCTCGGATATAGTTAACCAAAACTGGGCCTAAAATGGCCGCGAATGACCATGCTAAGAGCAATCGCCCATGGATAGCGCCTACCTCTTTGGTGCCAAATAGATCGCTTAAATAAGCGGGTACGGTAGCAAAACCTCCACCATACATACTGATAATCAGCGCGAAGCATCCCACAAAAAGAATCACACTTCCCGATTCACCTGCAAAAGGAACCAAAACATATAGCGCTGCACCCAAAATAAAGAACACATTGTAAGTATGCTTTCTTCCGATGCGATCGGAAAGTGAAGACCAAATAAACCGTCCTAGCATATTAAAAATACTTAATAAGCCCACAAAGCCTGCAGCAGCAGCAGCACCCACCACCGCATCGGGTGGAACAGAATCTGCTGAAAACATTTCCTGTATCATAACCGATGCCTGACCGAGTACACCAATGCCTGCGGTTACATTTAATGCTAAAACCGCAAAGAGCAAATAAAATTGAGGTGTTTTGATGGCTTGGTTCGCGTCCACATAATCTCCAGCAGTTCGATGAAGGGAATTGGAATCTGGCACCCACCCGGCTGGGGTCCAGTTTACTAGCGGGATTTTTATAATAAGCACGCCAAACATCATAATTGCAAAATAAATTAGACCCATAGTCACAAAAGTTTGGGCTACTCCAGTAGAGTTTGTCGATGAGAAATAACGCATCAATCCGATTGCCAAAGGACTAGCTATCATGGCACCTCCGCCAAATCCCATAATGGCCATTCCAGTAGCCATTCCAGGTCGGTCTGGGAACCACTTAATTAGGGTAGATACCGGTGAAATATACCCTATTCCCAATCCAATCCCTCCGAGTAACCCATGGCCTAAATAAATCAACCAAATTTGATGAAGAGAAACGCCCAATGCAGCAACCATGAAACCTCCAGCAAAGCAAATGGCCGAGATAAACATAGCTTTTCGCGGACCTACTCGTTCCAGCCATTTACCAAATAATGCAGCGGAGGCTCCCAGTGTAAACAAGGCAATCGAAAAGATCCAACCGATGGCAGTCAGTTTCCAATCTCCGGCAATGGAAGCATCGATGCCTTGAATTCGGGTTAAGGGTATATTAAAAACGCTGTATGCATAGATTTGGCCAATACATAGGTGTATCGCCAGGGCAGCGGGTGGCACTAACCAACGATTAAAGCCCGGCTTAGCCACGGTTCGATCTCTATGAAGAAACTGATTTGCCACTTAGTATGTTATTAACTGTTTCAAAACTATACTAAGCCCTCCAAATTACTGGCAATCCAATCTTTTAAACGCTTTTTAATGCCCGCTTTTTTTAATTTGAGCCCCATGTTATAGCGCTGATTACTGATGGTTCGGGTTGATAGAAATAAGATCTGCGCAATTTCTTTGGTGCTTTTATTGGCCGCAATCAAGCGCATAATCCTCCGTTCGGATGGACTGAAATCGATGGCAGTGCCTGCACGATTGGCTTTGGGATGATGGATTAATCCTTGAATGACGGATTGCTCTATATAGATGTTACCTGATTTCACTTGGTCTAAACAAGTAATGATTTCTTCCATAGCATGTTCTTTCAGCAGGTAACCTGCAGCACCGGCCTGCATGGCTTCGGAAAAAAAGTGTTCTTCCTTATGCAAGGTCATGATGATAAACTTGGGCGAGTCGCCTTTGAACTCTTGCATGATTTCAATTCCAGTTCGTCCAGGCATTTCAATATCCAAAATAACGAGATCCACGGGATGTGTACGGATGTAATTCAAGCAGGAGAGGCCATTCTTAAATGATGCTACCACCTCATAATGATGTTCTTCCAGAACGGTTCGCAGGCCCAATAAAATCAATTCATGATCATCTGCAATGACTACTTTTTGCCTCATCCTTACTTAATTCTTTTAATGGCCGCCCAACCCATCGCTTCGATGATTGCATTGTTTTTGTGGTAGATGTCATAACGATGGATAGGCGTTCCTTCGTTAAAATAAATAGTGCGATACACAAAATACACCGGAATGGGTTTGTGTAAATAAATCACTTCTGTACTGTCAATCGGCTGGATTTTTGCCAGCGTATCCAAGGGGTCATACTCGAGCAATCGGATGCTGTCCAATGGCTCCATTCCCATTTTTATTCTGAAATCATCGTAGTTCACTTTTCGGTTGTCTTCCAATAGAAAACGAGCCATTTCGAAAGGCTCTGCCAAGCGCACGCAACCGTGGCTCACTGCCCGTTGCTTTACCTTGAACTTCGATTTCAAGGGCGTATCATGCAAATAAATGCTATACGGATTGGGGAAAATATACTTGACCCGGCCCAGTGCATTGCTTTCGCCTTCTACTTGCACAATTTTAAAGGGCAGGCGATTCGCTCTGTATTTTTTCCAGTTGATGGTATCCGGATAAACCTCTTTCTTTCCTTGATACACCCGATATTGATTCCTTCTTAAATAACTGCTATCCCTGCGCATACGCCAGTACATTTCACGCATGATGATGCTTTTGGGGACCGTCCAGGTTGGGTTAAGTACCATATACCAAATGCGTGAATATATTTGGGGCGTTTCATGGTTCTTGGGCTTATGATACCAGCGTTTGGTTTCCTCATATTTCTTCCATTGCTCGCTATAATCAGCAGCTTTCGCTTTCCCCACACAAATAATCATTTGCCGCGAGCTGTCTGTACCCGCCATGGTTAGCGTATAGTCTGGAAGGTTCACCAACACTTTCTTTTCTTTGGGATCCTCATAAAACCATCGCACCCGTTCCATGTTGGCCATAATTTCTGCTATACGCTGGTCTAAGGTGGTATTAATGATATCCATACTTTGCCGTCCGATGATTCCATCATTAGTTAATGCATACTGCGCTTGAATGCGCTTAATCACATTGCTAAATGCGGGGCTGTATTTAACCGAGTCGTCCTTGGTTAGAACGGTGGAATTCATCAAGCCCATCTGGGTTAATTTCGCTGCTATTTCAGGTACTAATAAAGTAGCATCACCCGGCTCCAATTTTTTCAATGCGCCAAAGTCCACTTCCTTCCAATGCACACTGTCTGATTTCAATTTTTGGTATTTCTTCAATTCTGCTTTCAGCATGAGATAAAAGGAATCTTGAATGGATTGCCGTGTAAAACGGGTTTTATATTCTTTTTGTGAGAGAATGTACATCCAATCGAAATTGGTATGATCTCGCATGGGCAATTGATAATTGCTCCCAAAGATGTCTTTGGGGTTAGTGCGCCCAATGACCTGATCCTTTTGTACATGCAGCATACATAAACTCATTCGGATATCCATGGACGCCAATTGCGAATAATTCCATTCATCCGTTTTTAAGATGCCTTGCCTCAGTTCGTTGATTTTGTCCAAACCATACCAGCTGGCCAAAAGCCCTTCTTCTGACGCAGTTTTTTCTATAAATTTAATCCATCCCTGAAAGGCAGTAGAGTCGGTGCAAATCTCTGCCCAAATAGGCTCATATTCATATGATTTGTAGTGTGCCGACAGAGTATCCATCCATTCTAAATAGTAGAAGCCACTGTCCACCAATAGGTATGTCAGTTCTTCTTGAATGGCATTGGAATGGGCCGCTTCATCATACACAATGACCCGCTCTTCAATTTCAATATCTGGCACCTGATTTGGACCACAAGACGAAAGCATGATCAATGCACTGCTGCTTAGTAATAAAATGGTGCGCCTAAGGCTGTATTTCATGTCTTTTTTGATGGTTCACTATAATGGTCTGAACAATATTAAGAAATGTGCTTGAGAAAAGAGTCACTCTTGGTCAAATGTTTATATATCCTGTATAAAAGAAACCAAACCGACTTACTTTTGTGGCAGTATGAAATCGGATAAAAAACCCCTTCACTTTGTCAATACAAATCAGTCCATCAGTCCTGTGTTACCGAATGATATTAAAAACTTTTTGATAGATATTGACGGAACGATTTGCGATGACATTCCCAATGAACAGCCTGAGCGCATGGCCACAGCTGCAATGTATCCGGATGCCTTGGAAACGGTAAATAAATGGTACGACCAAGGACACATTATTACCTTTTTTACATCCCGATTAGAAGAGCACCGAAGTGTGACTCAAGAATGGCTCGACAGGCACGGTTTCAATTACCACCATCTGCTTTTTAACAAGCCCCGAGGCGGCAATTATCATTGGATTGATAATGCTACGGTGAAGGCAACCCAATTTACTGGCAATTTTACCGATTTGGTTCAGGAAAATAGAACCATTGAAGTTTTCGAAAATGACTAAATCAAAACACTAATCCATCATTTTATCGGTAAAATGGTTATTTAAATTATTTCATTATGAAAACGACATTACCCTTAATTCTTTTATACTTTGCCAGTACGCTTTTTGTTAAAGCCCAAGTTCCACAGAATGTAATCGTAGAACATTTTACCAATACGCGCTGTGCAATCTGCGCCAGTAGAAACCCGGGACTTTTCACTAATTTGGCGAATAACCCGGCCGTATTGCATATTGCCACACACCCAAGTAGCCCTTATTCTTCCTGTGTATTATACCAACACAATCCCACAGAGAATAACGCACGCACCAATTTCTATAGTATTTTGGGAGGCACACCTCGCATCGTGATAAATGGAACCGTAATGGGCAGTGGAACCAGTTTTACCAGCAACACCCTGTTTGATACGTTTAAAGTCAAAATGTCTCCAATCCAAATTCGTGTGGATCAACAAAAATTTGGCACCGACTCAATACGCGCTACCATAACTGTTAAAGCGGTTTCTGCGCATGCATATACTACTGCTCAACTATATGTTCCATTGGTAGAAGATTCATTGAACTACAGTGCACCCAATGGGGAAAAATTGCATCACAACGTATTCCGAAAAAGCTTCTCGAATGGGTCTATTCAAGTTCTGGTGGTTGGAGATTCAACTGTATATAGTTACACTTTAGCAGGCAATGCTGACTGGAATTTTGACCAGCTTAAAGCCATGGCATTTCTACAAAATGATGTGAACAAATCAATGATCCAGGCTGCTGAGTACAGCTCAGCCAAAACAAACAACCCTACCAGCGTAAAGGCTTCAAAGCAAATAGCATGGTCCATTTATCCTAATCCAGCCCAGAAAACAATCAATATTCAATCCAACATTAACGGACAATTGACTGTGATGGATCCGAATGGAAAAGAAATTGTGCGGAGCATATTTCAATCATATGCCACACTAAACACTTCAAAATGGAGCAAAGGCATCTACTTCATTTCACTTTCTACAGATGAAAGTACAGTTTACAAGCGCGTGGTAAAAAATTAACCTCATAGGATTTTCTGATTTTCGCAGACATAGACCTGAATAGAGGACAGGGCCAACAGCTTATCCAAATTTTCATATATTTTTGCCCATATGAGGTTCATAAAACTATCACTTATTCTGGGTGCTCTTTTTCATTTTAGTGCGGCTAAAGCACAAAACTACATCGATCTCGCTTCGGTGCAATATCAGTAT
>Ga0055584_100007914_pt1 | contig 10419 bp, 9 predicted proteins | sample OSDHelmetaG_FD_58716 | JGI IMG/M metagenome (GOLD analysis project Ga0055584, IMG submission 58716) | Pelagic marine sediment microbial communities from the LTER site Helgoland, North Sea, for post-phytoplankton bloom and carbon turnover... | ecosystem: Environmental > Aquatic > Marine >...
TCGAACGTGTGACCTATCGCTTAGGAGGCGATTGCTCTATCCAGCTGAGCTACGAGGGCGGGCGAAGAATTATATCAGTTGCTATTTCAGTGATCAGCAAACAATTTTCGATGAGCCGTCAAGGCAACTCATCATAATGAACTACCCTCAGCTCTGTAATTTTTATTGCCTGCTCTTGTAAGGGTAAATTACCTTCCAGTCAAGGGCCATATCAACCACCAACCAGCCTTTTTGATCAGCCTCATCCAGGCCCCTGTCCAGACGGCCCTCTGATGACTCGCGATCATACGCCCATTCCCTTTCAGCATCGGTGTGGTGTACCAGCAGCCCCAAACGAGGGCCATCGCCCCCTGTTGTCCATTCCAGCATCTCAAAATCGCCGTCTGAATTACCGGCCGCCAGAATCGGCCGCTGTCCGATAAAGCGGTTGATTGATACCGGCTTGCCACCCTTGTCATTAAGGAAATGCATTTTCGGCTTGCGGACGATCACCGCTTGGCCGTCACGTACCTCATATCGGGTCTCGAAACTGCTTCCAACCACCTGATCTGGTGGTATGCCATACACCGCTTCAGCCCAGGGGCGCATAAACCCAATGCCGCCACCGGAGACAATAAATACTTTAAATTCATTGGTTTTTAAATAGTTAATTAATTCCAGCATGGGCTGGAAGACCATTTGTAAGTACGGTTTTTCGGTTGTGGGGTGCTTTGCGTTTGCGACCCAGTCTTTAACCAGAGCTTCAAATTCTTCAGTTGTCATGCCGGCTTGTGTTGTCATGGCCAGTTCGGCTAATCCATCCGTACCTGCTGCTTTAAGTGTTGCCCAGTCGCTTTCAAGCACGGCCTGAAATGGTTGGGTGATGTGCCATTCAGGATGATCAACACTCATGGAAATTACCTGCCCGAGTATAAATAGCAGTTGGAAATAGGTGGGTTTTTCACTCCAAAGCGTGCCATCGTTATCAAAAGTGGCTATGCGTTCATTCGCGGGTACAAAAGTAATGCTATTGCTGTCTGTTACGTCGGTGACGAAATCAATGATGCGCTGTTTCGAAGCCCCACTGTTCCAGGAGGGTAGGGGGTCAGGAGCGGATGGATTGGTTGCGCAGGCTGTTAATGACAGGGCAAAAACCAGGATTGATAACCCGGCTAAAATGAGCCTGGTTTGTTTCATTTTTTTCCTCCGCTTAATAAACCCGATGGATGTTACCGACGAATCTGGCACTTTGCGAGTATCTCCAAATTCAGTTGGCTAGCGGAGGTCGCCGGACAAGCTGATGCCAAAATATCGCCCGGGGTGGAACGGTCTCCAGTTTCTGCGGCGCAGTGACAGGCGATCTGCCACCACGAACAGGGCTTGCGCGTTGACACCCATGCCGGTATGGCTTGCGCCGACTTCGATATTTTCAACCTGGTCGTGGCCGCCATGTTGAATGCAGGCCCGCCAGTGGCATACGCCGTCCCATTTGCTGTAAATCGAAGTGGACGGTACCGGCGGAGCGACCGAAATATCCCAGTGTTCGCTCGTGAACTGGGTGGCCTTGGTCTGGTGATCGGGGTTGAATATTTTGTAAAGTTCGGTGACATTGGAAGCATTGCCTTCCGGATCGTTGAAGGGGCTGCCAAGCGTGATCACCTGGCGCACCAGGTCCGGTTGTAGTTTGGCTAACTCCCGCGCGTAAATACCACCCAGGCTTTGCCCCACCAGGCTGACCTTGCACCCGTATCCATCATGAAGTTCCTGCAGCAAGCTCGCCACACCGACGAAGGATTCGTGCCGGATTCCGAAATTTACGCCCTGCTTCCATCCACAGGGCAGGTAACCCAATGATGAGAGGAATTTTCTGAGCACAATCGTTGAGCGGTCGCTGGTGGTGAATCCCGGAATGACCAGCACCGGGTGCCCGTCTCCCCCGGTGAGGGAGTTCAACCAGGGTTCCAAAAGCTGCAGGGCGCCGAGGTCTAGCATGGCTCGCAGAGGCTCGGTCAGGTTCAATGCCTGGCTGGGGGGTCTGAATTTCTCTTTCAGAACATGGTTCATTTGGTGGTTGTTTTCCTGTTCGATTCGGCGCTTATAACGGGTTCTGTCCGACGAACTCTTTTCTTTTTCCTGGCAGCTTTTTTCAACGGAGCCCTTTTTATTGATTCTGTTGTTTTTACAGGTCGTTCGACCCGGGCTTTCGCACTTTCAATTTTGAATGCCTTTTTGAGATCCCTGAAGGATTTATTCAGGCATTTCGCGTAAAACGCCGGGTCGGGCATCATCGCGCGGCAACAGGTGACGCCTATGGTTAGCTCGTTACAATAGCTACCTACGGAATGAAACAGGCCGTTGCCGTCTACGCAGGGGCCCAGTCCCCAACCGCGGACGAAAAGTGCTCCGTTGCTGTAGAACGGCACAGGGGATCCTGGCACATTGGTGATCACGGTATTGGCAGTGGGGCTGGTGAAATTGGCGAGCCCCTGTTCGGCGGCAGCACGCGCGCCCAACACAGAAAGCTGGGTGGGTATGAAGTTGGCCACTTCCAACATGGCTGTCGCACTGACGGCCCGGGTAATTTCCTTTGACTGGCGAGTCGATTCGCAAATCGCCATCAGCCTTTCACCGGGATTGGCTATATCGGTATGCAGTGGGACTGTCATGGATACGACCTGGTTGCCGCCGGTATCGGCGTCGCCGGGCGTGCGCACACTAACCGGGCACATGGAAACCATGCTCTTTTCTGGCAGCTCGTTCTTTTTGTTCAGGTAACTGCGCATGGCGCCCGCGCAAGTGGCGACCACCACGTCATTCACAGTTCCCCCGGCTTTGTTTTTGATGGTCTTTATTTCATCCAGGCTGAATGTCACGCCTTCAAAAACCCGGTTTTGAGAGAGCACGGCATTGAAACGGGTGCGCGGTACGAGTTCGGTCGCACCAGTATCGAGCTGGCTAATGGCCTCAACTGACTTGCTCAGGGAAGGTAAAGTTTTTTGCAGGAATTCCAGGTATTTCTGAGGCCTCGTGACGTTGTTATGGTGGGCCATTACCGACATCTCCAGTGCGGTCGGAGGCCTGTCGGCAACCCATTCCTTTTCGGCTTCAATCTTCCGTATTTCAGGGGTGGGGTCACACAACGCGGTACCCACATCATAGTTGCTGCTGCCATCAATGGCTGCGTGATGCGTCTTTGAGACGAAGGCAAAGCTGCCGGGAGGTACGCCCTCCACATTGTCCAGGCCCTCGATGACGTACAGTTCCCACAGCGGCCTGGAGCGATCCAGTGAACGTGAATGCAGGCGAGCGACCTGGATACAGAGTTGTCTCCAGTCCCCGGGCTGTGGCAACGCAATGTGTCGTATGTGGAATTCAGGATCGAATGAATCATCGCGAATCCAGTAGGGAAAATCCGCATTGAACGGTACTTCGAAAAGCCGTTGTTTCAGATAAGGGGCGAGGTGTGCCCGATCTTTCAGGGTTTTGATGATCCTCTTCAGCCGGACGACCCCCCTGGGTGCAGTCGACGGATCGAAAATGGCAACTGAGCCGATATGCATCGGTGCATTTGGCGTCTCCATGAAAAGGAAGGCGGAATCGAATCCATTCAGCTGCTGCATTTAATTTCTCGATGATTGTTTGATTTCATGAATGAGATTAAACCAGGCCTTCGGTTGAGACCGGAGGCCTGGCAATTCCCGCTTGATATCAGGCTGCCTTTTTTGTCTTGGAAACCTTTGCGGGAGCCGGCTTGTAAATGGCTTTCAGATTTTTCATCAGGCCCTCCCAGGACTTGATGTTCTCTTCCTGCAGGGCAGAAAGATCTTCACGTAGTTTTTCTTCAAATGCCAGGTTGGATTCAAAAGCCTGGTTAAAAGTCTTGGCTTCGCTCATTTCCTTGAAGCTGCTTACACGGGCATCACCCAAGCCCTTGAAACACTCGGCGTTGCGTTTTACCAATCCATCGAAATACGCAGTCTGGCTCGCCCAGGCGTCGGCGTTGGCTTTGGTGGCCTGCTCAAAAAACTTCTGGATGTTTTCAAGGCTCAGTTCGTCAGTCATTTTCCATTCTCCGGTTATTGAATTTAGTAGCACAGATATTTTGCATCGCAAAATATACTTCATAAGATAACAATTATTTTGCAAATGTCAAGAATATATTTTGCAAGTGCAAATATTATTATATCTTATACTATTTGAAAAGATCGCCATATATGCGTATCATATTTTGCGTCGCGTAAAATATTTATGCGGCGCAAATTAATTGCTGGCCGGATGGGCGACGATCTATTATGACATCTGCCATTGTTGGAGCGTCAATATGAAATTACTGAAGAAATACGCCAATCGTCGAATCTACGATACCGATGCCAGCAAGTTCGTGAAGTTGTCGCAAATCAGGCAGCTGGTTCTCGAACGCGTGGCGTTCCAGGTGGTGGACGAGAAAAGCGGTAAGGACCTGACCCGAAGCGTCCTCATGCAGATCATCACTGAACTGGAGTCAGAGGGCCACGAGTCGCTGCTGACCAATCGGGTTCTTGAAGAATTGATCCGGTTTTTTGACGACAAAATGGTATCCATGATGAGCCCGTATCTGGAACAACAGATTCTGCAATCGCTTGCCATTCAGGATGAACTGCGCGGCCAGTTCGCAAAGGCTTTCGCGCAACCCTACGCTTCGCCGGAGCATAACATCAAGCAAATGGTGGAGCAGTACGAGGCCTTTGCCAGGACGTTTTCGGGGCAGGCGCCCGCTGCTCCGGAGCAATCTGCTGACAAAGACAGTGAAGACTGACCTTATGTTGGGCTGTTTGCTATTCCGTTAAAAATGAGCTGAAGATAGTCTGCGGAAGTTGCTTCGATATCATCGATCCGCATCTGTTTGGCAATATCCGGTGCGCCATCGATGGTTCCGGCGATGGCGTTTTCAATAATCTGCGGATCCACATTGCGAATACTGTCGTCCTCTATTCCCTCGCTGATCAGCTTGCCGAGCTCGTCACTGAGTCTGAGGGTTTCCATGAGAATCTCTTGCCGTCGTTCCTCGTTCAGCGAAAGAAGGCTTCGGTATCCGATCAGCGGGCCTTCTTCACTGTGTTGAATGTTGAACAGATGTCTGAGGATGAATTCAATTTTTTCAGCCCCTTTTCGTCCCATTTTGAACGCTTTTTCAATGGTTTCGCTTTCCAGTTCAAGCATGCGCTGGAAGCACTGATAAAGCAGGTCTTCCTTGTTCTGTATGTGGTAGTAAAACGCACCCTTGGTGACATCGAGCTTCTGGGTGACTTCGTCCAGCGAGGTGCCCCGGTAGCCACGTTCGTTGAACATCATCGCGCCGGTGCGCAGGAAAGCATTGCGCTTCAGCAGATTTTGCCGTTCGCGATCAAATCCCGATACGATCTGGGTATCCTGATCGGGAAACTCCATGCTGCGAAACTGGTACTCACCGTTGCTGATCCCGTACTTCACAAGTCCAATCAATTGATCGACAACTTCGGCTCTTTGTTCTTTGGGAATACGCCCAAACCAGACATAGGACCAATTAATCAGCCCCATGAAAGCCTGTGCAGTCGGAATTGGCGTGCACTGGGCGATGCTTCCATCCTTCATGCCTCGGCGCAAGAATTCGAGAATATTTTCAAAATGGGCCCTTACCCTTTCCTCGATTTCGCGACGATGCTCGGGGCTCAGTACAGGGATCTCGATGAGCATCGCCGAGTGTGGTCGCTGACCGGCATCTATTTCATCCCAGCGGGTGAAAAATATTTTAAGGAAACTGACCAGACAGTCCAGGCCGTTTGATGCTGCATTTTCTGCCTCGGCAAAGATTTCGTCGCCATCGTCACAAGCCGCGACATAACACATATGAACCAGTTCTTCCTTGTTGCGGGCGTAGTAATAAATCGATGTCTTGGTCAGGCCAAGGGTGTTGGCGATGTCATCCAGCGTGGTTGCCTTGGAGCCCTGGTAATTAAACAGTCGCGATGCTTCGGAGATGATTGTGCGACGTTTCAGTTCCCGTTGCCGGGTGCGAGAGAAGGGTTTATTCATGGCATGGTTAATCAAGAATTGAATTATTGTTTTTCGCGATCAGGATAGTGTCATCCAAAAAAGATACTCAATGTTTAAATAGCATAACATGGCAGAAACCACTCCACATTAAAAGTTATTGAAAAGAAACATACCAAGAAGGTATAGTACATACCCAAAGTTCAATTTACAAGGATCAGACCGTGAACGACCTGGAAGTGTTCAGAAAAGAAACTCGTGAGTGGCTGGAAAAATATTGTCCGGTCTCGATGCGCAAACCGATGAAATCCGAAAAAGATCAGTGTTGGGGCGGGCGAAAAGGGACGTTCCAAAGCGAGGATCAACGCTTGTGGATGAAGCGAATGGCAGAGCGGGGCTGGACGGCGCCCCAATGGCCGGCTGAGTATGGCGGAGGCGGGCTCTCAAAAGCAGAAGCAAAAATTTTGCGCGAGGAACTGGGCCGAATCAAAGCACGTCGTGCACTGGACAGTTTTGGAGTAGACATGCTGGGCCCGGCGCTTCTGAAGTTCGCCAGCGAGGAGCAGAAGAAGCGCTATATCCCGGAAATTGTGAACGGCGAAATCCGCTGGTGCCAGGGTTATAGTGAACCCAACGCCGGTTCTGACCTTGCAAGCTTGCAGGCCCGCGCTGAAGATTGTGGCGATCATTTTCTCGTCAACGGTCAGAAAGTATGGACTTCATATGCCGACAGGGCCGACTGGATTTTCTGTCTGGTACGGACGGATTTTGAGGCGCCCAAGCACCAGGGGATCAGTTTCCTTCTGATCGATATGGAATCAGAAGGCGTCAGTACACGTCCGATCAAGCTGATCAGCGGTAACTCACCCTTTTGCGAGACTTTCTTCGAAGATGTAAAGGTTCCAAAGGAAAACCTGGTGGGGGAGTTAAACAAGGGCTGGGATATCGCCAAGTACCTTCTTACCCATGAAAGGGAAATGATCGGCGGCTTCGGTATTGCGATGGCGGGCCGGGAAACCCTTGGTGGGACGGCGCTGCGGATTCGCGGTGACAAAGGTGGAAAGCTTCAGGATGGCGGCCTGCGTGCTGACGTCACGGCATTCGAAATCGATGAAATTGCGTTCGCGCTAACGCTTGAACGCACTGTTGCCGAGGCCAAAGCGGGGCACGGAGCCGGTGCGACTTCCTCGATGTTGAAATATTTTGGCACGGAGCTGAACAAGATCCGGAATGAAATTCTGATGTCGATAGGTGGGCCCGATGCCCTTGCCTGGGGGGAAGATGATCAGGTCACCCAGGTCAAACACTGGCTGAGAAGCAAGGGTAATTCGATCGAGGGTGGAACTTCGGAAATTCAACTAAACATTATCGCCCGGCGTGTTCTGGGCTTGCCCGCCTGAGCAAGGAGCAGAAAAATGGCTTTGATACTGAATGAAGAACAGGAACTGCTGCGGGATTCCGCCAGGGATTTTCTGAATGGGCGTTCGCCGGTTGCTTTCCTTCGGGAACTTCGCGACTCGGGCAGGGAATGGTCTGACGAATTGTGGACGGAAATGGCAGACATGGGATGGGCAGGTATTGTTGTCCCGGAAGTCTACGGTGGTCTTGAGTTCGGCTATCTCGGCGCCGGCCTTTTGGCGGAAGAATGCGGCCGGACCCTGGCGAGTTCTCCCTTCGTGTCCTCGGCGCTTGTATGTGCGTCGATAGTTGCCGCAAAAGCCACCGAGGAGCAAAAATCTACTTTGCTACCGGCTATAGCCAGTGGAGAACTCGTTCTGGCACTGGCCTGGCGTGAGAAGGGCATAATTGATCCGGCAGGAACAGAATTGACGGTAGCTGCCGACGGCGATTCGTTCGTTCTGCAGGGTGTGAAAACTCACGTCACAGACGGAGATTACGCCCATGCGTTCATCGTGCCCGCCCGAACCGGGGGCGCTGCTGGTGATCGCGAAGGATTGAGCTTTTTCCTGGTAGAGAAAGATGCCGAAGGCCTTGAGATTGAATCGACGCTCAACGCCGACAACCACCGGACGGCACAGATCCGCTTTGATTCCGTGAAAGTCGGTGCTGATTCGCTTTTAGGCGAGCAGGGACAGGCCTGGGCTTCATTGGAAAAAGCACTCGATATCGGCGCCATCAGCTTGTCGGCTGAATTGCTGGGTATCGCCGAGGAGTCCTTTGAACGGACGATCGAGTACCTCAAGGAACGTAAGCAGTTCGGCGTTCCTGTAGGCAGTTTCCAGGCATTACACCATCGTGCGGCGATTCTGTTCTGTGAGCTTCACTTGTGCCGGTCGCTGGTGTTGAAAGCCCTGGAAGCCATTGACGAAGACAGCGAAGATCTCTCGTTGTTGGCCAGCAGTGCCAAGACAAAGTGCGGAAGAACCGCCCGTTTGGCCGTTAATGAAGCGGTCCAGATGCACGCGGGTATCGGCATGACAGATGAGTACGACATTGGTTTTTTCATGAAGCGTGCGGCGGCTGCAAGGCAGGAGTACGGGGACGAATATTATCACTCAGAACGGTTCGCCAGGATTAGAGGTTATTGAGAAATGAACTACAAGGAACTTGAAGCCGTCATTGCCGGGGTAACCGGGGGACAGGGGCCGTTTCCATTGCAGGAAGCGCTTATCGATGGAGAGACCAGGAAGGTATTCGGAGGCTTACCCGAAAATTTGCGGGATTTGTACCTGTTCGCAGCCAGTTATGGTGACAAGGACTGCCTGGTCTATCAGCAGCAAAGAATGTCGTTTATCGAAGTGCTGGGGCAGGTATTGAAATTGGCTGATGTCCTTTCCTCACGCTACGGCATAGAAAAGGGTAGCCGGGTAGCCATTGCAATGCGCAACTGTCCTGAATGGTGCGTCGCTTTCATGGCGATCACCTCCATCGGCGCAGTCGCCGTTCCGATGAACTCCTGGTGGCAGGGTGAGGAATTGGCTTACGCCATCAAGGATAGTGGATCTGGCCTGGTATTCGTGGACGGCACGAGGTTCTCAAGAATGTCAGGCTGGCTGGAACAGTCCGGCCTGGCCGTGATTGGTTTCGATACGGGTGGAAAGCCGCTGCCGACGGAAGTCGACCGGCTCGAGGGGTTGTTATCTGGCGATGAAGTACCGGCGCTGCCGCCGGTGGAGATCCTGCCGGAAGATCCGGCGCTAATCCTCTACACTTCCGGAACGACCGGTCACCCGAAAGGTGTTCTATCCACCCAGCGCAATGTGATCTCAGCCATCGGTACGTGGGTGGTTCTGGTCAGCGCAATCAATGTGCTCGAGGGAACGACAGAGCAGGAGCCCGAGAACCAGATTGGAATTCTGTTGGCCATTCCGCTGTTCCATGTGACCGGCTTGAACAGTATGTTCCTGCTGTCCCTGATCATCGGTCGTAAAATCGTAATGATGCATAAGTGGGACGTTGATCAGGCCCTGGAATTAATCGAGGCCGAACGTATTACCCACTTCAATGGCGTTCCTACCATGTCCATGGAGTTGATGAACCATCCGCGCCTTGCTGAATTTGACCTGTCTTCTCTAGTGGATGTTTCCTCCGGCGGAGCGGCGCGTCCTGCGGAGCAGGTTGCGATGCTGGTAGAACAATTTCCCGGAGCGTCGGCGTCGCAAGGGTACGGCTTGACTGAAACCAATGCCGTTGGCTGTGTTATCGGGCAGGACGATTACCAGTTGCGGCCAGGGTCTGCCGGGCGGCCAACCGCGCCGCTTGTCGAAATAAAAATCGTGGACCAGGACGCCAGTGAGTTAGCTACTGGAGAAATCGGTGAGATCTGGATCCGGTCACCGGCGGTGCCGTTGGGCTATCTGAATTTGCCGGAAGCGACGTCGGAAACCTTCACGGAAGGCTGGTGTCACACCGGTGACGTCGGCTACCTCGACTCTGATGGGTTTCTCTATATCGTAGACCGCCTCAAGGACATCATCATCCGTGGCGGCGAAAATATCAGTTGCCTCGAGGTTGAAGAAGCCCTGTACTCGCATCCCGAAATTGAAGAGGCAGCTGTATTTGGTCTGCCTGACGAGCGCCTGGGAGAAATCGTAGGGGCGGTGGTCAGAACCAGCGCAGAGACACAACTGGACATCGACTTGACCAGGGAGTTTTTGAGTGAGCGCCTGGCGGCGTTCAAGATTCCTGTGCACCTCTGTTGCCAGCAGGAGCAATTACCCAGGATAGCGTCCGGTAAAATCGACAAGAAAAAACTTCGCGCAGAACAGGTCGGGCAACTCGGCCCGTGACGATCAATCGAGAAATTCCAGGAGTAAAAAGCATGAAAGAGGCAGTTATCGTTTCAGCAGCCCGAACACCGATAGGGAAGGCCTACCGGGGGCTTTTCAACAATACCGAAGCGCCAACGATGGGGGGAATCGCGATCCGGTCAGCTGTGGAACGTTCGGGCGTGGACCCGGCGGAAGTCGA
>Ga0055584_100007915_pt1 | contig 10419 bp, 7 predicted proteins | sample OSDHelmetaG_FD_58716 | JGI IMG/M metagenome (GOLD analysis project Ga0055584, IMG submission 58716) | Pelagic marine sediment microbial communities from the LTER site Helgoland, North Sea, for post-phytoplankton bloom and carbon turnover... | ecosystem: Environmental > Aquatic > Marine >...
GTTTCATCTAAAATTGGTGTAGCCGATCCTGTAACACTATTCTCGTGATCATAATCTCTATAATCTGTAGCATACCAATCTGTTCCCTTTAAAAATGAGAAAGAAGCTTTTGCAGCAAATTTATCACTAAACTTATATGCCATTCTTATACCTCCGTCAAAAAACCTATTATCTCCTGCTGCTTCTTGTGAAGTTATTCCTGTTTTTACATAAGCACTAATCCCTGGAGAATCAAAAGGATTTTTACTAGTCATAAATAAAATACCATTAAAAGCATTTGCTCCATATAACGCAGAAGATGCTCCTGGTAAAAGTTCTACGGAGTTTACATCTAATTCAGACAAGCCTAAAAGATTACCCAAAGCAAAATTTAATGCAGGCGAGGAATTATCCATACCATCAACCAATTGCATAAATCTAGTGTTTGAAAAAGTAGCAAATCCTCTTGTATTCACACTTTTATTAGTTAAACTATTGGTATTAATATCAACTCCTTTTAAATTTTCTAAGCCATCATAAAAAGAAGGTGAAGATGTATTTTTAATTTCTCTAATATCCATTCTTTCAATAGTAACCGGAGACTCCAAAATACGTTCCGGAGTTCTAGAAGCAGAAACAACCACTTCGTCTAAAGCTGTAGCAGATTCTTCTAATGAAATTGTTATTTTTTGATCATTTTTAGTAATTTCTACTGTAGCTGTAGTATATCCAATTAATGAAACCTCTAACGAAAATGGTGGATTTTGGACTGTATTTAATAAAAAATTTCCATCAAAATCAGTTGTAGTACCTATAGATTTTCCTACTACTTTAATATTAGCACCTGGTATTGGCTGCCCTGTTTTTGCTTCTATTACAGAACCTGGTATTACTGTTTGAGCAACTATAGAAGTACCTATAAATAGTACAAGAAAAACACTTAATAATTTCTTCATAATATCATACATAATATTGATTAACAAGAGCGCAAATTACAACTATTTCTCTATTTACGTTAAAACAAGCTGCCATAAATGAATAGTATTAATTATTTATAGCATTAAATTACGAATCTATCAATCAGAATATCAAAAAGTTATATTTTTCAAAAAATATATTTAAAAAATGCTTTTTCTTGACTTAAAACCCGAGTATAATTTATATTTAAATCTCATTATTTTTACTTCAAAATGCTTCAGAAAAAAATTTATAAAGCAATCTCTTAATTACCCCACAGTTGAAAAATAAAATACGGGTTCACTTTTATTGAAACTAATACAAATAAAAAACGACCTTAAACACCAAACGCTTTTTAAGTGAAATTTCACTTAAAAAGCGTTTGATTTAATTTGCTACTTTATAATTTAATTACTGTTATATATTATTATGGATTTATGGTCCAAGAAACAAAGTATTGCGATCCTATTTTTCCATTACCTGGAGCACTAAAATATTCCTTACCTCCTAGGTTAGCCGCGCCAATTTTAAAGGTGGATTTCCATTTTTCAACCGTATAATTAACTTGCGCATCCACAACTGTTTTTGCGTCAATCATAGCATCTGCAATAGAAGATTCCCACATATATTCATCATTCCAACGAATATTAACTGCAAAACCTAAATTCTCTATTAACTGTGTATTTCCAACTGAGAACTTCACCTTATTTTCTGGAGTATTAAATCCTGCTTCATAATCTGGATCTGTAGATTGGTCAAAATCAAACTTAGCATATGTATAGTTCAATCCAAAACTATAATTTCCAAATAACGTTGTAGAGACCCCAATACTTCCTCCGTAAGAAGCAATATCTGCTTTTGAATTTGTATAAACTTGAAATGGTTGGTAATCTCCATTACTAATTGCAATTAAAGCTGCTGGAGTTGGACCTCCTAATTGAGTTGGAAGTGAAATAATATCAGATAAATCAACATTACCATAATGCGGTACAACAACTGTTTTATTACCAATAAAATCTTCGTATTGATTGTAATATGCACTAGCGTCTAAAGCTAATTTTCCAAAACCAGCGCGATACCCAATTTCATAAGCAGTTACTCTTTCTGGTTTTACATAATTAAAATCGGCAACTTTTAATAATCCTGGATTTACAGTTCCTTGTGCGGCACTTGCCCCAAAAGCGTAAAGAGAGGTTAAGGTATAGGCATTTTCATAGGCAGATCTTCCACTTAACTGAACTGTAGATGGCATACCAATAGCTTGTGCTGTTGCACTGTTTTGTAATGGGCTTGAAGTGTACCTATCTAAATTATCTGGAGCTGAACCAACTAATATTGCTTGTCCGGCATCTAAGCCAATATATTGATCTTGAGTAGTTGGATTTCTAAATCCTGTTTGAAAAGAAGCTCTTAAATTTCTTGTTTTTCCTTTCCCTAATGAATATGATAATGAAATTCTTGGCGAAACATTTCCATCAAAATTCTTAGCCTTATCATAACGTATAGAACCCGTAAATTTTAATCTATCGTCTAAATATTTTTTTTGTATCTGCGTATATGCACCATATTCATTATAATCTATAGAACCATCGTAATCTGTAAAAATAGTTCCGCTAGAATTTAAAGAGTATTGCCTCCAAGAACCACCAACTTGTATATCTGCAAAATCAATTATTTCATGAAAATTATAATTAGCATCTGCATGATACATTTTAGTTTGATCTTGAAATTTTGCACCTGTTGTTAAATCTGGATCAGAAACAATTCTGTTTAATGCTTCTTTAAATTCTGGAGTTCCTGGCTGCAAAGTTACATTAGCATCTGCAAATTGTCTTGCGCCAGCGTGGGCAGCATCGCTACTTGCACCTCCTAAAACACTTTGCAAATATGCACCTGCGTAAGTACCAAACCACTGTTCTGCAGTTTCTTTGGTTAAATTAATACCTGCAAAACGCATATCATAAGAGTCTCCTGCATCTTCATCAGTTAAATAAGCCCTTATAAAAAAGTTATCATTTCTAACTTCAACTTTATGTTGTTGCATAAAAAAGTTATTAATATTATACCTATTTGCGCCTTGGTAAATAGTATTCCCTTTTCCAAATTTAGCATTGTAGATAATTTCTAAATCATCTTCAAAAGGTTTGTAGTGTAATGCAATATCTACTTTAGCACTTTCAGCAACATAATCTGTTAAATCGCGCTCTTTATAACCCGTTCTAGAAACGTTATCTTGAGGTAACAAAGCACTTGCTCCTGCCGGAAATTGGCCAATAGCTTCTAAATATTGACCAACACCTTGAAGATTTCCAAATGGTGTTGCAGATAATTGTACTTCATCTCCATAAACATTTAATTGATCAAAAGCAGTTTGACCATCAGCCACAGGAACAACAGTATCTGCATTACCTGCTCCATTATCTAAATATTGATTGTAATCTGTAGCATACCATTCTGTTCCTTTTAAAAATGAAAAAGAAGCTTTTGCGGCAAATTTATTACTAAACTTATATGCCATTCTAATACCTGCATCAACAAAATTATTATCACCAGCCTCTTTAGAAGATGTAATACCTGTTTTACCATAAACACTTACACCTTCAGAATTAAAAGGATTCTTACTTGTCATAAATAAAACACCATTAAAAGCATTTGCACCATATAATGCCGAAGATGCTCCAGGTAATAACTCAACAGTATTAACATCTAATTCCGACATTCCTAATAAATTTCCTAAATTAAAATTAAGAGCCGGAGAAGAATTATCCATTCCATCTACTAATTGCATAAAACGCGTATTGGCAAAAGTTGCAAAACCTCTTGTATTTACAGACTTAAATGTTAAACTATTGGTATTAACATCTACACCTTTTAAATTTTCTAAGCCACCATAAAAAGAAGGAGAAGATGTATTTTTAATCTCTCCCGCATCCATTCTTTCAATAGTAACAGGAGATTCTAAAATACGTTCAGGAGTTCTAGAAGCAGAAACTACAACTTCATCTAAAGCTGTTGCAGATTCTTCTAATGAAACTGTTATTTTTTGATTATTTTGAGTAATTTCAATTTCTTTTGATGTGTAACCTATTAATGAAACCTCAATTAAAAACGGAGGGTTTTCAGCTACTTTTAATAAAAAATTGCCATCAAAATCAGATGTAGTTCCAATAGATTTACCTACAACCTTAATATTGGCTCCAGGTATAAGTTGCCCTGATTTTGCTTCTATTACAGACCCCATTATAGATGTTTGAGCAAACACCGAGACCCCTAATAGCACAAAAAAAACACTTAGTAATTTTTTCATAATATATTATTTGATTTTGGTTAATAGAATTGCAAAATACAATTATTTTTAGAATATCCTAAAAAAGACAATAAAAAAATAGGTATTGTAAAATTTTTAAATGCATTTATTACGAATATAATAGTATTGGTTTAAAAAAAATATTCTAAAAACTACTCACCTAAACTCGCATTATTAATACACATATTTTTAAAAGTTTTATTATTTATAACCTGCAGAGTATTCTATTAAAAATTTTAAATTTTAATTAAATAATATTTAACTATTTTTGCTAAAACTAAAAACTAACTATTATGATTAAAATGATTCACTCTTACTGGGCTTATATAGTTCTTATAGTGTTAATTTTTGCAGTTATCAATGCTTTTTTAGGCTTAAAAGCTAACAAAAAATTTGAGGCTAAAGATTTACGAATTTCTTTATTTGCATTAATTGCAACTCACATTCAATTACTTATAGGTTTAGTAACTTATTACGTATCTCCATTTTACGAAACTATGAAAAGTGTTGGTATGGGAGAAGTTATGAAAAATAGTGATTTACGAAAAATTTTAATTGAACACCCTATTGTAGGCATTATTGCTATTACTTTAATTACAATTGGATTTTCTAAGCATAAAAAGAAAACTACAGACAGTGCAAAATTTAAAACAATTGCTATATTTTATACAATTGCATTAATTTTAATATTAAGTAGAATTCCTTGGGACTTGTGGTTCGCAAATTAATAATATTTAAAGTTGTTTTAAGAGTGAACTTTATCACTTTTAAAACAACTAATTTATAGTTTAAATATGAAAAAAATACTATCCTATTTTTTATCTATTATATTCTATTTTTTTTATGGAATACTCCTATTGTTTTTCCACGTATTACAATGGATCGGCTTTACTTTTGGAAAGTATAAAGGACACAAATTTATAGTTGACTTAATGAACTGCTCCCTTACTTATCTTTTATATGTTTTAGGCACACGCATAAAATTTATAAATAAGTATAACATCCCAAAAAACGTTCCTTTAATAGTTGTTTCCAACCACCAAAGTATGCACGATATTAGTCCTATTTCATACTATTTAAGAAAACATCACCCAAAATTTGTTTCAAAAATAGAATTAGGAAAAGGCATTCCAAGTGTTTCTTATAATTTAAGACACGGAGGTTCCGTTTTAATTGACAGAAAAGACCCTAGACAATCCTTAGCAGCAATAAGAGATTTTGGAAAATATATTGAAAAAAACAACTATACTGCCGTAATTTTTCCTGAAGGAACAAGAAGTAAAGACGGTGTTCCTAGACGATTTTCAGAAAATGGTCTAAAAATGCTTACTAAATTTGCACCTTCAGCCTATATAATTCCAGTTACAATAAACAACTGTTGGAAACTAAATAGATTTGGCATGTTTCCTTTAGAAATTGGTGTAAATATTACTTTCAATTTTCATGAACCAATAGAAGCTAGCTCTTTAAAATTTGAAGACTTATTTAAAAAAGTTGAAAGCTCCATAAAAAATTCCGTAATTTAGCGACCTACTACTAAAAAAATAATACATGTCGTTACACAATATCCGGTTAGAAGTAATGCTAACCCTAGAAAAAAATATAGATACTTTTGTAGAAAAGTTTTTAATTACTCCTGAAAAAATTTGGCAACCAACCGATTTTTTACCAAATTCTCAAAACGAAAAATTTATTGATGAAGTAAAAGAAATTAGAGAATTATCTAAAGAATTAGACGATGATTTTTGGGTAGTTTTAGTTGGAGATACTATTACCGAAGAAGCTTTACCAACATATGAATCTTGGCTATTAGATGTTGAAGGAGTTTCTCAGCACAGCGCAAATGGAGGTGATAATGGCTGGGCAAAATGGATTAGAGCCTGGACTGGTGAAGAAAACAGACACGGAGATGTATTAAATAAATACTTATACCTCTCTGGAAGAGTTAATATGCGCGAAGTTGAAATAACAACACAACATTTAATTTGTGATGGTTTTGATATTGGAACAGCACGCGACCCCTATAAAAACTTTGTCTACACCAGCTTTCAAGAATTAGCAACTTATATCTCACACAACAATGTTGCTAAAATTGCACGTAAAAACGGACATAAATTATTAGCTAAAATGTCTAAAATAATTGCTGGTGACGAAATGCGCCATCATTTAGCATATACAGAATTTGTACGACAAATTTTTCAACACGACCCAAGCGAAATGATGTTGGCTTTTCAATATATGATGAAATACAAAATTGTAATGCCTGCCATGCATTTAAGACATTCTTTTGAAGAAAAAGGAACTTTATTTGATCAATTTTCAACTGTTGCACAACGCGCTGGTGTTTATACTGGTTTTGATTATGTAGATATTATTAGAAAATTAAATGCTACTTGGGAAATTGATAAAATTACTGGATTAACTGCTGAAGCTGAAAAAGCAAGAGATTATTTAATGAAATTACCAGACCGTATGTACAGAATTACTGAAAGAATTGTAATACCTAATACAAAATATGAATTTAAATGGATGAACCCATTAACTTAAATTAGTTCTATTTTTTTATTCTAAAAAAATAAACAAAAATTTATAAGCCTAACGAGTTTAAAACTCATTAGGCTTTATTTTTACTCTTAGAATTTAAGCAATCTTTACAAACACCTGTTAAAATACAATTTACATCTTCAACCAAATAGCCATTAGGAATTGAAAAATTAACTTCGCCATGCAAACATTCTATTGCTTTACATTTAACACATCTAAAGTGAAGATGATTATGTTCTATAGTTTTTTCAGCCTGATTATCATTTAAAGCAAAATATTGTATACCATCTTCAGCCACAATTTTATGTAACACTCCATCATCACAAAATCTATTTAAAACTCTATAAATAGTTGCTCTATTAATAGCAATGTCGATTTCCATCTCAATAGAGTCTTGACTCATAGCTTTGCCTGATTTTGATAAAACAGCCAATACAGCTTCTTTTGTAGGTGTATTTCTTCTTCTCATTAATTAATGCAATTTATTCGCAATAAACTATAGCAATATTATAAAAAAATAATACATTTGCAAAATATATAAGCACAATAGTATTACACTTATTGCGTTTTTTTATTAAAATAAACCAAGTTTCATTCTTAATGAGTGTACGTTTTAAAAATAGTATTGCATATTTATTCTTAGTCCTTTTTATTTCAATAAAAATGACAGGACTTCACACGTTATTACATAACGATGACGATGACCATGATTCACAATGTGTTATTTGCGAAAATGCAATTACTTACAACTTAACTCCTGTACTTACTCCAGATCTACAAGATTTTACAATTGAAAAAATTGAATTTGTTATTCCAAAAGAATTAATTAAACACTATAGTTTTATTAGTTTAAGTACAATTGAATCAAATCAATTATTTTCTCGCCCACCACCTTCTTTAGTTTAATCACAATATAAATTATTATTTAAAATTTTAACTATTTAAATTACTAGGTGCTTAATTCCTAAAATGTAATTAAATGGTATAATTCTATATAGCAATAGGTTAAATGCAACCTTTACTTCTATAGAAAATACCTCAAATTATTTTTTTAAATACTACTTATATATCTTTTGTTATAGTCCTTTTTAAGGAACAATTATTCAAATTCTATTGTATTATTATGCTTCATAAATCACTTAGTGTATTACTTTATTTTAGTTTATATGCTATTACATTTGCTCAAAATTCTTTTGAAATAAAAGGAATAGTAATAGACAACAAAACTCATCAACCCATTGAAGGTGCTAACATTATTAGCAATAATTTATTTTCTATTTCATCTTCAACCGGAGAGTTTACCATAAAAAACATGACAAAAGAAACCTATACATTTACAGTATCTTGTATAGGTTACACTCCTAAAACTTTTACCGTAAATACAGCTGCTAAAATAGCACCTATTACAATCTCTTTAAATGAATCTGAAACTGTTCTAAACGAAATAGAAGTACAAGGAAAAACTAAAAAAAGAGAAATTCAAGAATCTCCTACTGTTTCTTATGTAGTTTCTGAAGAATTCCTCAATAAAAATAGAGAAAACAGCCTAATGCAAACTCTAAGTAAAATTCCTGGAGTAAGCACCATTAGTATAGGTTCTGGGCAATCTAAACCTGTAATTAGAGGCTTAGGTTTTAATAGAGTTGCGGTTGTTCAAAATGGTATAAAACACGAAGCACAACAATGGGGTAGTGATCACGGGCTGGAAATAGATCAATATGGAATTGAAAATATACAAATTATAAAAGGTGCAGCATCTTTACTTTATGGTTCTGATGCTATTGCTGGTGTTGTAGATATACAACCTACCAAAACACCTCTTAAAAATTCTTTTAACGGAGAAGTAAACCTTTTGGGTGAAAGTAATAATGATCTATTAGGTGTTTCTGCAGGTGTTCAAGCACGAAAAGATAAATGGTATTATAGAGGTAGACTAACCTATAGAGATTATGGAGATTATAAAGTTCCAACTGATAAGATTAATTATGAAAACTATATTTTTGAGCTCGATAATAATAATTTAAGAAATACCGCTGGAAAAGAAGCAAATGCTAGTTTTAGTATTGGTTACACTTCAGATTATATAAATTCTGAAACATTTTTTAGTAATGTAAATGCTAAAAATGGCTTTTTTGCCAATGCTCACGGGCTTGAAGTTAGATCATCTAGCATAGATTACGATAGTTCTAATAGAGATATTGATTATCCTTTTCATAAAGTAAATCATTTTAAAATTACCAACAATACTTCTATAACTCTTGACAACCACACACTTCATTTCGATTTAGGTTTTCAAAACAATCATAGAGAAGAACATTCAGAACCATCACCACATGGTTATATGCCAAAACCATCTAACACAAAAGAACGCGAATTTAACAAAAACACGTATGCATTGAACATTAGAGATGCTTTTAATCCTAATAATCAACACGATATTGTTGCTGGTTTAAATATAGAATTTCAAAACAATAGCATTGGTGGTTGGGGATTTTTAATTCCAAAATACAACCGTTTTACTATTGGTGCATTTGCATACGATCAATTTGAAATCAATTCCAATTTACATTTTTTAGCTGGTATCCGTTACGACTATGGACTGCTTGACACTAAATCGTATTTCGATTGGTATCAATCAACAGTAAATAATAATGATGGTTCAACATCATATGTATATCTACAAAGATCACAAAATAAAACCTTAGATTTTGGAAATATTAGTGCTTCTGCAGGATTAAGTTATTTGCAAAAAAACACTACCTATAAAATAAATATTGGAAAGAGTTTTAGAATGCCTTTATCTAATGAATTAGCATCAGATGGTGTAAACTATCATATGTACCGTTACGAGAAAGGGAATCTAGATTTAGACCCAGAAGAATCGTATCAATTAGATATAGATATTGATCATACCGCTGAGCTATTTAGCGTTGGAATTAGTCCTTTTGTTAACTTTTTTGAAAACTATATTTATTTAAATCCTACTTCAAATTATTATGAAACCCTTCAAATTTATGAATATACACAAAGTAAAGTTTTTAGAATTGGAGGTGAATTTAGAGCAAGTTCAACAATTGTTAAAAATTTACAGTTAGATGTTTCTGCAGAATACGTATACTCTAATCAAACTAGTGGAGCTAAAAAAGATTTTACACTTCCTTTTTCTCCTCCATTATCAGGACTATTTACTATAAATTATCAACTTAAAGATTTTCTTTTTTTTAACAAACCTCAATTAAGTGCTAATTATAAAATAGCAGCATCTCAAAGCGAAATTGTACCCCCTGAAGAACAAACAGACGGCTACCAAGTAGTAAATATGTCTTTAGTTACAGAAATGGACCTTATAAAAAATAATGCACCTGTAGAAATGCGTATAAAATTAAACAATGTGTTTAATACTAAATACTTTGATCATACCAGCTTTTACCGTTTAATAGACGTTCCAGAAGCAGGTAGAAATCTATCAATATCATTAACAATACCTTTTAAATAATAAAAACAAACAATTAAAATTAAAAACAAATGAAAACAAATTTTATGAAATCAAATTACAAATTAGTAGCACTTTTTGCCTTTCTTGGACTCTTTTTACAATCGTGTGATGATGATGACGATCCAATATTAAACGC
>Ga0055584_100007916_pt1 | contig 10416 bp, 10 predicted proteins | sample OSDHelmetaG_FD_58716 | JGI IMG/M metagenome (GOLD analysis project Ga0055584, IMG submission 58716) | Pelagic marine sediment microbial communities from the LTER site Helgoland, North Sea, for post-phytoplankton bloom and carbon turnover... | ecosystem: Environmental > Aquatic > Marine >...
ATCTTGCGGGCTGCGTACATGACTGTAGCATGTCTGCCATCCGAAGCGTCAGAGGGTCGAAGTCATGGTCGTGCATTTCCCGAGTGCTGGTTATCCCACAACACGCATGCGCCGCAACCGGCGCGATGGGTGGACGCGTCGCCTAGTCGCCGAAAACAAGCTGTCAGTGGACGATTTGATCTGGCCGATCTTCGTACGCGCAGGCACTGACTTGATGGAGCCGGTAGACACTATGCCCGGTCAGTTCCGCCACTCGCCGGATCGGATTGTCGCCAGCGTGCAGGCCGCCTACGAGCGTGGTATCCCTGCGGTTGCAATATTCCCGCTGGTCGAGCCGGGCTTGAAAACCCCGGATGGTGCCGAGGCGGTGAACCCGAACAACGCGCTCTGCGATGCGGTGCGGCGGATCAAGGATAAGGTGCCCGATATCGGCGTAATTTGCGACGCAGCACTCGACCCCTTCACCAGCCACGGCCATGACGGCGTGATTGAGGATGGCTATGTGCAGAACGATATCACGGTCGAGATTCTCTGCCAGCAATCCCTCGTTCAGGCCCGCGCTGGCTGTGATGTGATCGCACCGTCGGACATGATGGATGGCCGGATAGGCGCGATCCGCAAAGCGCTGGATGGCGAAGGTTTCGAGCACGTTCGTATTCTTTCCTACGCCGCCAAATACGCCAGCGCCTATTTCGCACCGTTCCGCGATGCGGTCGGCTCTGCTGCGAACCTGGGAACAGCGGACAAAAAAACCTATCAGATGGACTATGCCAACAGCGACGAGGCTCTGCGCGAAGTAGCGCTGGATCTGGCCGAGGGCGCCGACATGGTCATGGTCAAGCCCGGTCTGCCCTATCTGGACATCATCCGCCGCGTGAAAGATACCTTCGGCGCGCCGACCGTGGCCTATAACGTGTCCGGCGAATACTCCATGCTGAAGGCCGCCGCGATCCAAGGTTGGCTGGAATACGACCGCGCCATGATGGAAGCCCTGATGAGCTTCAAACGCGCCGGAGCGGACGCCATCCTGACCTATGCGGCGATGGAGGCGGCGGAGTTGTTAGACGCTTGAAATAGCTCCCCGGAAGCGGCAGAGCCGCCATCCGGGGCCGGTGTTCGCAAGCCCTATTCCGCAGCCGTCACCAGTTTATCAATGCTGACGCCCTTGCCTACGCCTGCCCGATCTTTGAATGGGGACGTATCAAGCTCCTCGAGTTCGATTTCGCCGGCCAGGACCTGGCGCTTCCATTCCTCGTGGGCGGGAATATCGGCGTGGAATTCTGGCATGACCTCCTTGGCGAACAATTCCAGGCTTTCGCAGATATGCTCGTGGGTGTTGCGGCCCGCCTGGTTCAGCAGGATAATGCTGTCGACCTTGCTTTCCTTGAACCGGCGCAGCTTCTTGCGGATGGTCTCGGGTGAGCCGATAAGGCCGCCGCGTAGAGCTTTCTCCGCGGCTTCGGGGTTGGCTTTCTTCCAGGCCTGATACTCATCCCACAGGCTGACTGTGCCTGGGTCGGCCCGTTGTCGGCCTTTGGAGCCGCTGTAGTAGGCCAGTGAGAATTGGAAGAACGTCACGCCCTCGGCCCGCCGCCGCGCTTCCTCGTCCGTCTCTGCGCACATGAAATAGCTGACCATGGCGATGTTGCAATTGCTCTGGTAGTCGGCCAGCTTTTCCTGCCGCTTCACAAAGGAATTGTAGTAGGCGTGCACCCAGGCATGGGCCATGTCGGCGCTAAGGAACTGGAAGCCCAGCGCACCGATGCCGCGACGGCCGGCCATCTCAATCGTCTCTAGCTGAGAGCAAGCAACCCACAGCGGCGGGTGCGGCTTCTGCACGGGCTTGGGCAGGACGTTGCGCAGTGGGAATTTGAAATAGGGGCCGTCATACTCCCAGCCCTCTTTCGTAAACATCGGCATGATGCAGCGCACTGCATCCTCCCAAACCGCTCGCTTGGTCTCCAGATCGCGATCGAAGGGGCCGAGTTCGGTGATGCTTGCACCTTCGCCCATGCCAAACTCAACCCGGCCATTGCTGACCAGGTCCAGGCAGGCGACCTTCTCTGCCACCCGCGCGGGATGGTTTGATGGCAACTGGATGATCCCGTGCCCGAGCCTGATATTCTTGGTTCGCTGGCTGGCGGCGGCAAGAAACACCTCTGGCTGAGGCGAGTGGGAATACTCTTCGAGGAAGTGATGCTCCACCTCCCAGGCATAGTCATAGCCCAACTTGTCAGCCAGCTCGACCTGGCTAAGAGCGTTCTGATACAGCATCCGCTCATCGTCAGGGCCCCAGGGACGGGGCAATTGTAGCTCGTAGAAAATTCCGAATTTCATGGCGTTTCTCCCTTGGCGTCCCGATCAGGACGTCTGGCTTTCCAGCTTGGACCGGCTAGTGGCACCTGGGCAAGTGCGGAGTCGTCGGACGGAACCTGAACGCGCTGACCGCTTCGGTCATATCCGATCCTGCGAGACGTCCAGCCCCAAAACGAACTTCCCGCCCGGAATGTAAGCGGCCGGGCTCATGGCGGCGTGTTTGGCGGCAGCGCGGGCGTCGCGCTCGTAGCGTTCCAGACGGAACGACCGCAGGATCGAAACCGTACCGGCAATCGCCGTCAACTGGCCGATTGCCGATAGCGCAGTTTCGCTGGCAAAAGTAGCGGCCAGCCGCATACGAACACGTTCTGGTATCGCATCGGAGCCGGCATCGACCGCCGTTAACAAATCGACCATCGCTTGCCTCAGGAAAACACGCGCGGCGCACAAGTTTGCCTCGACCCGACCGACTTCGGAATGAACAAGTTCGCGCTCGGCCAGCGGTATGGAATCGCCCATCCGCTTTTTCCTGGTGGCCATTGCCACGAATTCGTTCAACGCACCCCGCGCGATGCCCAATGGTACGGTCGCGACGGACCAGGTGAACAGATGCCGGGTCCGCACGCGATACAGCGTGCCGGGCTGTGTTGGCTCCGGCTCGAACGGATGCACAAACCGGTCCGGGACAAAGACGTCCTGGAACTCGAAATCACCGCTACCGGTGCCACAGAGGCCGGAGACATACCAATTGTCGTGCAGGATGACGTCTTTTCGCGGGACGTAGACCATTATCTTTGGCTTGGAGGGATGATCCGGCGAGTCGATCTCGCAGAAGGGGGAAAACCAGGTTGCATGCGGTGCGCCGCTGCCGAACGGCCAGCGACCGGTGACGCGGTAGCCTCCCTCAGTCGGAACCGCGTTCCCGAAGACAGCAGAGCCGGCAGCAACGAAAGCGGCAGGATCGGAAAAGATTTCCAGCGCAGATTCTTCTGGAAGAAAAGCAGCGGTGCGGGACATGGCGCCGCCATTGCCGGCCAGCCAGCCAATTGCCCCTTCAAGCGCCGCCGCTTCCTCAACCACGTCCATAAAGTCCAGGGCGGAGAGTTCTGCCCCGCCGTAAGCAGCAGGCAGCCACGTCCGGAACAGGCCGATGGCGGCGAGCTTGTGGTACAGGTCATCGGATAGCTGTCTGGCAGCGTCGAGGTCTGGCCTTTCCGCCGCCACTGCGGGTTCAAGCGCTCGTAGCCGGGCCCGGAAGCCTTCGACCGTAGTTTCGCCGACTGTGTCCATGATTGATGCCTCCACCCATTGTTCGCAGCGCGCTATCGAGATTGAGCCATCAACGCTATTGGAGATAGGACAGCCACGCAACGGTGGAAAACCTTCCACGGCGGGCCTATATCGGACCGGCTTCAAACCAATACAGGAGCCAATTTCAATGAAGCCGCGCAATGATGCTGCGCGGCGCCTGGCAGATCGCCTCTTCCATCAGCGCCGCATTAAGCCCAAAAAGGGCAAAGGCAGCTTTAGCCGCCGTCCCAAGCACAAGGCTTCGGACGGCGGTTTGCTTTTCGGGATTGGAGCGCGGCGGTGTTGGCAGGTTTGGAGTTTGTGGAACTCGTCTATCTGTGCGCGGTAATTGGTGTCGGCGCGTTTGTACGCGGTTTTACCGGCTTCGGCTCGTCGATGATCTATGTGGTTGGCCTGACGTTTGCCATGCCGGCCAGTCAGGCCGTGCCAGTGATCCTGATGCTGGAAATTGTAACGACGGCAGGCTTGATGCCTAGCATTTGGCGACTGATAGCCTGGCGCAGCGTGGCTTTATTGCTACTAGGCTGCATTATAGCGACGCCGTTGGGGCTATGGATCCTCTCATATTTGGCACCCGCACCGATGCAAGCCATCATTGCCTGTGTGGTTTTGGGCGCATGTTTGATGCTGCGCTCTGGCTTTCGGCTGAAAAGCCAACCAGGCACCGCTGGAACCCTAGGCGTCGGCCTGGTTGCCGGCGTTTTGACCGGGACGACCTCGGCGGGTGGGCCACCAGTAGTCTTGTATTACTATTCCGGGCCGTTGGCGGTTGGCGTCGGCAGAGCCTCGATCATCGTGTTCCTGGGCCTGGCGGACCTGTTCGCGACCGGCATGGCCAGCTATCAGGGCATAATAGACTGGCAGACGGTCACACGCTCTGGGTTAGCCGTGCCGCCGATGATTGTCGGCACTTGGCTGGGAGCGATCACGTTCAAACACGCAGACCCAGATCGCTTCCGACGTTGGGTGATTTTGGTGTTGGCGGTGTTATCGGTCATAAGCCTTAGCAAAGCGCTCTTGGCGATGGCGGGATAGGCCGTCAAGATCACCCCTTGATCCGTCTGCGGAAGACCCAGCGCCCGTGAAACTCTCTCCCGTTCAGCTAATCACGGCTATGTGCGTGGCCGAAGTGCTAACTATGCTGGGCTTCTCCAGCGTTGCTGCACTGTTGCCGGAGTTCATGGCGCGCTGGTCGTGGAGCAATACCGAGGCCGGTTGGATCGGCGGTGTGTTTTTCATAGGCTATACCGCCGCGGTTCCGGTGTTGGTCGCACTGACCGACCGGATCGATGCCAAGAAAATTTGGCTTTTCAGTGCGGGTATCACAGTTATCTCAGCGTTCGGCTTTGCGTTCGTTGTCGATGGTTTCTGGAGTGCCATGGCCTTTCGCGGACTGGCCGGCGTGGGCCTGGCTGGGACCTACATGCCCGGCCTGAAAGCCTTGGGCGATCAGGTGGGCGGCACCCACAGTCGCTCCATCGCCTGGTACACAGGCAGTTTCGGGCTGGGCACCGGCGCTTCCTATGTCGTGTCGCGTTGGCTGGCGGAGTGGGGCGGCTGGGAGATGGCGTTCTGGGTGCCGGGCGTGCTGTCGTTGATTGCCATCGCAATTGTGCTGATCGTGCTGCCATCGGCGCGCCCGAAGCACACGATGGAGCGACCGGATACGGCATTGCTGGATTTTCGACCTGTCCTGCGCAACCGCTCGTCGCTGGCTTATACGCTTTGCTACATGGTGCACAATTGGGAGCTATTCGCGCTGCGCGCCTGGATCGTCGCATTTTTGACCTACGCCGCAGCCAAACATGGCGTGAGTTGGCAGTTAATTGGCGCGGCGGAGATTGCAGCGGTGATGACATTGATTGGCACCCCTGCCAGCATTGTCGGCAATGAGTGGGCGCTAAAATATGGGCGGCGGCGGATCGCAAGCATTGTGATGCTGAGCTCCGCTGCGCTTTGCTTGATCACCGGATTTACGTCTGCCGTGTTCTATATTCTGCCCGTAGGCTTGGCGCTGATCCATGGCTGGACGGTGGCGGGGGATAGCTCAACGATCACCGCGGGCGCCATTGGCAACGCGGTGGAGCCCTACCGCGGCGCGACGATGGCCATGCATTCCACCATCGGCTTCGTCGGCGGCATCATGGGGCCACTGTGTTTCGGTCTGGTGCTGGATGCATTTGGCGGCGAAAGCACGCTGGCCTGGGGCATGGCGTTCGCGCACCTGGGCTTGATCGTGGCGCTGGGGCCACTGATCATCCTGCTGATGAAGCCGGACGAACTGCCCGGCGATGGCGCGGGACGTGCTGGAAAAGCCTGAGTGGCCGCCCTCAATACAAAGGCGGCTCTCCGTATTGGGAGAACCGCCTTGCAATGGCCGCCCGGTAAGACCGCAAAAAGAAGTCAAACCGGATTAAGGAGGTTAGAGCCCTTACCGCAGGCCCATGCCCAGAACGTCACGGGCGACGATGTGGCGTTGCACCTCGTTCGGGCCCTCACCAATGCGGCGGATGCGCATTTCGCGGTACCAGCGCTCAAACGGTAGGTCTTTGGCAACGCCGAGGCCGCCATGAATTTGCATGCAGCGGTCAACGACACGCCCGCCGGCCTCACTGCCAGCGATTTTGGCGATGGAGGCTTCCATGCGAAACGGCTCACCATTATGGGCTTTGCTGGCGGCTTCCAGCGTGTGCCAGCGGGCGGCGCGGATGTCCATTTCGTTGTCCACCAGCATCCACTGGATCGCCTGCCGCGTCGCCAGGGCCGCACCAAAGGTCTCTCGCATCTTGGCGTATTCGACAGCCAACTCGTGCGCTTTGATGGCAACACCAATGCAGGCGGCAGAGTACGGGATGCGCTGGCGGGCCAGCCGGTCATTGGCGATGGAGAAGCCACCATTCAGCTTGCCCAGAATATGCGTCTTCGGCACGCGCATATCCGTGAAGCCCAGCTCCGTCGCGTAACGGGCGGAGCGCAGCGTGTGCACGATGCGGCGCACGTGGAAGCCAGGGGTGTCCGTATCCACAATAAAGCAGGTGACGCCGCCGCGGCCCTTATCCGGGTCGGTGCGGGCGAACACCAGGCCGTATTGGGCGCGGTCCGCGTTGGAGATCCACAGCTTCGAGCCATTGATGATGTAATCGTCGCCATCCTCAACCGCACGCGTCTGAATAGCCCGCGCCGGGTCGGAACCGCCGGAAGGTTCGGAGAGGCCGAAGAACGCCTTCTTCTCACCGCGCAGTGTCGGATAGAGCCACTTCTCTTTCTGCCATTCGTCAGCCTCCAGCATCTGGCCGGGGCCGCCAACACCGCCAAACACGCCATAGCAGGCTGCATAGAGGCCGGCACGGTGCTGGCTCATCTCAATTGCGATTAGGGTACGGGTGACGATGTCCACATCCGGCCCGCCAAACTCCGGCGGAATATCGAGGCCGTAGAGGCCCATTTCCTGGGTTCGTTTGACCAGCCGCTCGTAATCCGCCTCCGGCAATTCGTCGGTATCCGGGTCGAGCTTGTCTTCCAACGGCCAGATTTCCTCCCGCACAAAGCGGCGGACCTGGTCGACGATCATTTTTTGCTCTTCAGAGAGGGAGAGATCCATTTGGGTGTTTCCTCGATAGTTTATTACGTTTGTACTTACCAAATTTGCATCATTACGAGGCGGCGAAGCCGCCGCGGCAACCTAGAGGATATAAAGCACCGCATGCCGCTGGGCTGCTTCGTCGCCTATGGCTCCTCGCAATGACGAATGTAGATCCATCACCCCGGGCTAAGCTTCCCAAGCCCGCGGCCATCCTCTGCCGGTTGCAGCGGCGGCAAGTTACCGGCGTGATCGAACTGATAGGCCATCAGCAATTCCCGATGCCGCGTCCGATAACTGGTGTTCACCTCCAGCCGGAACTGGGTCACACCCGCTGGCGGCTCAGAGGATTTCTCCTGGATTTCGCCGCGCAGGCCGAATAGCGACCGTCCGCCCGCAACGCCGATATAGAGTATGTCCCCAGCCGCGTTCGCCAGTTGGTAGACGCCCAAATTACCGGCCACTTTATCGGCCTCCGCCGCGTTCAGCGGACGCCAGTCTTTGGTCATACGAACAGCCATGGCTCAAACTCCCTTAAAGTCAGCGGTGCGCTTGTCGAGCCGGGCGCGGATGCCCTCCTTCGAATCCTGGCTGTCGCGCGTCGCGTTCACCAGCCTGTCCTGCTCCGCATGCTCGATGTTATCGCGGTAGGCCATCTGGCGCACCATCATGCTCTTCATAGCCCGCAGTGACAGCGGCGCGTTCGCCGCCAGCCGGTCGATGACCTTTTGCGCCTCGCGCTGCAATTCGTAGGGCGGAGCCACCCGGCCGATTATGCCAAGCTCGTGCATCTTGGTGCTGGGTAGCGGATCACCCAGCAGCAGGATTTCCCGCGCTGCCACCGGCCCGGCAACCTCCATCAGCTTCTTGGTCAGGAACCAGGTCGGCGCCAAGCCGATCTGCGCCAGGCTCATGCCAAACCGCGCGCTGGTGGACGCCACGACGAAGTCGCAGTGCAGCGCCAGTTCGTTGCCGCCGGCGATGGCGTCGCCATGCACCACGCCGACGATGGGCAGCGGGTTCATTTCCATTGCGTACAGCATCACCTCAATCGGCGATTCGCTGGGCTTGGCCGGCTTCTCCAGCCGCTCGGCCAGGTCCATGCCGGAGCAGAAGCTCGGCCCCTCCGCCCGCAGCACGATCACCCGGTCGGCGGGTGCGGGCTCGGCACGGAAGGCGGCGGTCATCTCGTCCAGCATAGCCAGATTGAGCGCATTGCGTTTTTCGCCACGGGTCAGGGTGATGGTCTTAACCGGACCATCCTGCTCGACGCGGATATATTGCATGGGATTGCGGTTCCTCATTGATCATTCATTGCCTGCAATGCTGCGGCGACACGCGCGGAACGTCAACCGGCCAATGCAGACAATATTTCGGTTAGACGAAGGGGTTCGCGAAAAGCCGTATTTCGCCTAAGTTGCTGGCAGACGCCGAAACCCGATTGGATCGACCACGCCGATGACCATCCCAGCCACTCACCGCCGCATCGTCCTAGCCTCACGCCCGCAGGGTATGGTGAGCCTCGAGAATTTCCGGTTGGAGGAAGTGGCGGTGCCGCAACCCGGCCCAGGTCAGATCCTGGTGCGCCAGATCTATCAATCGCTCGACCCTTACATGCGCGGCCGCATGAATGACGGCCCCAGCTATGCCCCGCCGGTGCCAATTGGCGGTGTGATGGAGGCTGGCGGCGTTGGTGAGATCGTCGCCTCGCAGCATCCTGATTATAGCGTCGGAGAGATCGTCGAAGGCCGCCTTGGCTGGCAGGAATACGTGGTGCCGCCGTATGAGCGCCTGCGCAAGATCGACCCCAAACTCGCGCCGATCTCCACCGCCAATGGCGTGCTGGGCATGCCGGGCATGACGGCCTATTTCGGCTTCCTCGATGTCGGTCAGCCGCAACCGGGCGATACGGTGGTGGTCTCAGCAGCATCGGGCGCGGTCGGCGCCCTCGTTGGTCAGATCGCCAGGATCATGGGCTGCCGCGTCGTCGGCCTCGTCGGCAGCCAGGCCAAGGCAGACTATATCGTCAACGAGCTGGGCTTCGACGCCGCCATCAACTACCGCACCGACGACCTATCCAAAGCGCTCGCCCACGAATGCCCGCGCGGCATCGACGTCTATTTCGAGAATGTCGGCGGCGCCATCTGGGATGCAGTGGTCGAGAACCTGGCGCTTGGTGCCCGCGTCGCCGTCTGCGGCCGCATCGCCGAGTACAATCTGGCCGAGCCAGAATTGGTGCCCCGCAACATGCGCTTTTTCATCCCGATGCGGGTGCGGATGCAGGGCTTCCTGGTATTCGACTTCGCTAGCCGCCACCCCGAAGCGACCGTCCGCATGGCCCGCTGGATCAAAGAGGGCCAAATCAAATACCGTGAGGATGTGGTCGAAGGCATCGAAAACGCCCCAGCCGCCTTCCTCAAGCTGTTTAGCGGCGAGAACTTCGGCAAACTGCTGGTCAAAGTCGGCGACGAACCGGCGTAAAACAACAGCAGCGATAACCAGCGACACGGTGAGACCAAAGACTTAGCGAGAAACGCAACATGGATGCTCCAACCTTTCCCAACCGTATGCCATTGGACGGCATCCGGGTATTAGACCTCGGTCAGATCTACAATGGCCCATATGCCGGTTGGCTGCTGGCGCAAGCTGGTGCAGATGTGATCAAGGTGGAGCCGTTGCGCGGTGACGCGCTGCGTGGCCGCTCACGCGAAGCCGGCACGATTCCCTGGTCAATGGCCGCGCTGAACCAAAACAAGCGCGGCTTGGCGCTCGACCTGAAATCCGGCGCGGGTAAGGCGCTGTTGTTCGATCTCGCCCGCAAGGCGGATATCCTGCTGGAGAACTTTGCACCGGGCGTGCTGGATCGCCTCGGCTGCGGTGCGAAGGAGTTGCAGACGGCCAATCCGCGCCTGATCTACGCAACAGGCTCCGGCTTCGGCACGACCGGACCGGACCGGGATAATCTGGCAATGGATCTGACCATCCAGGCCTCCAGCGGCATGATGAGCGTGACCGGACCCGAGGGCGGATCGCCGATGAAAGCCGGCATGGCGGTCTGTGATTTCCTGGGGGGCATCCACCTTCATTCTGCAATCATGACTGCCCTCTACGAGCGCAGCGTCACCGGCCTTGGCCGCGTGGTCGAGGTAGCCATGGTTGAGGCCGCTGTACCCGTCCTGACCACCAATCTCGCCGGCATGTTCGAGAAT